>Ga0272447_1000963_pt1 | contig 19711 bp, 25 predicted proteins | sample YNPCB0133_FD_194589 | JGI IMG/M metagenome (GOLD analysis project Ga0272447, IMG submission 194589) | Hot spring microbial mat communities from Yellowstone National Park, WY, United States - YNP-CB-013-3 | ecosystem: Environmental > Aquatic > Thermal springs > Hot (42-90C) > Sediment | place... | reverse complement strand
TCAAAAAGCATAAGTATTACTGAAAGTCTATGGTTGTCTGTTCTAGATAAGGCTTAAGTCTTTTTTCTGCGAGTTCCACATATTCCTTGGAAATTTCATAACCGACGAATTTTCTACCTGATTTAATTGCGGCGATTGCTGTTGTTCCACTGCCCATAAAAGGGTCGAGCACAACATCTTCTTTGAAGGAATAAAGTTGAATCAGCCTGTAAGGCAGTTCTTCTGGAAAAGGAGCAGGATGCCCAACTCTCTTTGCGCTTTCGGCATTGATGGTCCAAACGGATTTTGTCCACTCCAAAAATTGTTCCTTTGTAATCGTATCTACTTTTTTGCCTTTTTCTCTATTGTAGTCACCTTTTGAGAAAATTAAAATATATTCGTGTATGTCTCTTAAAATAGGATTGGTAGCACTTTGCCAACTTCCCCAAGCAGTTGAAGAACTGGCACTTGTGCCTTTGTTCCAAATAATTTCTCCTCGCATATTAAAGCCAATATCTATCATCATTTTTGAGATATAGTCCGATAAAGGAATGTAAGGTTTCCTGCCCAAGTTGGCGACATTGATGCAAGCCCGACCACCATTGACTAAAACTCTATAAGTTTCTTTGAAGACATTCTCCAAGAGTGTCAGATATTCTTCTAATGATAAATCTTCGTCATATTCTTTTGAGGCATTGTAGGGAGGAGATGTAATCATCAAGTGGATAGAATTGTCAGGCAATTCTTTCATGTTTTCTGAACTGCCAAGAATGAATGTATTGACGATTTTATCGGGTAATACATTTTCTGTTTTGTCTTCTACTTCTTTAATTGTAATGCCTGAATATAACTTTGAGTTATAAAATTTCGAGGAATCGTGATTAATTCTTCCATTCGTGCCAAAAGAGCTGGTAGATGTTCCATGTTTCCTTGTTACTCTTTCTCCCATAATTCAATCCATCGTTTAAGCGGTTGAAAATCTATTTTTTCTTTTTTCCAATCAATTGGTATGACCATAGTGTCTTTGTGCTGCACCAAATTCTGCAGTGCCTGTTTGCTAAGTTCAACACCTCTCGGATTAGTTCCAGTTTTCGGAAGTTTGATATATGCTGTTCTGCCTAAGCTTTTCAATACATCAAGTTGTACTTCTTTTGGAATAAGGTAGAATCCACCGTGACTGTTCCAGTTAATCTGGATTAAAATCATATCGCAAGACGGCAAATAATTCTCACTAAATTCTTTTGATTTGGCAGCATCAACAGTCCATATTAACTTCACACCTGATAGAGTTTTCCCTGTGATGCTTTTTATGGAAAGAGGTTTACCAAATACCTCAACATCTACTTCGGCTTCAATAATCGGAATTTCTGTGTTGACATTTTCTGCTCCGAACTTGTATATCAATAACGCAATGATAATCTTTTCCCGAATAGAGCCTACTTCCATTCCGATTTTGCCTGCTCTTGAACTCTCTAACTCTGCCAAATGGAATAGCTTCGGTAACCTATCTTGAATGCGTGCAACTAACTTTTCGTCAGAAAATATTTCTCTTATATCATGTCCCATACTTTTTTGCAAAGTTGCTCGAGAAGAATGAGTTTGTTACACTCCTCGAGCAACAAGTGTAGAAACTTGATAAATGTTACTGCCAATCGGCGCAGAACGAACAAGTTTTTCTTGGATGAAATGTTAATCTTTCGTTACGACTTTATAGAACATGGCTAAATCCATAATCACATCGTTTGAGGCACGAGCGTAAGCCCCTTTTTCAATTTCTTGAAGGGCTTTTTGTTTTTCGCCCCGAATAATCATCACCAACACGCGGCTGGCACAAGTGTGAAAGAAGGCGTGGTCGCCACGCAGTTTTTCATAGAGCGGGTGGTTGCCATATTGTTCTTTTGCCTTTCCATAAATCCACTTGCCAACGGCGCATTGATTATCTTGGGCAATCACTTCGGGATTCAGGGCTTCGCTGATGCCGCTCTCAATCATGGCGCGAAAGCGTGCTTTCCAATTTTGATGGCTAAGAATTGCCGAGTGAAAGTTGAGCCCCGCCGCTTCGGCTTCGACGGGGTCAACCATTTCAAGTAGTGCAGGAACGCTGTCGCTTGTCGCCGTGGCTTCTTCTGTTTGATGTGTGGCTTTTTGCGTGAATTTTGAAATCCACTCTTTGAACGACAGTTTCATTTTTTGATTAACTAACAACAATAATTTTTCTGCCGAGCAGTTCTCGGTCAATCAGTTCTTTGAGCATTTGTTTCGGCAAGGCGCCTGCCATCATTTTCGGTTTGCCATTTAAGGGCACAAAAAGCAATGATGGAATCGAGCGAATGCCGAACATTGCCGCCAGTTCTGGCTCTTCTTCGGTATTGACCTTGTAGATGTTGATTTGGTCTTTATACTCTTCGGAAAGTTCTTCCAAGATGGGCGCAATCATTCGGCACGGTCCGCACCACGCTGCCCAGAAGTCAATGAGGCAAGGCTTATCGCCCTCGAATTTCCATTCTTGATGTTTCTCGAAATCGAAGACCTTCGTTTTGAAGGTTTCATAGGTCAGTGGTATTGTCATGGCTGTAAGATGTTGAAAGTTAAAGTAGGGCGAAGCGTATTGAACGCCCCGCCCAGCCACAGTTATCAAGGGTTTACAGTGATTTCTTCACAAGGTAGAAATCCACGACTTCATCATATTTGCCTGCCAAGCGTTCTTCGAGTTCTTTCTGTGTTTTCGGCGGCGGCACGATGACCTTTTCGCCCGGCTTCCAATTTGCAGGGCAAGCCACGTTGTTGGCGTCTGCGGTCTGCAAAGCTTGAATAGAGCGAATGATTTCATCGATGTTTCTGCCCACATTCATCGGATAGTAGAGAATGAGGCGCACAATGTTTTTTGGGTCAATGATGAAGACCGCACGCACCGTTGCCGTTGAACTGACGCTGTGCAGCATGCCATATTGCTTTGCCACTGACATATCCAAATCCGCAATCACGGGAAATGGGATTTTCACATGCGCTTTTTCATGGATGTTTTGAATCCACGCCACGTGCGCGTGAATGCTATCGATGCTAAGCCCAATGAGCTTGACATTCATTTTGGCAAACTCATCAGCACGCTGTGCAAAGCCCATAAATTCGGTGGTGCAGACGGGCGTAAAGTCAGCCGGGTGCGAAAAAAGCACTGCCCAGCTATCTTTCTTGTATTCATAAAAATCCAGTTCGCCGTGTGTGGTCATTGCCTTGAAGTTCGGCGCAACATCGCCAATGCGTGGCATTGAGGTTTGAACAACTGTTTCTGACATAGTTGCAAGTTAGGTTTAAGGGTTAATGAAAAACTTTGTTAGTGAGGCAATTTATCTCGGAAATAGCCATAGACCCAAGTGCCAGCAATTGCGCTCAAAAGTGTAATTGCAATTACAGTTGCACCTGTGCCGATTTGTGCATAGAGCGGACCGGGACATGCGCCTGTCATTGCCCAACCCAGACCAAACAACACGCCGCCGATAATTTGCCCTTTGTTGAACGTCTTCGGATGAAATTCAATCGTTTCGCCGTAAATCGTCTTGATATTGAAGCGTTTGATAAGCCAGACCGAGAGCACACCGACTGCAACCGCGCTGCCAATAATGCCATACATATGAAACGACTGCAATCGGAACATCTCTTGAATTCTGAACCAACTAATAACTTCTGCTTTGACGAAAACAATCCCCAAAAGCATGCCCGCTACAACATACTTCAAATTGTGATACCACTTGTGCTGTAAGTGACTTTCATTAACACAAATGGTGTCGAGCGAGCGCACTTCAAAATCTTGGTTGGTCTCTATGACCTGTGGTTCGTTAGGCGTTTGTGTAGTTGTTTTTTGTTCGTCAGTTAAAGGCTTCATCATTTTCAAATTTGGTTTAGCTTGTTTGGAGTTACACTGAAGACTGTTTGTTTGTCATGCTGAACGAAGTTGAAGCATCCATAATGGATTCCTCGCTTGCGCTCGGAATGACAACAAGGGTGCTTGGAATGACGGCGCATCAAGCCATAGTCAGTTCTTGTCTTTGCTCGGTTTAGAGTTTAAGAATCAAAGGCAGAATGAAGTTTGCCATCAAGAAACCGCCGACCATAAAGCTGATGGTCGCAATGAGCGAGGGCAGTTGGAGCGTAGAAAGCCCCATGATTGCGTGCCCGCTGGTGCAACCGCCCGCGTAGCGTGCCCCGAAGCCGACCAAGAATCCGCCGACTATCATCATCAAAAATCCTTTGAGCGTGAGCACATTTTCCCACGAGAAAAGTTGCTTCGGCACAAGGTTGCTCAAGTCCGTGATGCCGTACTGGGCAAGTTCTTCTGCAAGCGACGGATGAATGGAAATCGGCGAGGGGTTTGGGAAAAAGAGCGTAACGAGCAGCGCGCCAAGAAAAAGCCCCGCTACGAAATAGAGATTCCAAACCTCTTTCTTCCAATCATACTTGAAGAACTTGATGCCCGCAGGCAAGCAGGCAGCACAAATGTGCCGCATCGATGAGCTAATGCCAAACGATTTGTTGCCAAGAATGAGCAACAGCGGAACAATCAGTCCGATAAGCGGACCCGCTACATACCAAGCCCAAGGCTGTGAAAGTAATTCTATCATCGTGTAAGAGTTGTTTAATTGTTTGTTTTAATTGTTTGCGTTGTTGTCATGTGTCCAAAGTGGATTCCTCGCTATGCTCGGAATGACACGATGAGTCTCATTCTTATCCATTACCAGTGTTGTTTAATCTTCCAACAAGACAGCTAACGAACGATTTTGCTTTTTGCGAAAAAGTGTTGTTGCCTTTTTCAGGATAGCCGAGTTCATTGAGAATTGTAACAACATCTTCTCGGCGTGCAGAGCCTTCCACACGAACGATGCCTTGTTCTTTATCAATCAAGACATCTTTTGTGCCGGGGAGTGCAAGAAGGGCGCGGCGAATGGTGTTCATGCATCCGCCGCACTTGATATTTTCTACTTCAATCGTATGTGTCATTTTTCTTTCCGTGTTGAAAGGTTAAAGGGCAGATAGAGCGGACAAGAGCCGATAAGGCTTGTCAGCACAAAAACACCTGCCAGCACAAGGAGCACAATACCAAACGTGCCAGATACCACATTCGTGAAGTAGAGCACAACGAAGACTGCCGCAAGCACAAGGCGAATCGCCTTATCGAGAGAACCCATGTTTTTCGTCATGGTTGTAACCCCCTAAAAAGTTGATGATTTATGATGCACAAACTTCAGCTTGCTTAACAACGACGGGCAGATTGTCTTTTTGCCATGCATCAATGCCACCGATAATGTCGGTAACATTCAGCAGGCCGTGTTTATTGAGCAAGCTCACTGCTGTAGCAGAGCGATAGCCGCCAGCACAATGAACAATGATGAGTTTATCTTTCGGCAATGTGTGTACTTGCTCTTCCAAATGAGAAAGTGTAATAAAATGAGAGCCTTCAATAAACTTGGCTTTACGCTCCGAAGGTTTGCGCACATCGAGCAACAAGGCACCGTTTTTGAGTTTTTCAAAAGCCTCTTTAGGTGTCAGACGTTGGCGTTGGATAATAGGTCTGCCACTTTGCCGCCAAGCCGCGATACCGCCATTTAGATAACCGATGACGCTATCGTAGCCAATGCGTGCGCAGCGCATAGCAGCTTCTAATTCGTAGCCCTCGTCAGCGAGCATAATGAGTGAGGCGGATTTCGGGATAAGTGTGCCAACCCAGTTTGCCATTTGTCCGTTGCTCCAAATGTTGATAGCGCCTTGGATGGAGCCAAGGGCAAAATCATCAGGCGAGCGAGAGTCAATGACCACGGCACCAGCGTGCATGGCTTGCTCGACTTCTTCGGGCGACATGGCGCGCACGCCAGCCAGCACTTCTTCCAGTGTTTTGGCACCTTCGCGATTGATAGCAGCATCTTCACTGAAATACTTCGGCGCCTCAGGCTGGTCAATTGTAACGGCGTGAATGAACTCTTCACGTGTCATCGGCTTGAAGGCGTAATTGGTCAATTTCTCGCGACCGATGGTCGTAAACTCTACATCGGCTAAACTTTTGCCACATGCCGAGCCCGCACCGTGAGCCGGATACACTTTCGTCTCATCGGGAAGTGTTTTGAGAAACTGAACTGAATCGTAGAGCATATTGGCTAAAACTTCGGCAGGCATCTTGGCGCCAAGCAAATCGGGACGACCGACATCGCCAGCAAAGAGCGTGTCGCCTGTAAAAAGCGAAATTGGCTCGTTGGGTTTGGAAAGGTCTCTGACTGCGTAGCAAACACTTTCAGGCGTGTGACCAGGTGTAGAAAGCACCGTGATTTCTACCGACTTGCCGAGATAGAGCTTGTCTTGATGCTTTGCGGCAAAGTGCGGGCGCTTGTAGCCAGCCTTCTCGCCGAAGACAACGGTTGCGCCATACTTTTGCGCCAGTTCATTGTGCCCGCTGACAAAATCGGCATGCAAGTGCGTCTCTAAGACATACTTCAGCACAAGACCTTTCTCTTTGAGAAAGTCTTCGTATTGTACGGTATCGCGCTGCGGGTCGACAATGGCCGCTTCCTTGCTTTCTTCATCGAAGATGATGTAGGAAGCATGAGATAGACATTTGAGATAAAATCGCTCGATGTGCATGGTTGTAGTGTTTATTTATTTGACCAGTTAGTTATACAGTAATTTTAAGAAAAAAGTTCCATCGCAGCAAGCTATACTTGCAAACGCACGAGTAAAACAACAAAGAGTGAATGCTCTAATTGCAACTTTTCACCAAAAAAAGCACGGTTTTGATAGGTCGTGAGCAGGGAGACATTATTGAGCAGTTGCCACTGTGCGCCGACCTGCAAGCGATTCTCGTCAATCAGAAGTGGCGTCGAGTACTCGAAAAAAAGCTCGGTATTGAGTATAAATTTTAAGCGTGGTGTAATTGGTGCCGATATAGCAGGCTGAAGACGAAGTCTCCAATTTTGGCGGCTAAGCTCAGGTAGTTCGTGGTGAGTTTGCCAGCGGTAATCAAAGCGTAGTCGCACAGCTGGCACAATGTCTTGCTCAGCAAAAGCATGTAGCACTTGAGCTAAAGCAATTGTTGTCGTGGTGCTTCCTTGTCGCGTAAAAGCAATACCACCAATTGAAAAGGAAGTTTGCGGCGAGAGATGATAATTCAAATGCACGCGCCCTTGCAAAACCTGCTGCTGACCAATTCGCAGCTGCGCATCTGTCATAAGCGAGATAGGCATTTGCTGCGATGAGATAAGAACGGCAAAACGTGACCATGATGAAACCGTGTGCGCAACTGTAACCTGATTCCCTTCAAAAGTTTGGCTGCGTGCTGCGGTGTTGCTCCATAGCAGCAACAGCAAAATTCGCCTCGCTATTGGACTCATAGCATGATGAGCTCTTTTGCAAGAATATAGATACCCATCGTCAAAACGAACCAACCAAAAGCTGGTTTGAGCTTTTCGTTTGGAATACGCGAAGCAAGTTTGCCGCCCACTAAAATCCCAGCAACTGCAATGCTTGAAAAGACGAGCAGAAACGACCAATCCACGTCATGAGAAAGCTCGCCGCTAAAGCCAATGAGCGATTGAATGGCAATGATGAGCAGCGATGTGCCAACAGCTTCTTTCATGTCTAAGCCTGCCAGCAACACCAGCGCTGGAACAATGAGAAACCCGCCACCAGCACCGACCGAACCAGCAATTAACCCAACAAACAAACCTTGCACAATCAAGCGAAAAGGATGCTGATTGCTACTAACGGGCTCAATTTTTCTAGGGCGAATCATCGCAATGGCTGAAAAGAGCATCACCACAGCAAAAAGCGCCATGACAGCCAGATTTTTCGTAATGTGAAGTGCGCCAATTTCAAACAGTGTATCAGGCAAAAGCGGCAGGAAAAATTTGCGAACCGAAAACACCATCAGCATCGAGGGCACAGCAAAAAGCGCCGCCATTTTAAGATTGACCTTTCCAGAACGGATGGGATTGAGTGCGCCAATGAAGCTCGTTATGCCAACAATGAGCAGCGAGTAGCCTGTGGCGCGCACTGCCTCAATGTTGAAAAGGTAGGTGAGAATCGGCACAGTAAGAATGGCACCACCGCCGCCCATGATGCCAAGCACGACGCCCATCAAGAATGCGCCGAAGTAACCAATGAGCTCCATTTTTTGTTTTACTTTATAGTTATGCAAGAATATAAGAAATTGCAAGCAAGATTAAAACGCTAAGTAATTGTGATAGCAAATTGAAGTAGATGATGAGAGAAAGCAGGGGAAAGGTTCAGAAAAAGTTTACTTCACAAGTCTTATGCTTGAAAGTAGGGATGAAGGTATCTGAGGCGAAAAGCCTTGCTCTCGGTAGCTATCCATCACCAGTTTGTAGGAATCAATCATCTTGAGAAAATCTTCGCACTGCTTATCAAATTCATCTAACATCTGTTTCAAATGTTCTTTTTCACCGAGTCTGGCTAATTCATAGATTTGTCCAACGAAGTGATGCAAATGCGCATGCATTTGTTTGAATTCTTGATAGACGGGCTCTTGGCTATAGAGCTTATCGCCCACGTTTTGAATCCATCGTCCAATCTGGCTCTTTTCAGGTTCATTGGGAAAGACATCCTCCCAACTGCCGATTCCGTTGGCGGCTGAACGCACTTTCATTTTCCAAGTAAGGAAATTTGTGCGAACAATCGCCATATCAACTGGTGCAGTGCGCAAAATTTTTGATTTGTCCTCCACTTTTCCTGTCCTTTCTTTGCTTTTTGGGTCTCTAATTGTCAGAGAGGTGATGAGATTGGGCGCAAAGGTACAAAAACAGGTAAGAGAGTTCCAAATTTGCCTTGTAGGCATGCGCGTAAACATGGAAAGCCGTGTATGAAAAGCAAAGTCAAGCAAGACTGATAGGTGAGCGAGTTAGGTGCTCGGGGATGAACATGCGGCGGCAATCGCTTCAGCTAAAGATTGACTCGATGGTGCTGGTGCAAGAATATCAACGCGTCCATAGAGTTGCTCAATTGCTTGAGCCGTAGTATGACCGATAGCGGCAAGCTGGATGGAACTTGGGAGGCTGATGTGTTCAAAAAGTTGATGAAAATTTTTTACTGCTGAAGGACTCATAAAGGCAATAACATGAATGCCTTGAGTAACAAGCAGTCTCTCGATATGAGAAAGGTCGGTGTGCGAAGGCAGGCGAGTATCATAGACTTCGCATTCGTCGCATATTGCGCCAGCGGCACGCACAGCTTCAGGCAAAGTGCGACGAGCAAGTTTGCCACGCACAAATAAAAATCTTTGACCAGCTAAGTTCTGCTGGGTAAGTATGGCGCTGAGCGCCTCAGCATGATGGGCGTCAGGAACAACCGATGGCTTCAAACCAAACTTAGAAAGGGCATCGGCAGTTTTTGGACCGACCGCATAAATAGTCAGACGATTAAGATGCAAGAGCAAATCAGGGGCATGCTGACGAAGCGGCGCAAGAAAATGCTCCACGCCATTTGCACTTGTAAAAAAAATCCCATGGTAAGTGTAGAGCGGTGGAATGGAGCTGAGCCAATCGGTTAGAGCACAAATTTCAATCGTAGGGCATAGCTCGCAGTGAAACCCGTATTGCTCAAGTAACCGAATGAGTTCGTGAGCCTGTGCTTTTGGACGCGTAATTAACACAGTGCGTGGCATGAGCATGTGCAAATTTCGTTAGCTTCCTGCGTTTTTAAGCAATTTAAGTTTCCTAGCGTTATCTGCGCACCTTTCGAAAGAAAGGTCAATATCAACTCGCAAAACACAATGAGCACTGCAAAGGAGACAACGCAGCCAAGCACGGCAGAGCCAGCAAGAGCAGAGACAAGCACAACGCAACCGACCGCAGGACGGCTAATCTCGCTTGATGTCTTTCGAGGGCTAACGATGGTGATGATGACGATTGTCAATAACCCAGGTAGTTGGAATCATGTGTATCCGCCTTTGCGGCATGCCGAGTGGAACGGCTGGACTGTTACCGACCTTGTGTTTCCATTTTTCATTTTCATTGTGGGAGTAGCAATTCCATACTCCTTAAGTAAGTATTGCAATGCGCAAGTGAAAAAGGCTGCATATCTTAGGATTTTCAAACGAGCGGCGGTCTTGTTTGTGCTGGGTTTGATTCTATCAGGGTTTCCATACTTTGACCTCTCCTCGCTGCGAATCATGGGAGTGCTGCAGCGTTTGGCGATTTGCTATCTGGCAGGAGCTTTAATTTACTTGCATCTGCGCCCACAGCATCAGGTTGGCATTGCGGTAGTATGTGTTATTGGCTACTGGCTCTTGATGCTAATCCCGCCGCCTGACCGTGAGACGCTACTCCAAACGAAAGATGACAATCTTGGAGCATGGCTCGACCGAACAATTTTTGGAACGGCACATCTCTGGAAAGCCGCAAAAACTTGGGACCCAGAAGGACTGCTCTCGACCCTACCGGCACTATTCAACACGCTGACTGGCACGCTAACGGGGAGCTATTTGCGCTCACAAGCTCAACCGATTGAAAAAGCCGCTGGAATGTTTTTCGCTGGGAGCATCTTGCTGGGCATCGGTGGAGCTTTGGATTGGGCGTTTCCGATAAATAAGAACATCTGGTCGCCATCATATGCGGTCTTTACAAGCGGATATGCGATGGTGGTGCTGGCAATGTGTTACTATGCAATTGATGTCAGAGGCTGGAGCAGGTGGAGCAAGCCGCTGGTGGTGTTCGGGGTCAATGCGCTACTACTGTTTTTTGCATCCGGTATTTTAGCACGTGTGATGGGCACGCTCATCAAGTTTTCAGTGGATACAGAAGTGCTCTCGTTGCAGCAGTGGATTTACAGGTATTTGCTGGCGTCTTGGGCAGGCGAAATGTTGGGCTCGCTTCTGTACCCACTTCTGCTGGTGATGGCTTGGTATGTGGTGTTGCGCGCCCTTTATGAGCGTAACTGGGTCTGGAAAGAATTGACCGATTCCGCTACACGCAAGCCACAAACCGTTTTGTGGGCAGTGCAAGGTTAGACATTGCTCCATTTGAAGGATTCAGCGCCGATGCAACCTTCGGCTATGACACCTACACGCAAAATGGCACGATTTCAATTCCGCCCGGCAACACCTCGTTCGATTTCCGAAATGGTTTTCAGCGCTTTGCGACACAGAGCGTCAGACAGGTCAATATAGATGTCAATGCGCGCTATTTCCGAGAGCTTAGTGATTGGCTCAAATCCACAACCCTTATTGGCGGTACACTCCAATACGATGAGACCGACATTCTCGGCTCGCAGACCATCAATACGACGCCGAATGTGGAGATTGTCGGTGGAGGCGTAACCACTATTGCAAACGAGACACGCGATGTGATGCGCACCATTTACGGTGCCTTCATTCAGCAGACCTTTGGGCTATACGACCGCTTCTATCTTACAGGTGCGATTCGCATGGATGTCTCGTCAGTGTTTGGTAAGGATGAACGCTTCCAGTTTTTCCCAAAAGTCAGCGCCTCATATGTGCTCTCTGATGAAGCCTTCTGGAAAGAATCTGCCCTTGGCAACACCATCAACAATTTGAAGTTACGCGCTGCGCTGGGCTACTCGGGAGGACTGACCGTCATAGGTGCCTTCGACCGCTTCACCAACTATGCACCAACCAACTACGATGGCAAGGCGGCAATTCTGCCAAGCGCACTGCTGGGCTCGCCGAACATTCGTCCCGAACGTCAGCGTGAAGTAGAAGTCGGCATTGATGCAACCTTTCTGGGCGACCGAATTGGCATTGAGCTCACTTACTACGACAAGCTCTTGACCGATTTGCTCATTCGGCGCAATGTAGCTGCTTCAACAGGATTCAGCCAACAACTGGATAACGTAGGCACCGTCTCGAACAGGGGATTAGAAGTACTGCTGCGCACGACACCAGTGCAGACCAATGACTTGCGCTGGGATGCCACAGTCAATTTCTTCTTCAACCGCAATGAAGTGGTCGATACCAAAGGTGGTATCATTGCCATAGGAGTTTATGGTTTTGCTTCGGCTATCAATGGTCAGCCGCTGGGAGTATTCTATTCCAGTGCCTACAAGCGCGATGCCAATGGCAACATTCAATTCAGCCCCGATGGCGTGCCGTTGCGTCAGCTCAATCCTGATGGAAGTGTGCAGCTCAAAGTGATTGGTGACCCCAATCCCGATTGGCAGGCGACCGTCATCAACGAGCTTTCGTGGCGGGAGTTTTCATTCCGCTTGCAAATCGATATTCTGCAAGGCAGGCAAGTGCTCAACTTTACCAACCGTAACGGCGAGCAAAATCAAGTCTTGGCAGGCTATCGTGAGGTTTTGGAAGGTCGGCGTGCGCCGGGCTACTACACCAACCCACGTTTTGCCGTGGAGCCTGAAAATCCGGGCGTCTTTCGCATCATTGAGCACTGGATAGAAGATGGCTCGTATGTCAAGATTCGTGAAGCCTCGCTCTTCTACAACTTCAGCAACATCTTCGGTATCCGCAGCGGACAAATTGGGCTCATTGGTCGAAACCTGTTTTCATTTGACCGCTACAATGGCTACGACCCCGAGCTCAATGCCTTTGCACGCCAAGGTGTGCCGACTGGTGCAGATGATACCGAAACGCCAATTCCACGCAGTCTCTCACTTGCACTTCGCATCAACTTCTAAAAAGAGATGGACGGAGGAATTCAAATGAGAAAAAATTGCATTCGACACATCATCTTCTCTGTAGCTATTGCCGTCAGCATTTTTTCAGTAGCTCTATTTTCCAGCTGCACGCTAGACCCAGTTAATCCAAATGCCGTGACAGAAGACAAGGCACTTACCACGCGCGATGGCATTTTCAACACGGCTGTAGGATTGCAACGCTTCTTTGCAGTCGACTTAATGTCAGCCATTATCCGCACACCGGGCACAACCAGCCGAGAGCTTGCCATTACGCGCACATTTATCAACCTCACGGATTTGGAAGCGGGCGGACAAACTTTATCGAACGAAAACATTGACATTTTGGTGCTATTTCAAAATCTCTGTCGAGTCATTGAGATAAGCAATCGGCTGATTGAAGCAACACCAAGCGTAACGGCAATTCCAGATAGCACTCGCGATGGAATCATTGCTATTGCGCATTTGCACAAAGCCATGGCGCTTAGCTACTTCATTCAGTATTTTGAGCAAGCGCCAATTAACACCGACCGTGGAGAACGGGCTGTCTATGCGCCACGAGCACAAGTCTTGGCAGAAGCGCTAAGGTCTTTGGATGAGGCAGAACGGCGCTTTGCGAGGGGAAATACAGCGCAGTTGCGGGCTAATGTGCTCAGTTCAGGCTTGAATATGATTAATACCATTCGCGCCTTTCGGGCGCGCTGTCATCTTATGGCAGGAAACTATCAAGCCGCAATTGATGCCGCCAATAGCGTAGACCTCTCCGTGCGTTCACAATTTGTCTATGATGCTGTTAGTCCACAGAACATCATGTGGACAAACATCCTGACACTGGGCGCTGGTGCCAATACAGCGGCAACATCCTATGCCTGTCGCGATAGCCTTGGCTTGCCCCCTCAATTTTATGAACCAGCAGATAGTGTGCGGCGCAATTTCTTCTTGGGCTCAACCCTACGTCCGCCTGCAGTAGGTGCTGCCGCTCCACAGTTTCATCACCGCAATCATCTTGGCTTCGGAGCACTGAACAATGCGCCCATACCAATTTATCGTCCAATTGAAATGATTCTTATTCGCGCTGAAGCAAATGTGCGACTGGGAAGATTTGCTGAGGCGGTAGCAGACATCAATCGAGTGCGCCAAAAGACAGGCTTAACCAACCTTGCCTTCAACATTGGTGCAAATCCTAACCCCTACACAGGACCGCAGACTGAGCGCGCCCTGTTAGACGAAATCTACAAGCAACGCGCAATCGAGCTGTATCTGACGGGTTTGCGAATGGAGGATGCTCGGCGACTGGGTATTCCCGGACCGCAGCCTGGGCAGCCAATCCCTTCTACCACACGCACACGTAACTATTACCCATACCCACGGCGTGAGCGCGACAACAATCCAAATACACCACCTGACCCGACCATTTGAAAAATCTTTATCTCTTTATCTTTGTGACGAGGGGATGGCCGCTAAGCCCATCCCCTTGCTGTTTTGCTCAACCCTTGTTGGATTCAACGAGGAAGGATGTTATCTTGACCGAATAGTTATACGGTTTTTAGAAACCCAAAGCAAAACATTATGCCACGCAAATTAATCAAGCGAATCAGTCATGTTGAAGAAATGACTGATGAGAAATTAAAGCAAGTAGCGGCTCAGTTTCGCATCTTGGGCGAACCTGCACGCCTAAAAATCCTAAGAACAATATGCAGCCAAGAAAAAAATGTGCAGCAGATTGTAGAAGAAACAAAAATGGGACAAGCCAATGTCTCTAAGCACCTGTCGCTGATGTATGAACATGGTATCGTAAAGCGGCGTAAAGAAGGTATAAATTGCTACTACCGGCTTGCTGACGACAGCATCCTCGAAATCTGTAAAATTGCATCAAAGGGCGTGGAAAGAAATCTGCTGACAAAATTGCGTCAGATGCAGGGCTCGGTTTGAACACTGCCATAAGCAGCGTAGGTCAAGATAATGCTCGGTGCAGAACACTAAGAGCGAATACTGGAGAGGATATCACGACCGCCATTGGCAAGAAGCGTCTCTCCTAACTCCATACCAAGTTGCTCGGCACGCTTGAGTCGGGCAGGAAAGTCACCAGCAAGAATGCAAGATAGGCTACTGCGAAGATAACGCTTGCCATCGACCGTGCCGATAAATGCCGAAAGTGTAAGATGCTCGTCAATCAGTGAGGCGTATGCGCCGATGGGAATTTGGCAACCGCCCTCCAAGTGTCGTAGCAGGCTACGCTCGGCTTTGGTGCAAAGTTCAGTGTCTGGGTCGTTCAGCGATGCAACCAGTGCACGCATGGCATCGTCATCAATGCGTATTTCAATCGCTAATGCACCTTGCCCAACCGCAGGCAAAATCTCGTCGTGAGAAATCACTTGTGAGATACGCTCGTCTAATCCAAGTCGATGCACGCCAGCAAAGGCAAGGAGCATGCCATCTAAATGCTCTGGGTGTTCGTGTGAGAGAGCATGGCGCTCATCAAACTTTTTGAAGCGCGTGTGGAGGTTGCCACGCATGTCGCAAGTCTCTAAATCGGGACGCAGTGCCAAAAGCTGCGCACGTCGACGCAAGCTACCTGTGGCAATGCGTGCCCCAACTGGCAGTGTGCGGAGCGTATAGCCATCGTTGGAAATCAGCACATCGCGTGTATCCTCTCGTGCGGTGATGGCAGCAATCATTAAGCCCTCAGGAACTTGTGTCGGCAAGTCTTTCAGGCTATGCACTGCAAGGTCAATCTCGCCAGCAAGCAAAGCCTGCTCAATTTCGCGTGTGAAAAGTCCTTTATCGCCAATTTTCGACAGCGGCGAATCCAAAATTTTGTCGCCCTTTGTTTTAATGGTGCGAATCTCAAACCGTAGATGCGGAAACTGACGCAGCAAAGCAGACCGAACAAATTCAGTTTGCCAAAGTGCAAGCGGACTGGAACGCGTGCCAATAACAATGGAAGGCTTCACAGGCAGGGAGCTTACTCTTTGTGATGCGCCGAGCAAGAAGCACAATAACCGCGAAAGACAACTTGATGCTCAATATGCGTAAAGCCTGTAGAGCGTGAAATATCACCAACAAGCGAATCCAAATTGCATAGCTCAATTTCCTTGACTGTGCCGCAATCCATGCACACAATGTGATGATGATGCGTGAAAGGACGGGCAAACTCAAAACGCGTAAACTCATCGCCTAACTCTACACGCGACACCACGCCTGCATCTGCAAGTTTATTGAGCACGCGATAAACGGTAGCAAGGTCAATGCCATAGCGAGAAAGGTGTGCATGAACTTCGGCAGCAGTAAGCGGCGTCTTTGAGCGGTCAAGAATTTCCAAAATACGGATGCGCTGCATGGTGACCTTAAAGTCATTTTGCCGCAAAAGCGTCGCATACTTCGCAGATGCAGAGCTATTCATCTTAGACATTGTCATCAAAGTGTTGTTTGTGGCAAAATTAGTTTGCCTTTGTGAATAATTCCAACCGATTTGCCGCGTAAGATGTAGTTCTGAAACGGTGAATTACGAGATTTTGATGCAAATTGTGTGGTATCGACCATCCACTCTAAGTCGGGTGCAATGAGCGTGGCGTTGAGCGGTTTGCCTATCTCAAAGTGAATGGGAGGCAAGTTCAAAATGCGGCGCGGATTGGTTGAAAGCAGTTCAACGGCGCGGTAGGCAGAGATGTAGCCAGTATGAACAAGCTGCTTGAAAGTAAGTCCCACAGCCGTTTCAAGTCCCACGATACCGAACGCCGCGTGTGAAATGCCGCAATCTTTTTCGTGACAAGCGTGCGGGGCATGGTCGGTGGCGATGGCATCAATGGTGCCGTCTGCAATGGCTTCTATGATGGCGGCGCGGTCCTGCTCGCTGCGAAGTGGCGGATTCATGCGCAGGTTGCCATCATAGCCCGACTCAAAGACATCCTTATCGGTCAGCGTAAAGTGATGCGGGGTCACTTCAGCGGTAACAGGCAATCCTTCACGCTTGGCGGCACGCACGAGTTCGACTGCTTCTTTCGTGCTGATGTGAGCCACGTGGTAGCGCGGCGGATGCGGCAATGCGCCTTGCTTAGATTGCAACAGGTAACGCAGCAGACTTAAATCACGCGAGAGCACAATCGATTCCGAAATGGAAGGAATGCCGCGTAGCCCCAGAAGCGACGAATACACACTTTCGTTCATCACGCCGCCGAAAGAAAGTGCCGTGTCTTCACAGTGCTGAATAAGCAGCAGATTGAATTGAGAAGCATACTCAAATGCCAGACGCATGACACGTGAATTCATCACGGGCGCTCCATCGTCAGAGAGCGCTTTGACCCCAGCGGCGGCAAGTTCGCCAAATGGCGCAATGCGCTCGCCCTTTCGTCCAACCGTGATGGCACCAATCACCTCAAGGTCAATCGGCAAGCGAGCCGCACGCTCACGAACGAAGGCGACCAGAGCGGCATTGTCAATTGGCGGTTCAGTGTTAGGCATCACCGCCACGCCTGTGTACCCACCCGCCAGCGCCGAGCGAACGCCAGTCTCTATGGTCTCTTTATACTCAAATCCGGGCTCGCGAAAATGGCAGTGCATGTCAAACAAACCCGACGCCAAAATGCCATCCGAAAAATCAATAACCGTGTGCGACGAGGTGAGAAGGTCAGCCAAAATCGGCGGCGCATCAGAGAACCAGATGTGCTCCAGAATACCATCTTCAGAAACTTGAACCGAACCAATTTTGTCCAGCGAGTCGGCAGGATTGATAAGACGTGCATTGCGAATGATGATGCTCATGGCTACAAATTTTTGCGAATATACAGAAGAAACGCCGTGAGCATGAAGAGAAAACCATTCCAGTGCCGCTACACGCCTTCAAGCGGTTGCAGGTGATGCAAACTTATGGCGCCGACCCAAACTGTCCGAGCTCGCTGGTGTGGCGCCGAGCGCTCCTACGCCCACTAAGCACTTGCGACACCTGTGCGGCGTAGCAAAATTTCTTCTTTTTGTCTGCGAAGCGAGAGCAAGAGCTGATGCAGATAGGCTTCATCAGAGACTTGCTCGACAACAAAAATCATCTGATGCTTTTTCAGTTGCGAGGAAAAATCTGAGCCGTATCCCTTGAGAAGCCAGAGTTCATGGATGAGGGAGCAGATTTCGGAACGAATAGCGTGCAAGTTCATGGCTACACTCCTTTTTCTGACAGTTTACAACTTCTTCAGAAACTTTGGTGAGAGGGGATACGCCACAAAGTTAGAGGAAATGTTGGAAAAAGCAAGTGAGGCAGCGCACACAGCTAAGCAGGGCAAAGACGATGAGAAGTGTGAGTTGGAAGGAGACGCTTGTGGGCAGTCTCAAGCAAAGAAGGCGTTGAGTGCGGCATGAAGAGAGGCACAAGGTTGAATGTCCATGCCAAAATTTTTTTCTAACAGTTTCCCATTTTCGTGAGAGATTTTGGGCACAAGGGCGCGCTCAAACCCAAGTTTTTTGGCTTCCATCAGTCGTCTTTCCAAGTGAGAGACGGCACGCAGTTCGCCTGAAAGCCCAATTTCACCGATAACCACGGTATTTGAATCGGCGGGAATATCACGCAAGCTGGAGACAATGGCGAGTGCGACAGCAAGGTCAGCGGCAGGTTCTGTAAGGCGCATTCCGCCAGCGATGTTGAGAAAGACATCATGCGACCACGTAGCTAACCCGACACGTTTTTCCAACACGGCAAGTAACAAAGCCAAACGACGAATGTCGAAACCGCTACTGACGCGCTGCGGCGCCGCATAGTTGGTTTTTGAAACCAGCGCTTGCACTTCAACCAAAATAGGACGAGTGCCTTCAATTGAGGCCGTAACACATGAGCCAGAGACACCAAAGCTACGCTCTCTCAAAAAAAGTTCAGAAGGATTTTGAACTTCACGTAGCCCTTCCTGCGTCATCTCGAAGACGCCGATTTCGTTCGTGGAGCCAAAGCGATTTTTGAGCGCACGCAAAATGCGGTAGTGATAATTGCTCTCGCCCTCAAATTGCAAGACGGTATCGACGATATGTTCCAGCACTTTGGGTCCTGCAATTGCCCCATCTTTGGTGATGTGCCCAATGATGAAGGCGCTGGCGCCAAGGCGTTTGCAGACATGCATCAGGCGCGAGGTGCACTCACGCACTTGGCTAACACTGCCCGGAGAACTTTCAAACAAGTTGGAAAAAATCGTCTGAATAGAATCAATGACGATAATATCAGGCTTCATGGAAGAGATGCTCTCGAGAATAAGCTCCAATTGAGTTTCAGAGAGCAGGAAGAGATTGTCGCCGCCAAGTCCCATGCGTTCCGCACGACTTTTGATTTGATGCACCGATTCTTCGGCAGAGACATACAGAATGGTGCGCTCAGGCATGCTGGGCGCAATTTGTAGCATCAAGGTCGATTTGCCAATGCCCGGTTCGCCGCCGATGAGCACAACGGAGGCTGGCATCAGGCCGCCGCCCAGAACACGGTTAAACTCTTCAATGCCTGTTGAAATGCGTGTTTCTGGCAGGGCTTCAAGCTCGCTAAGTCGCTTGGGAAGAGCGCTGGGGGTAGAGTGAGCCTGCAGAGCACGGGCGCGCAAGGAGAGTTTTTCAGGTTCGGCAATAGTCTCTTCAACCATGGTGCCCCAGCTGCCGCATTCATAGCACTTGCCGCTGTAGCGTAGGGAGATGGCACCACAATGCGAACAGCGATAGCGCGTTTTGACCTTCGACATACAAGTTCGTCATACAAGTTGTGCCTTCGCAGAAACGAGAGCATCAAAACTTCAGTAGAAAGGTAGGTTCAAAAACTTTGCGTTGCAAACATCAAACAAAGTGCCCACAGCACCCGTGGCAAAACGCGCCATCTGGTGAAGCGACAATCAGGGCGGAACTTACTTTGCATCTTCAATTGAGGCCACCGCAAAGACATCGCCTTGCATTTCGCCCTTTACCTTTACCTTCAAATTCTTTTCTCGCTTTGTGGCTTGCAGGTATGCTTTGGCTTTTTCACTGCCAGCGGCATCGAACTTGATGAGCTTTTTCTTTGTGTAAAGCCCAAACCCAGAGGCGGCACATGCTGGCATCAGGCAGCACTCTTTGGTATGCCCCGCTGCCATCTTGT
>Ga0272447_1000961_pt1 | contig 19735 bp, 16 predicted proteins | sample YNPCB0133_FD_194589 | JGI IMG/M metagenome (GOLD analysis project Ga0272447, IMG submission 194589) | Hot spring microbial mat communities from Yellowstone National Park, WY, United States - YNP-CB-013-3 | ecosystem: Environmental > Aquatic > Thermal springs > Hot (42-90C) > Sediment | place... | reverse complement strand
ACAGCCGCGGCTTTGGCAGCAAGTGAGCTGAGCCTATGCCTTTCCACGTCGTCTTGGTGGCTCCGGAGATCCCGGCCAACACGGGCAACATCGCCCGCACCTGTGCCGCTACCCGCACGCCCCTCCACCTCGTGGATCCCTTGGGGTTTCGCCTCTCGGATCGCTACCTCAGGCGGGCGGGGCTAGACTACTGGGAGCACGTCCAACTGCATCGCTACCCCTCTTGGGATGCCTTGGTGCAAGCCCACCCCGAGGCAAGATTTTGGTGCTTTAGCGTGCGCGGCAAGGCCCTCTACACCGAGGTGGCCTATCAACCCGGAGACTGGCTGGTGTTTGGCAGCGAAAGCCGGGGCTTGGATCCCATGTTCTTGGAAACCTATCCCAGCGTGCGCATCCCCTTGAGCGGGCCAGTGCGCAGCCTTAACCTCAGCAATGCAGTCGCCATTGCCCTCTTTGAAGCCCTACGCCAACAGGGATTTCCCGCCTAAACTTGACAGCCCTACGCCTGCCGCAACAAGCTGCACCCGCCCCAACCCCTGGTTCACTAACTAGCTGACGCAGCTCTAGTGACTGGACTTGGCAGCTGTTGCGTCCAGGAGCCCAGCTTTCTCGGTCAGCCCCTCCTTGGCTGAAGCCGGGTGCTCCTGGTCCTAGGCTAATTGCGTTAAAGTGGAAGCCCTCCTTGGCGAGGGCCGTTCCCCCAAGCCAAAGGCGCACCAAGTGTACCTATGTTTTCTCCATCTGTGGCACTTCCGCAACTACCGGGATCAAGGGATCCCCTTCGAGGCACCCAAGACCATCCTGGTGGGGGAGAACGCCCAGGGCAAGACGAACCTCTTGGAGGCAGTGGAGCTCTTGGCCACCTTGCGCTCGCGGCGGGCCGGTCGCGATCGGGAGATGGTGCAGCAGGGGGAAGAGAAGGCGCGGATTGCCGCCACCGTGGAGCGGCTAGGGGTAGCCCACGAGCTGGTGATGGAGCTACGCAGCCAAGGGGGACGCTCCCTGAAGGTTAACGGCCAGGCGCTACGGCGACAATCTGAGTTCTTAGGGCAAGTGAATGCGGTAGTCTTCTCCAGCCTGGATCTGGAGCTGGTGCGAGGGGGGCCAGAGGCGCGGCGCAACTGGTTGGATGGGGTGTTGCTGCAGCTGGAGCCGGCCTACCTTGGCCTGGTGGAGCAGTATCGCCAGATCCTCAAGCAGCGCAATGCCCTCCTAAAACAGGATCCCGCTGCTGCCAGCGACAGGGACTTGCAGATGGCCTTCTGGGACGCTCAGCTAGCCACCAGTGGCAGTCGCATCATGCGCCGCCGCGCCCGGCTGTTGCAGCGTCTGGAGCCGCTGGCCGCCCACTGGCACCAGGTCATCAGCGGTGGTCGGGAGACTCTCAGCCTCGCCTACCGTCCGCAGGTGCCTTTGCTGGATCCCCAGGCCAATCCCGAAGGGGTTCAAGCCCAGTTGTTGGCGGAGATCCGTGCCAAGGCCGCTGCCGAACGGGCCCTGGGCACCTCTCTAGTCGGCCCCCACCGAGACGAGGTGGAGCTAAGCCTCGACGGACAGCTTGCCCGCGCCTACGGATCCCAGGGGCAACAGCGCACCTTGGTCTTGGCCCTCAAACTGGCGGAGCTGGAGCTGATCGAGCAGGTGAAGGGGGATCCGCCCTTGCTGCTGTTGGACGACGTGCTGGCGGAGCTGGACCTGCACCGCCAAAACCAGCTCTTGGAGGCCATTCAAGAGCGGGTGCAAACTTTGGTAACCACCACCCACCTGGGCTCCTTCGACGCCGCTTGGCTCAAGGGAGCGCAAATCCTGCAAGTGCACAAGGGGCAAATTTCTCTCTCGCCTTAGCTTACAGCAGGCCGGCCGCGGTCCAGGCTGCGATACTGAATGGCCTCGGCGATGTGGGTGGGGGCAATGGCCTCGGCACCTTCTAGATCGGCGATGGTGCGGGCCACCTTGAGGATGCGGTCGCTCCCCCGCGCAGAGAGGCCTAACTTTTGGATGGCGCTCTCGAGGAGCTTGCGACAGGGATCCGAGAGAGCACACCACTGCCGCAGGTGGCGGGGCTGCATCTGGGCGTTGCAGTGGATCCCGGGCTCGTCCTGGAAGCGCTGCCGTTGACGCTGCCGCGCCTGTTCCACCCGCTGCCGCACGGCTTGGGACGACTCGCCACCCTGAAGGCGGACAATTTCTTCCGGCTTGAGGCGGTTGACCCACACCTGCAAATCGATGCGATCTAGCAGAGGGCCGGAGAGCTTCGACCAGTAGCGCTCCCGCTGTTGCGGCGTGCAGGTGCAGGGCTGAACAGGATCCCCGTAGAAGCCGCAGGGACAGGGGTTGGTGGAGGCCACCAGGGTGGTTTGGGCGGGAAACTCCAGGGAAAGGCGGGCGCGGGAGATGGTAACCTTGCCGTCTTCCAGGGGCTGGCGCAGCACCTCCAAAACCTCGCGGCGGAATTCCGTCAGCTCGTCCAAGTACAAGACACCGTGGTGAGCCAGGGAGATCTCGCCAGGCTTGGGGTAGGGGCCACCGCCCACCAGCGCCACTGCCGAGGCCGAATGGTGGGGAGCACGGAAGGGCCGCTGGGCGATCAGGGGGGTTTGGCCTCCCAAGTGCAGGTTTTGCCGCAGCAGGCCGGCTGCTGAATAGATGCGGGTGATCTCCAACATTTCCTCCCACTGCAGCCGAGGCAAAATGCCGGGCAGACGACGCGCCAGCATGGTCTTGCCCGCTCCTGGGCTGCCCACCAGCAGCAGGTTGTGCCCGCCGGCTGCCGCAATCTCCAAGGCCCGTCGGGCCTGTTCTTGCCCCTTCACATCGGCCAAATCCAACAGGGGTTCTGGTTCAGTTGCTAGCAGCTGCTCCGGCTGGATCCGCAGCGGCTCAACCCCCTGGGGGTTTTGCAGCCAGCTCACCACCGCCGCTAAGGAGGGCAGCCCGTACACCTGGATCCCTTGCACCAAAGCTCCCTCCGGGCCATTCTCCTGGGGCACCACCAGGCGGCGGATCCCCATCTCAGCGGCACCGGCGGCAATGGGCAGGATCCCGGCCACGGGTCGCAAGGTGCCATCCAGGGCCAATTCCCCCACCAGCAGGGTGTTGGCCAGCGCTTCTTTCTCGATGACCCCGGCAGCAGCCAGAATGCCGATGGCGATGGGAAGATCAAAGCTGGGGCCCTCTTTGCGCAGATCGGCGGGAGCCAAGTTGACGATGATCCGCCGCTGCGGCAGGGCAAAGCCGGAGTTCTTGATGGCCGCCCGCACCCGCTCTTTGGCCTCCTGAACGGCTGTGTCTGGCAGCCCCACTAGGATAATCTGGGGCAAGCCACCGCCCACATCCACCTCCACCGTGACCCGCACGGCCTTGAGTCCCAGGAGAGCAGCAGCAGTGACCTGAGCAAACAAAGGCGTCGCCTCCTCCGGAAAGCTTTTCCACCGAATGATTGTCTCCCGACACCTATCCTGGAGGAAGTACATTGGCTTGTGCAGGCTTATTCCTGGGAAGCGGTGACTCTAGAGTTGACTGGGATCAGAGGCTACTGGGTCTGCTCAGCCGCCAAGCCACGGAGGGGTTGCCCCCATCTCTAGGAGGCTGGTGCCAGTGGTCTCTTCTGCTGCTGAACCCCCTTTTGAGCGTTTCTCCAGCTCTGGGCAAGAAGGCGCCCCAGCCTGGAAGGACCTGGAGGAGCAGGTGCAGGAGTTTGCCCGCTGCTACCGGGGGCAGGTGGCCCAGCTCAGCCCACCAGAGCTGGGGAAGGCGCTGCAAGTCTTGTCGCAGCTAACGCAAGCTCTGGCGGCTCAGCTTGCGGAGGGCAGGGAAGGGATCCCGGCTACCTCTGTTCAGGCTCCAAGCTGGCGGGATCTGGAGCGGGCTATCTCCCTGCAAAGCCACTTGCTGTTTTTCTCCCTAGAGCTACAGTCGCTGTTGGCTGGTTCCCCCGACGACTCTGCCGCCGAGTTGCCGCCAGAGGATGGGCGCTTGGACCTTTTAGCTGCTGCCCATGTCGAGCCGCGGCTACGCCCCTTTCGCCAGTTTCTGTGTGGCCTCCTCCACCAGCGGGGTCACCGACAGGCGGAGCCTCTAGAGCGCTTACTGCACCAGCAGCGCCTGGCTGGACGCTTGGCCTGGCGGCAGTTGTGGCAAGTCACCCTCAGCTCCCTCGGCGACCAGGGCCTGTTGCCTCCCCAACAGCAGTCAGCTAACACCCTCGCCCACCTCCAGAACCTGCAAACCCATCCCAGTGCCGAGGTTCGCTGGGCGGCCTACCAGCGCTTGTGCCACCATCTGGAAGCCCATGCGGAGCTGGGAGGGTTTATTCTCAGCATCCTGGTTCGCGACCACCTCTGGGAGGCCCAGTGGCGGGGCTACGATTCTGCTGCCGACCTTTACCTGGCTCGCCACGGCCTCAGCCAGCCCTTTTGGGAACATCTGCTGGACGGGATCCACGATCGCTTCGACCTGTTCCAGCGCTACTACCGCCTGAAAAGCCGCGCCATAGGACGCTCCATTCGCCTCTGCGACCTCTACGCACCCTGGGGGGAGCCTGTCCCACCGCTTGCTGCTGCCGAAGCCACCTCCCTAGTCTGGGCAGCCCTGCAAGAGTTCTGCCCTGAGTGCGCGGCCCAGGCCAAACCCTGGCTACTGGAAGTCAGCTCCGAACGGGAGGCACCCCCTGGCGAGCCAGAGAGGCCATGGCCAGGAAGTGAACCCCTTGCCTCCCTGCTGCAAGCCCTTGAAGCCCTCAGCCGGCGGCTCCGGCCTGAGGGGCCTCGAGTTTGGCTGGATCTGGAGGAGCTGCAGGGATCTGTCCAGCCCTCCTGGGAAATTCGGGTGCATACCGCGTTTTTACAGCAGGTGCTGCTAGACTACCTGCTTGGAGCGGCACGGGGTACACCGGCACCACCCCCTCTTCGAAATCGTGCAAGCGGGCTGGAGGTCTTTACCTTGGCCCAGGCCCTCTTGATTCACCACCTGGAGGCGCAGTTACAGGCCGTGTTTTGCCAGAGCCTGATTGCCCGGCTGGAGCTGCTCCTCTACCGCTCGGAGAACACCGCTCCACTAGCTTCCTCCAAGGCCAGCCCTACCTCCTGGGTCGGCGAAGAGTGGCTAAAGCTGATCCAGGAGCTGTGCGGCGATGCGGTGGAGCTGTTGCCGGAAGACCAGTTCTGCTGGGTGGGGATGCCGGAGCTGTTTCTGCGACCCTTCAGCGCCCCTCAGGTCAGCCTGGCCAGCCTAGTGGCCCTGGCCTGCCACCGCCAGTATCATCTGTCTCCGCGTACCTTTTTGCCCCGCTACCGAAATTGGCTGGCTAGCCCGCCTGGATCCTTGACTTGGGGAGAATCGGCCCAGTTGCTCCAGGTGGACTTGAGCGAGCCGGAGGAGGTGTTGCAGGGGTTGGAGGAACTGGAGCATTGGATCGAGGTGCTGGAAGAGCTGCTGGAAGAGAATCAAGACTAGGGGGCTGCAGCCAGCTGGCCTTTGGCGTAGCCGGAAGGAGCTCCTTGCAGAGGGGGAGGGAGCACCTCAAAGCCCGCCCCTTCCTCAAGTGGGCAGGAGGGAAATGGGGGCTGCTAAGCCAGTACGAGCCCTTCTTCCCCCGCGACTGGGGCACTTATCATGAGCCCTTTTTGGGTGGCGGGGCGGTGTTTTTCCACCTGGCCCAGGTTTACCCCGAGCGGGGTTTTGTGCTATCTGACATCAACGCTGACTTGGTCAACGCCTACTGCTGTGTGAGGGATCGGGTGGAGGAGGTGGTGGCACTGCTAGCCTACCACCAGGCCCACCACAGCCGCGACTACTACTACGCCCTGCGGGCATCCAAGCCAGTTGACCCTGTCCAGCGGGCGGCGCGGCTAATTTACCTCAACAAAACTTGCTACAACGGGCTTTACCGGGAAAACGCCAGCGGCGAGTTCAACGTACCCCTGGGCCGCTACCGCAACCCGCGCATTTGTGATGCCGACAACTTGCGGGCTGCTAGCCGTGTCCTGCAGCGGGCCAAGATCTTGGTGCAGTCGTTTGAGCAGGTGTTGGAGCGGGCCCAGCCCGGCGATTTTGTCTATTTGGATCCGCCCTACTACCCGGTTTCAGAAACCAGCAGCTTTACCGCCTACAGTCAGTACGCCTTTGGCCAAGCGGAGCAGATCCGCTTGCGAGAAGTCTTTGGGATCCTGGCCAACCGAGGCGTGCACGTGCTGCTGTCCAACTCAGATTGCCCTTTTGTGCGAGAGCTGTACAGAGGCTATCCTATCCACACCATCGTGGCCAGCCGCGCCATCAACTGCCACGGCCGCAAGCGCGGTCTTATCACCGAGGTGCTGGTCTTGTCAAGGTAGCCGGCCCTAGCTACTCGATCACCACATTCTTGGGCCCGCCATTGGGGCGCTCCTGGTTGAAATTGGCCAAAAAGGTATCCGGATCCCGGAGGCTGAAGACCAGCTTTTTGCAGGGTACTTGCAGCCCCAGCGGCCCTACCAAGGGAATGAAAAGCATCTTTTCCTGGAGCAGCGGAATGGCAATCACCCCCTGAGTGCTGGTTACCGCGCCAACCAGTCCCTGGAAATCGGTGCGCACGCCCAGGCCGTAGAACCAGGGCCAAGAGAAGCGCTCCCCGCGTCCCAGCTCGCCTAGAGAAAAGGTTTCGTTGAACAAGTTGCCCGCCCGCACTACTAGCTTGTCCTGAAGCAGGTCAACGTAGGCTGACTCACTGCCCACCCCAAACAGCGCCAGGGGCAAACTTGCCAGGGGGTTGGAGTCAATGGCCATGTAATAGCGCATGGGAAATCTCCAAGGTCAGGAACAAAAAGAATGAGCCGCGGCCCCTAGCCTTGCAATTATAATCTCCGGCCTTGCCAGCTTGGCCAAAAGGAAACCCGTTCGCTAAGGCTCTGAGCGGCTATGATGGGTTGCTGGGAGCGGCCTTCTACACCCTTTGAGCTGGCCACTGCTAAGCCAGGAGAACTCATGGATCTGCGCCCCCTTGTCCGCCTAGTGCCCGATTTTCCCAAGCCCGGGATCCTCTTTCGCGACATAACCCCCTTGCTGCAGAATCCAGCGGGCTTTCGGGCCGCTATCGAACAGTTGGCCGCCGGCACTGCCACCATGGGATCCCTAGATTACGTGGTGGGCATTGAGTCGCGGGGGTTTATTTTGGGGGCTGCCTTGGCCCAACACCTGGGTTTGGGGTTTGTCCCCGTTCGCAAGCGCGGCAAACTGCCGCCGCCAGTGCTCAGCCAAACCTACACGCTGGAGTATGGCCAAGACGAGCTCCAACTACAAGCCCACGCCCTGCGCCCTGGCAATCGGGTGGTGATTGTGGATGACGTCTTGGCAACTGGCGGCACCGCCGCCGCCACAGCTGAACTGGTGGCTCAGAGTGGCGCCCAGGTAGGCGGGTTTGCTTTTCTAATCGAGCTAGCTTTCTTGTCGGGCCGCAAGCTTCTTCCTCCACAAATCCCAACCCACGTGCTGATGGTGGAAGACTCCAACTGAGGGATTTGCCCCTCACCGCAGGCGTAGCGGCTGGCGGACGGCTACTTCTGTTGCCTTAGCTTTGGGCAGAGGTTGAGTCAAGGGGCTGAGCTGAGCCTGGGCCTGCAGTTGTTCCTCAATCCAGTCGGCCAGCTCCAGCATGTAGAGGGCCACGTGGGGGGCGTAGTCGCGCCGCAGCGGCTCTACCCCTCTTTCGGCCAGGCGGGCCAGGATGACCGGATCGCTTAGCTCTTCGAGAGCGGCAAAGTCTTCTGGCTGGTCAAACCCCAGATCTGCCATCTTTTCAAACACATATCCCAGCCGTAGGCCCGTAGCCTCGCAGTGGGAAGGATCCCTCGCGACATAGGCAGCGGTGCGGTAGGCCGTTTGGGCAATGGAGCGCCAGGTGCCGCGGTGGATGTGCAGGCTAAGCTGCTGCTGATCCCAGCCCAGGGCTTCCCGCACCAGCAGCCCACAATTGCAGCGGGTGCTATCCCGCCAGCAGTACTCGCGATCCCAAAAACCCCAGTGTTGAGCCTGCAGGCGATCGGCGGTGCGGCGCAAGAGGGCTGCCAGCTCCGGTGTAGGACGCATCGGTCAAGGCGGCAGACGGGATCCCCTCCAGTCTAGGCAGGCAGGCGGCTGGGAACAGGCCAAGCTTAATCCTTTTTTGAGTTGATTGGCTCTGCTTGAACTTCGGAATCCTCAGAAGACTGTTGCCGCTGGCGATGCCGTTGCCAAGCTCCCCAGGCCACCCCCGCCAACACCAGCGAGGCCCCGCCCAGATAGGTGCCCCCTGCCGGCAAGCCCGCCAAGGCCAGGGCCAGGGATCCCCCCCAGAGGGTCATGGCGTAAATCAGCAGCACCGAATGCCGCTGGGACAGGCCAGCCTTGAGCAGGCGATGGTGCAAGTGGCCCTTGTCGGGATGGAAAGGGGATTTGCCTCTGGCCAAGCGCTTGAGGATCACAGCAGACATATCCAGAATCGGCACGGCCAGGATAAAAAACGGCAGGGCCACCGCCAGGGTGGTCACCCCCTTGGCCACCCCAATGACCCCGATCCCGGCCAGGGTGAAGCCCAGAAAGTAGGCTCCCCCATCCCCCATGAAGATCTGCGCCGGGTTAAAGTTGTAGCGCAAAAACCCCAGACAAGCCCCCGCTAAGGCTGCCGCCAGCATGGCTGCCGCTGGCCGATCCAAGAGCAGGGTTACCATCAGCATCACGACTGCCGCGATCCCCGACACCCCTGCCGCCAAGCCATCCAGCCCGTCCATAAAGTTGATGGCATTGGCCATCCCCACCAGCCACAGCAAGGTAATCACTAGGCTCAGCCATGCAGGGAACGGCCAGATGCCGATCCGCGGCAGGTTGATAAATTCGATGCGCACCCCCACTCCCCAAGCCGCCGCAGCCACTCCAAATTGCATCGCCAGGCGCGAAAAAGGCGACAACTGAAACAGATCATCCGCCAAGCCAATTAGGAAAAACAAAACGCCGCCAATCGTCACCCCCCAGATCTCGTACTCCTGCTCGGGGCGCAGGCCGGCAAAGGCTCCGGCTCCCCAAAGCACAAGCAGCGCCACCAGGTTGCCGAAAAAGATGGAGACCCCCCCCAGGCGCACCATCGGCTGCCGGTGGATCTTGCGCTCGTCAGGAAAATCCAACTGGCCGCTGCGGATCCCGACCGCCTTCACCACCGGGGTTGCCCACAAGACCACACAGGCAGCAGCGAGAAAGGCAACCAAGTAGGGCATGGCAGGCCGTAGCGAGGATGGCGGTTATCCCAAGTGAGGGTAGAGCGGAAAACGGCGGCAGAGCTGAGCAACCCGCTGACGACAGCCTTCAAGAACGCCTGGATCCTCCGGTCGGAACAGGCAATCGGCAATGATCTCCCCGATTTCTTCGAATTCTGCCGGCCCCAGGCCGCGGGTGGTCAAGGCCGGGGATCCCAGACGCAGGCCGCTGGCCACGAGGGGCGGCTGCGGATCGAAGGGGATGGCGTTTTTGTTGGCGGTGATGTGGATCTCGTCCATCAGGCGATCCGCCCGCTTGCCCGTCATCACGGGATCTGCTGCCCCGTTTTTCTCCAGCACCGCCGAGACCGAGCGCAGGTCCAACACCATCAGGTGGTTGTCGGTGCCCCCCGAAACCAAGCGGATGCCACGCCGCTGCAGAGTCGCCGCCAGCGCCTGGGCATTGGCGATTACCTGGGCTGAGTACTGGGCAAAGCTGGGCTGCAGCGCTTCCCCAAAGGCCACTGCCTTGCCGGCAATGACATGCTCTAGCGGCCCACCCTGGCTGCCGGGGAACACCGCCTTGTCCAGCTTTTTGCCCAGTTCCGGGTCGCGGGTGAGAATCAGGCCCCCGCGTGGCCCCCGCAGTGTCTTGTGGGTAGTGGTAGTTACCACATCGCAGATGGGCACGGGGTTGGGGTGGTGCCCAGTGGCCACTAGACCGGCAATGTGGGCGATATCGGCCATCAGATAGGCCCCCACCTCGTCGGCAATAGCACGGAAAGCGGCAAAGTCAATGACCCGAGGATAGGCCGAATAGCCGCAGATGATGAGCTTGGGCCGGTGCTGCAGGGCCAGATCCCGCACCTGGTCAAAATCGATTCGCTCCGTCTTGGGATCCACCCCATAGTGCACCACGCGGAACCACTTGCCGGAGACATTGACTGGCGAGCCATGGGTAAGGTGGCCACCGTGGGCGAGATCCATGCCCATGATCGTGTCTCCCGGCTGCAGCAGGGCCAGGAAAACGGCAAAGTTGGCCTGGGCGCCGGAGTGTGGCTGCACATTGGCGTGGGCTGCTCCAAACAGTTGCTTGGCGCGGTCGATGGCCAGTTGTTCGATCTCGTCGATAAACTCGCAGCCACCGTAGTAGCGCTTGCCGGGCAGCCCCTCCGCATACTTGTTGGTGAGCACCGATCCCTGGGCCGCCAGGACAGCCGGCGAGGTGAAGTTCTCGCTGGCAATCATCTCCAGGTGATCCCGCTGCCGGTTCAGCTCCTGCTGAATCAGGCGGTAAACGAGGGGATCCGTTTCCGCCAGGATGGCCAGGTTGTCCCGGGGAGTGGTCAAGCTTTGGGGAGCGGCTACCATGGTGACGCCAAAAGCAAACGTTGCCGACAAAAAAAGCCCAGCAGTGCCCTGCCGTCGCGACAGTCCTACGGAGCAACATCGTAACACAGGGGGGCTAGGCCAGGGGATCCCCAGGGGCCAGGGGAGGCTTTGTAAAGAATGTTTTTCGGCCCTGGGTCTGGCCGCTGGCCAAGGTAAAGTGGGGGGGCAGGGTTTTAGGGAGTTGGCTATGACCGACGCACAGGTTTTCACTATCCTGGCCATTGCCCTAGTGCCGGCAGTGATGGCCGTGCTCCTGGGATCCGCCCTGGCTCGCAGCTAGTTTCTAGCAAAAGGCTGCTCTGCGGGACCTACCCCTGGGTAGGTCCTTATTTAGTGGTCAAACGGGTGAGTGTTGCTATTGGCTAAAGTTGGATAAGAGACACTACCGGTAGCCAGCCCGGAAGCAACTTGAGCCAGGTGGATCTCCAGCGAGTTCAGCGCGCCCTTTCCCTAGAAGCAGAGGTGGGGTTTACCGACCTGCGAGGGCGAGAGCAGACCTTCTCCCAATTTCTGCAGAGCGTGTTTGCACAGGATCCCCCCCCTGTCTGGAAGCTGGATGGGGATGACCGACGGCGCTGGCGGGAACTGGGATCCCGCTATCGCCTCTACCCCCAGCTAGAGCTGTCGGAGCGGCAGCACCTGGTGGCGGAAACCCGTCGCTGGCTGGAGCGTCTCCGGCGCCAGCAAGAACAAGCCCACTCCGCCCCACCCAGCCCTGCTTTGCCCCCGCCCAAGGGCCTCAGCTTGGAGCAGCCGCTGCAATTTCTCAAAGGCATTGGCCCCAAGTCGGCGGAAAAGCTGGCGCAACTGGGCCTGCACACTGTGCGCGATGCCCTTTACTACTTCCCCCGGGATCACCTGGACTATTCTCGCCGGGTGCCCATTCGCCAGGCCAAGGTGGGGGAGACGGTCACCCTGGTGGGGACGGTGAAAAGCTGCAGCTGCTTCACCAGCCCCAAGAACCCCTTGCTGACCATCTTGAACCTCAAGATTGCCGACAAAAGCGGCATAGTCACCCTCAGCCGCTTCTACAGCGGGCGGCAGTTTGCCCAGCGCAGTTGGCAGGCAGCCCTAGAGCGGCAATACCCCAAGGGAGCAGTGGTGGCGGCCAGTGGCTTGGTGAAGAGAGGCCGCTTTGGCCTGACGCTGGATAACCCGCAACTGGAGGTGCTGGGGGGAGAGGGCGAGGATCCGGACAAGCTGGGCAAGATCCTGCCCGTTTACCCGCTCTCCGAAGGGATCCCCGCCGATCTGGTGCGCAAGGCCGTCCAGCTTGCCCTGCCGGCAGCCGCCTTGGTGGAGGATCCCTTGCCAGAGAACCTAAAGCGGCAGTTGCAGCTTTTGGACTTGCCCCTTGCCCTGCAGCAGATTCACTTTCCTGAAACGCGAGAGCTGCTGGCCCAAGCCCGGCGGCGGCTGGTGTTCGACGAGTTTTTCTATCTGCAACTTAGCCTCTTGCAGCGGCGGCAGCGCTACCGCGCCCAAGCTCAGGCTGTACCTCGCTACCAGCCGGCCAGAGGGGAGCTCTTGGATCGCTTCTACCAAATCCTGCCCTTCCAGCTTACTGCGGCCCAGCAGCGGGCCATTGATGAGATCCTGGCGGATCTGCGGGATCCCTTGCCCATGAACCGCCTGCTACAGGGGGATGTGGGATCCGGCAAAACCGTGGTGGCGGTGGCGGCCTTGCTGGCAGCCATTCAATCCGGCTGGCAGGCGGCCCTCATGGCTCCCACCGAAGTCCTGGCCGAGCAACACTACCGCAAGCTGGTGGAGTGGCTCAGCCAACTGCAAGTGCCCGTTGAACTCTTGACCGGCTCCACACCCCCCGCCAAGCGGCGCGAGATCCTGCGGCAGTTGCAAACCGGGGAGCTGCCCCTGGTAGTCGGCACCCATGCCCTCATCCAGCCGGCGGTGCAGTTTCGCAACCTGGGCTTGGTGGTCATCGACGAGCAGCACCGTTTTGGGGTAGAGCAGCGGGCTGCCCTACAACAAAAAGGTGACCACCCCGATGTCCTGACCATGACAGCCACGCCCATCCCCCGCACCCTCACCCTGGCCCTGCACGGGGATCTGGACGTAACCCAGATTGACGAGTTGCCCCCGGGGCGCAAGCCGGTGCATACGGTGGTAGCTCGACCGGGGGATCGCCTGCAGGTGGTGCGGCTTATCGAGCGGGAAATTGCCCAGGGGCGGCAGGCCTACGTGGTGCTGCCTTTGATTGAGGAGTCGGAGAAGCTGGATCTCAAGTCGGCCATCGAAGAGCACCAGCGCCTGCAGGAGAAAGTCTTCCCCCAGTTCCGGGTGGGCCTGCTGCACGGGCGCCTGAGCAGCAGCGAGAAAGAGGCGGTTATCGAGGCCTTTCGCCGGCGGGAGCTGGATATTCTTGTTTCCACCACGGTGGTGGAGGTTGGGGTGGATGTGCCCAATGCCTCGGTGATGCTGGTGGAGCATGCCGAGCGCTTTGGCCTCTCCCAGCTCCACCAACTGCGGGGACGGGTGGGGCGGGGCTCCGACCAGGCCTATTGCATCCTCATGACCTCCTCCGAAAGCGAAGAGGCCCTGCGCCGCCTCAAAGTCCTAGAGCAGTCCCACGATGGCTTTTTCATTGCCGAGATGGATCTGCGCTTCCGGGGGCCGGGGGAGGTGATGGGCACCCGCCAGTCGGGGCTGCCCGACTTTGCCCTGGCCAGCCTCATGGACGACCAAGAGGTGCTGCAGTTGGCTCGCCAGGCGGCAGAGCAGCTTATTGCCCAAGACCCTGAGCTGCAGCAGTGGCCCCGCCTGCGCCACATACTGGAAGAGCGCCAGGCCCGCCTTTTGGGGCCCGCTTTGTTGACTTAAGCCTATGCCCTATACCCTTGCAGAACTCAAGGCCCACGGCCTCTCCCCGGCAGAGTACCAACAGATCCAGCAGCAACTGGGCCGGGATCCCAACCCCACCGAGCTGGCCATGTTTGGGGTGATGTGGTCGGAGCACTGCTGCTACAAGAACTCTCGCCCTCTGCTGAAAAACTTTCCCACTGCGGGCGAGCGGGTGGTGGTGGGGCCGGGGGAAAATGCCGGCGTGGTGGATCTGGGGGATGGGGACTGGCTGGCCTTTAAGATCGAGTCCCACAACCATCCTTCCGCCGTGGAACCCTTCCAGGGGGCGGCCACCGGCGTGGGGGGCATCCTGCGGGATATCTTTACCCTGGGCGCCCGCCCCATTGCGCTGTTGAACTCTTTGCGCTTTGGGCCGCTGACGGATCCCCGCAACCGCCGCCTCATGGCCAGGGTGGTGGAGGGGATCGCCCACTACGGCAACTGCGTGGGAGTGCCCACGGTGGGGGGGGAAGTGGCCGTGGATCCCTGCTACAGCGGCAACCCCCTAGTCAACGTCATGGCCCTGGGGCTGCTGGAGACGCCGGCAGTGGTGAAGTCGGCAGCGCGGGGAGTGGGCAACCCGATCTTGTACGTCGGCGCCACCACCGGCCGGGACGGGATCCGCGGGGCCAGCTTTGCCAGCGCCGAGCTGAAAGAAGATGCGCACCAAGACCGGCCAGCCGTGCAGGTGGGGGATCCCTTCCTCGGCAAATGTCTCATCGAGGCCTGCCTAGAGGCCTTTGCCACAGGAGCAGTGGTGGCTGCGCAGGACATGGGCGCTGCCGGGATCACCTGCTCCACCGCGGAGATGGCGGCCAAGGGAGGGGTGGGGATCCGCTTCGACCTCGACCGGGTGCCGGCCCGAGAAAGCGGCATGGAAGCTTGGGAATACCTCCTTTCGGAGTCCCAAGAGCGCATGCTGCTGGTGGTGCAGAAAGGCCGGGAAGCAGAGGTCATAGAGATCTTCCACCGCTGGGGCCTGCAGGCCAGCGTGGTTGGGGAAGTCATTGCCGAGCCGCTGGTGGAGATCTGGCACCAGGGATCCTGCGTGGTGCGAGTGCCGGCGCGGGCCTTGGCGGAGGATACCCCTGTATACGTCCGTCCCGTGTTGCCAGAGCCGCCAGAGTATGTGCAGGCAGCCTGGCAATGGGATCCCAGTACCCTTCCCCCCTGCGACCGGCAAGGGATCCACCTACCCCAGAAAACGCTGGCGTGGGAGCAGGTGCTGCTACAGCTTTTGGCAAGCCCCACCCTGGCCAGCAAAGCCTGGATCTATCGCCAATACGACCACCAGGTGCAAAACAACACCGTCCTTTGGCCGGGACAGGGAGATGCGGCAGTCATCCGCATCCGCCCCCAGAAATTTGGCGTAGGCGAAGTGCCACCCCTGCAGGCTTCCCGCAAGGCGATTGCCGCCACCGTAGACGGCAATGGTCGCTGGGTGTACCTGGATCCCTATGAGGGGGCCAAAGCTGCGGTGGCCGAAGCCGCCCGCAACCTCTCCTGCGTGGGGGCAGATCCCTTGGCCGTAACCGACAACCTTAACTTCGGCAACCCGGAAAATCCGGTGGTGTACTGGCAGTTGGCTCTGGCCTGTCGGGGGATTGGGGATGCCTGCCGCACCCTGGGCACGCCGGTAACCGGGGGGAACGTCTCCCTCTACAACGAGAAGGGATCCCAGGCCATCTACCCCACTCCTGTCATCGGCATGGTGGGTCTCATTCCGGACTTGAAATTCATCTGTGGCCAGGGGTGGCAGCAAGAAGGGGATCTCATCTACCTCTTGGGATCCCAGGCCGTTACCAGCCTGGGGGGGAGTGAGTACTTGGCGGTCATTTACCAGAAAGTTACAGGCCGGCCCGCGCCCGTGGATCTGGAACTGGAAAGGCAGGTGCAAGCGGCCTGCCGCCACGGCATTCGGCAGGGGTGGGTGCGCTCTGCCCACGACTGCAGTGAGGGGGGACTAGCCGTGGCGCTGGCGGAAGCCTGCCTCAGCGGCGGACGAGGGGCCAAGATCTGGATCCCCTCTCCGTCTACCCGTTGGGATCTAGCTCTCTTTGGCGAGGGATCCAGCCGCATCCTCGTTTCCGTCGATCCAGCCCAGCGCTCCCCTTGGGAAGCCTACCTAGAGTCGCAGCTTCCCGGCCAGTGGCAGCTTCTAGGACAGGTGGGCGGGCCAGCGGATCCCTTGGTGGTGACTACTGCAGAAGGGGATCCCGTGTTGTCGGTCTCTTTGGCAGCTCTACAGGCCGCCTACTCCAGTGCCTTTGCCGACTAGCTGGTAGACTAGGCTGATTCGGACAAGTTGGCCTGGATCACCTCGCGGTAGTGGGACTTGGGCTTGACGCCCACCACCTGGGCCACCAGCTCCTTGTTTTTGAAAAACTGCACCGTTGGCGTACAGGTTACCCCGCCGGCCTCGGCAATCTCCGGCTCCTTCTCGATATCGATCTCCACCACGTGCAGCTTGTTGGCAAACTCTTCGATGACCTTGTTCAGGATTGGCTTGAGGGCATGGCAAGGGGTACAGGTGGGAGCCGTGTACTTGACCATCAGCAGGCGATTGCTCTCATGGTAAAGCCGCCGCAGGGCATAGCCCCCTTCATGGCAAGTCTGGTCGAAGTCGAGGTCATCTTGCTGCTCAAAACCGGCCTCCTCGACAGCGGAGCCTCCCGTAGGCTCTACCTCGATAGCAGAAGCAGGTTCCGGCTGGCTCGGCGGGACAACGGGATATTCCTGAGCTAGACCTCGCTCCGAGAGCCAGCGCTCCGCCAGCATGGCCGCCATACAGCCGGTGCCGGCAGCGGTGATGGCCTGACGAAACTCGTGATCCTGCACGTCCCCAGCGGCAAATACCCCCTCCACACTGGTGGCTACAGAACCAGGGCGGGTGACAATGTAGCCAGCTTCATCCAGCTCCAGCTGCCCCTTGAACAAGTCCGTGTTGGGTTTGTGGCCAATGGCGTAGAATACCCCCCCTACCGCCATCTCCTGCAGCTCGCCGGTCTGGTTGTTGCGCACCCTCACGCCCGTCAGGCGCTGGCCGTCGCCCAGAACCTCTACCGCCTCCGTGTGCCAGTGCACCGTAATCTTGGGGTGGTTGAGCACCCGCTCTTGCATGGCCTTGCTGGCCCGCATCTTGCCACTGCGCACCAGCATATGGACATGGGATCCAAACTTGGTCAGGTAGGTGGCCTCCTCACAGGCGGTATCGCCACCGCCAATCACCACCAGCTCCACTCCCCTGAACATGGGCATGGCCCCATCGCAGACAGCACAGGCCGACATGCCCCGGTTCCAGTAGATCTCCTCCCCCGGCAGGTGCAGGCGCTTGGCCGTAGCCCCGGTGGCAATGATGAGGCTGTGGGTGCGCACTTCCCGTTCGTCAGAGCGGACTACAAAAGGCCGCTGGCTGAGGTCCACAGAGGTAACATCCTCGGCGTACAGCTCCGCCCCCCACCGCTCTGCTTGAGCGCGCATGTTCTTCATCAGTTGGGGGCCGCTGATGCCCTCGGGAAAGCCCGGAAAGTTCTCCACCTCGGTGGTGGTCATCAGTTGCCCACCCGGGATCCCGCCCATTTGAAACCCCTCGAACACCACCGGCTTCAGGTTGGCGCGCCCAGCGTAAATGGCTGCGGTCAACCCAGCAGGCCCCGAGCCAATAATGACCACATTCTCAACCCGACCTTGGTTTGTCATTGCTCTATCTCTCCTTCTGCAACGGGACTATCAAGTCAAACTCGTAATGACTACGCTTTAGCCTAACACGATTCCACAGCCTCAAGGAGGCCAAGGCCTGTCAGTTTCATTTTCGTTCTCCTGCAGACTGCCGGTGGGCTACTCTTTGACGGGGGGAAGGCTGGAACCAGGTCATCTTTGTATCAGAAGATACAAAAAGCTGGTGTCGGCCTTTCTAGGATGGGTGAGCGCTTTCGGCCTGTCTTAGTTTCAACCGCAACCCAAGTCAAGTTAGGAGAAAGGCATGGCATCCACCCCACAAGAAGTGCTCCAAATGATCCACGACAACAATATCCAGATGGTGGATCTCAAGTTTGTGGATCTCTTTGGCACCTGGCAGCATGTCTCCTTCCACTCTTCAATGTTGACGGAGCAAGTTTTCAGCGAAGGGCTGCCCTTTGATGGCTCCAGCATCCGAGGCTGGAAATCCATCAACGAGTCAGACATGTACATGGTGCCAGACCCCAAAACGGCCTGGATCGACCCCTTTTTCCAAGTGCCTACCCTCAGCCTCATCTGCAACATCATTGAACCCCGCACCGGCCAGCCCTACAGCCGTTGTCCTCGGAGCCTAGCCATGCGGGCTGTGGCTTACCTGCAATCGACAGGCATTGCCGATACAGCTTACTTTGGGCCCGAGGCGGAGTTTTTCATCTTTGAAGATGTACGGTTTGACCAAACTCAGAACGCCGGCTACTACTTCGTCGATTCCATTGAGGGCCGCTGGAACTCAGGCCGGGAGGAAAAAGGGGGCAACCTGGGCTACAAGCCGCGCTACAAAGAAGGCTATTTCCCTGTGCCGCCCACCGATGCCCACCAAGACCTCCGCACCGAGATGTTGCTAACCATGGCCAAGTTGGGGGTGCCCATCGAAAAGCACCACCACGAGGTGGCCACTGGCGGGCAAGGAGAGCTGGGCTACCGCTTTGCCGACCTGCTCACCTCTGCCGACTACATGATGATTTACAAGTACGTGATCCGGAACGTGGCTCGCAAGCACGGCAAGACGGTGACGTTCATGCCCAAGCCCCTCTTCAACGACAACGGCAGCGGCATGCACACGCACCAGTCTCTCTGGAAAGACGGCCAGCCCCTCTTCTACCAAGAAGGCAACTACGCGGATCTCAGCGAGATAGCTCTCTACTACATCGGCGGCCTCCTCAAGCATGCACCAGCCCTTCTGGCTTTCACCAACCCCACCACCAACTCCTACAAGCGCCTGGTGCCTGGGTTTGAGGCGCCGGTAAACTTGGCCTACTCGCAGGGCAACCGCTCCGCAGCCATTCGGATTCCGGTAACGGGCAAAAACCCCAAGGCCAAGCGGCTGGAGTTTCGCTGCCCAGATGCCACCTGCAACCCTTACCTTGCCTTCTCGGCTATGCTGATGGCTGGCTTGGACGGGATCAAGAACAAGATCCACCCCGGCGAGCCTCTCGACAAAGACATCTACGATCTGGAGCCGGAGGAGCTAGCCAAGATCCCCTCCACGCCCGGATCCCTGCTGGATGCTTTGGAAAGCCTGCAGAAGGATCACGACTTCTTGTTGGAGGGGGGCGTCTTCACTGAGGATCTCATCGAGACCTACATCGAGTACAAGATCGACAACGAGATCAACCCCATTAACCTGCGGCCTCACCCCTACGAGTTTGCCCTCTATTTCGACGCCTAATCGAGGTTTTCATCTAAAGCATTAGTTCTCGACCAAGGCTTTTGAACGGGATCCCTTCTTGCTGGAGGGATCCCTTTTTTGTGCCTGCTCTGGTACTCTGGGTGGGGGTGCTGAGTTTACAAACTCAGGGGGGGTTTGGATGGGATGGCTTATAGCTCTTATTATTTGGGTCCTTATTCTCTTAGGCCTTCTGGCGCTTGTTGTCTATCTAGAGAAGCTAGCTGACTATCTAGAGAAGAAGCGTCGGGAAGCTTTGGAGCAGGTGGCCAGGAGCCTGGGCATGTCGTTTTCAGCAGAGCTACCCGAAGGGATCCGATCCCGCTTGCTTCGGGCTGGCTTTGAGCTATTCCAAGGCGACGATCAACGTTTCTACAACTTGATGTTCAAACGGCTAAACGATGGAACCGAAATCGCCATCTTTGACTACAGCTGCAAGGCTCCCAAAGGAAGAGATTATTACCATTCTGTTTTCTGGGCCTATTGCGAAGACCTGCGGCTACCTCATTTTCGGCTGCATCCAGAAGTTCCCTTGTTCCACGACATTGCTAAAGCTTTTGGCATGCAGGATATCAATTTCGAGAACCATCCCAAGTTTTCTCGCCGCTACCTTTTGCGCGGAGAAGATGAGGCCAAGATTCGCCTGCGCTTCCATCCCAGTTTTCTCAACTTCTTGGAGCAGCATCCTCCTTGCTGTGCGGAGGGATTCGGGCCGCAGCTCGTCATTTGGCAGGATGACCAAATGGTGCTTCCAGAAAAAATGGCAGAATGGCTGCGCTTTGGGGAAGAATGGGTGCAGCGACTGCGGTTGCGTCGCGTTTAGGCTCCCTCGTCTTCGGCACTCAAGCAAGGCTGATCCCCAGGTATGATGGGGGAA
>Ga0272447_1000960_pt1 | contig 19744 bp, 16 predicted proteins | sample YNPCB0133_FD_194589 | JGI IMG/M metagenome (GOLD analysis project Ga0272447, IMG submission 194589) | Hot spring microbial mat communities from Yellowstone National Park, WY, United States - YNP-CB-013-3 | ecosystem: Environmental > Aquatic > Thermal springs > Hot (42-90C) > Sediment | place... | reverse complement strand
TCGCGGGGCCTGTTCGACCGCATTCGGATGCCCAAGGCCAACTTGACGCGGGCCAACCTGCGCTCGCTCAGCATGCAGCAGGCGGATCTGCGGCTGTGCAACTTTCGCCGCACCGAGATGGAGCGGGCCAATTTTGCCGCCTCAGATCTGCGGGGCTCCAGCTTTAGCCAGGCTCTGGGGGACTATAGCAACTTCACCGCTGCCAAGCTGGACAAAAGTAGCTTTCAGGAGGGCCATTTCAGCCACTCCATCTTTCGCGAGGCCAGCTTGGTGGCTGCCAACCTAACGGGAGGCAACTTTTTTGCCGCTGACTTTCGCCAAGCCAACCTATTTCGCTGCAACCTCTCGCAGGCAGTCCTAGCTTGTTGTCAGTTGCAACAGGCTAACTTCGACCAAGCCCTCTTGGTGGGAGCCAACCTGCAAGAAGCCCAAATCGAAGGGGCCAGCTTTGTCGGCGCCGACTTTACCGACGCCAAGCTCTCCGAGGAAATGCGCAAGTTCTTGATTGAGCACGCCAGCGGCACCAACGAGCTGACCCAGCGGGACACTCTCACCACGCTGCTGGCAGGACTAAGGCCTAAGTCGCGCAAGCTGTTTGGGCTGCTGTAGGCTGGGTACAAATCCTAGGTTGGCCCTGAGAGGTCGGAATCCCAAACCTTAAAATTGGTTGAGGTCGATGCCAGCCTCGCGGGCCATAGCTCCTAGCCCTTTGGTCTTAAGGGTTTTCAGGGCCTTGGTGGAGACACGCAGACGAACGAACCGCTTACCTTCTTCCCACCAGATGCGCTTCCACTGCAGGTTTACTTCCTGCAAGCGCTTGGTGCGTCGGTGAGAGTGGGAGATGGCAAAGGCGTTGTTGCGCTTTTTGTTGGTCAGTTGGCAGCGACGTGCCATAGGAGGCAAGCAACTCAGCGCCGCTATTGTATAGCGCCTTTCCGCTGGGCAGCAAGTTGGGCTTGCAACTGGGCTAGCTCTGCCCTCAATTGGGCAAAGGTTTGTTGGCAGTGGTTGACGCTTCTCAAGGGCAGCTCTTCGTTTTTGGCAATGCAAGTTATCTGAACAGGCCCGTCGGGGCCTTGGCCGGTGCGATCCACCAACACTTCCACGGTTACCAGCTTGGTGTAGGGGTTTTTTCCGGGGGGCTCGCCAGCCACCCAGTAGTCAGGACTGTGGTGGAGGATGGTGAGCTGGCAACGCTCCAGAAGGGCGCGGATGGCTTCGCTCAACTGCTCGGCCGAGCCCGTAAGCTGGGCAGTGCAAGAATATCGAGCCATAGGACGGCAAGTCACCACGGCTATCCTACCATCAAGTCTTTGGCTCCTGCAGCCAAAGGCAAGCAAAATTGGGCTCGAGAGTACTCTGCTCCGGCTCTGCCAGTTCTAACTGGGAGAAAATGAACTGGGCTAAAAAAACATAAGGAGCCCCTTCCAGAGCTCTCGCCGGGGAAGTTGCGATGTCTAGGGTTTCCCCTCTAGCCCCTTCTCTCTTGCTGCTGGGATCCCTTGCTCTAGCTTGGACAGGCGTGGCTTCTGCCCAAGCGCGGCCTTTTCAACCGGGCGATCTGGATGGGGATGGCCGTTTGACGGTGCAGGATCGTAACCTGTTGGGGGCCTATTTGCGGGGAGAGCAGGGGTTGACCGACAACCAGATCCTGGCTGCCGATGTCGATCAGGACGGGCGGATTACGGAAGCCGATTGGCAGGTTCTGCAGCAGCGCCTTCAGACAGCTACGGAAGCTCCCACCGGACAGGTGCAGTTGGATTCTGCCTACTCTGGGCAGGTGGTGGACCGCCTCACAGGGCAGCCCTTGGCTGGGGTGGAGGTAGCCATCCCAGGGGCAGGGATTGCAGTGCGCACCGATGCCCAGGGGCGGTTTCGCCTGCCAGGGCCGCTGCCGGCAGAAGAGATTTTGGTGGCGCGGCTGGAGAACTATTTGCCCTATTCCCAGAGCACAGGCAACGGACAGATCGGCCGGGATCGGCCTTGGCAGTTGCAGTTGGAGCGCTGGGATCCCAACACTACGCTGGTGCTGGAGGCCAATGTCATTCGCCTAGGCGATAACCGGTATTCGCCCGAGTCGGCGGCTGCCGGCCAGTTCCTAGGGCCTGCCCAAGCAGTAGAGATGACCCGCTCCTTCACCTTGGAACGCCTGCCGCCTCGCCCACCGGTTTTGCGGATTGGATCCCTGATTGGGTTGGATACTGCCGCTGCCTATCGGGCTGGTCAATCCCGGATCCCCAGCGCCAACATGTCCCCTCTACAAGTCCTTCTGAATGGGGTGGAAGTTGAGCAAGTTCAGCTAGGAGGAGACGACCTGCGCATCCCCCTGCCGCTACAGCACTTGCGCCTAGGTTCAAACACCGTAACGCTGCGCACTGGCAAAACTTGGGTTCAGACAGGCGGGATCGTCAGCGGCCCCCGTGTCAGTATCCCTCTTTTTGGTGGATCCCTGCAAATTCTACTGCCGCTAGGAGGTAACCCCCTCAGCCAGCAGGGTGGAGCGTGGGTGGATTACGACGATGTGCAGTTAGCCAACGTCACGATTGAGCTCCGCAACTAACCTAACTTGCGCTGGCCAGGGATCCTGGCCAAAGCCCTTCCGAAAGAGCAGATGGCCTGCTGTTACCTCTGCCCCAGCACCTATGGAGAGGATTCCCAACATTTGCGGGTGCGTTATGTCAGCGTCGAAGGGGATGCTTCGAGGACGTGTCTGCAGGTCGCAAGCCCATTCGCCACAGCTTCATCCGCCCCGCCCGCCCATCGAACGTGAAACCCACCCTTGGGCCGTGGCCGTACGGCGGCATCCGGAGTTCACCTGCCCCAGCTTGCCCAGACAAGCCACGGCTGTTGCGGGGAGAGAGGCGGATAGCTACCCTATCGAGAGGACAGGTTCCTTTGCCAAGCGCCGGCCTGGGCCTATGGACAGGAAGCAAGCGCTGAGTAGGGTAGTTCTCTCTGGTGTGGCTCTTGCTAGCTCAGCGCTTCTAGCTGCCTGTGGCCGAGATCCTGGCCCTTGGCTCCACCAGTTTGGCACCCCTTCCTCCGACGAGGCGCGCGCCCTTGCTGAGGACGGGCAGGGGAATGTCTGGGTGGCAGGGATCACCGAAGGAAGCCTTCCCGGCCAAAGTTCTGCGGGGGGCAGTGACGTTTTCTTGCGCAAGTACAACGCCCAGGGCCGAGAGCTCTGGACGCGGCAGTTTGGTACCCCTGCTTCGGACGAGGTTGTTGCCCTGGCAGTGGACAGGAGGGGGAATGCCTGGGTGGCAGGGATGACCCACGGTGCCTTCCCTGGCTACAGCAATGCCGGCGAAGAAGACATCTTCCTGCGCAAGTACGATCCCCAAGGCAGAGAGCTCTGGACGCAGCAGTTGGGTAGCGCTGGGCCTGACCAAGTCGTTGCCATCGCTGTGGATGGCAAGAGCAACGTCTGGGTTGCAGGAACAGGGGCAGGCAAGAGCTTTGTGCGCCAGTACAACGCCGACGGCAAGCCGCTTTGGGTCCGCGAGTTGGGAGCCCACCAGCAGGTCGCTGCCCTGGCTCCCGATGGGGCAGGAAACCTCTGGATAGCCGGATTCGTCCACGACCGCGCAAGAGCCGGTGGCTTTGTCTGCAAGCACGATCCCAGTGGCAACCAGGTTTGGATGCGCCAGTTTTCCCACCGAGGAGGCGACGGCGCTCTTTCCGTGGCCGTGGGAGGGGAGGGGAAGGTTTGGGTGGCAGGCTACGCCCAGGGCAAGAATCCGTCCAAGGCCTATGAGGTCTTCGCCCATCAGTACGATCTGTACGGCAACGAGCTCTGGAGCCGCCAATTTGCAGGTGGGCAAGGGGAGCGCGTCCTAGCCATTGCTGTGGATGGGAGTGGAAGGATTTGGGTAGCAGGCCACACGCAGGGGTCTTCCTCGAGGCGCAGCGACGCCTTCGTCCGACTTTACGAGACCAACGGCGGCGAGCTCTGGCGCCATCAGTTTGGCAGCGCCGACTTCGACTGGATCCAGGCCATTGCTGTAGGCCAAGAGGGCAACCTCGTGGTGGCAGGCGTAACCTGGGGATCCCTTGCCGACCAGTCCCATGCTGGAATGAAGGATGTCTTTATGCGCAAGTACGGTCGCTAGTCCGGGGTCATTTTCCTGGAGCAGGATCCGGCTCCCCTTGTTGTTCTTTCGGCAGCCGATACAGATCTCACAGCTAAACAGGTGTCAGCTGCAGAAAGCTACGCCGTGCTAGGCTCTAGGCGGTGCGGCTTTGGTTGCAAGGGGAGAACTTGAGAGAGATGAAAAAAAGGGTGTCTAGGATAGCTCTTTTAGGAGCCTTAACTTCTTTTGCTGGTTCAACTTTCTGGGGAGCCTGCAGTTTCTTTCCAATCGATTTAGGTTTAGCCAGCCGTTCAACCGATTTGGGTTCAACCGAGTGGATCCGCCAGTTCGGAACCCCTGCGGATGACGGGGCTACTTCCATTGCCGTCGATGGGCAGGGGAACGCTTGGGTAGCGGGAATCATTGGGGGAGCCCTTCCCGGCCAGTCGAGCGCTGGCGGTCAAGATGCCTTTGTGCTCAAGTACAGTCGCTAGTCAGGACGTACCTTGAGAAAGGTTTCATGAGGGTCACCTAGCGCTAGGCCATGCACCGAATAGCAGCTTTGCCCGGAGGATGGGATCCCACCCAGTCCGGGGTTATTTTTCTGGAGCAGGATCCGGCTCCCCTGGTGGTTCTTTCGGCAGCCGATACGGATCTCACCGCTTTGAGCGCAGCTCTTTCGCTCTTGCCCCAAGACTTCCCGGAGGTGCGGGCTGCCAATCTCTTGCACTTGCAGCAGCCCCTGAGCATTGACGACTACGCCGAGAAGGTATTGCAGCAAGCTCAAGTTATCCTCATTCGCCTGTTGGGGGGAAGGGCCTACTGGAGCTACGGCCTAGAGGTGGCCAAACAGGTGGCAGCCGAGGCGGGATCCACCCTAATTGTCATTCCCGGCGATGATCGCCCTGACTGGGATCTGGTGAGCCATTCCACTGTGCCTCTAGGGGTGGCGGATCGGGTGTGGCGGTACTGGCTGGAGGGGGGAGCGGAGAATGTGGCGGCCTGTCTGCTGTTTCTAGCCAGGGAATTTTTGGGGCGCCAATATCCCGTGCCGGATCCTCAAGTGTTGCCTCGCCTGGGGGTCTACCACCCTCCTGTCGCTCTGCCGGCCCCTTCCCCAGCTCCCAAGGTGGGGATTTTGCTCTACCGGGCCCATGTTTTAGCGGGAAACACCCAGCCCATCGATGCTTTGGCCAGAGCCCTGCTGGAGCGAGGGTTGCAGCCCTTTTGCCTTTACACCTATAGCCTTCAAGACCCGGACTTGCCTCAAGCCCTTCGGGATCACTTTGGCGGCCAGATTGAGGTGTTGCTCAATACCACCAGTTTTTCGCTAGCGCGCTTGGACAGCCAGCAGCCCGATGTGAAACTATGGCAGGAGTTGGATGTGCCCGTTTTGCAGGTCATCCTCAGCAGCGGATCCCGGCAGAGCTGGGAGGACTCGACGCGGGGCTTGGGGGCGCGGGATCTGGCCATGAATGTGGCTTTGCCCGAGGTGGATGGGCGCATTATTAGCCGCGCCATTTCCTTTAAAGCTGTTCAACAGCGGGATCCCCGCTTGCAAACGGAAGTCGTGGCCTATGAGGCGGTGCCGGATCGGGTGGAGTTTGTAGCCGATCTGGCAGCCAACTGGGTAAAACTGCGGCGCACTCCCCCTCCCCAGCGGCGACTGGCTTTGATTTTGGCCAACTACCCTAGCCGGGATGGACGCCTGGCCAATGGAGTTGGGTTGGATACGCCAGCTAGCTGTGTCGAGATCCTCAAGGCCCTGAAAGACAACGGCTACCAAGTGGGCCCCATCCCCCAGAGCGGCGATGAGTTGATTGGCTGGCTAACCCAAAGCCAGACCTATGACCCGCTGGGATCCCTGCGCCCGGCTCGGCAATGCCTTTCCGCTGACCTTTACCGCGAGTGGTTTGCCTGCTTGCCGGAGCCCATCCAAACCGACCTCGTCCGGCAATGGGGGGATCCGCCCTCTCAGGATATTCCCGTGGTGGGACTGCAGCTAGGGCACGTTTTTGTCGGCATCCAGCCGCCGCGAGGCTACGACCGGGATCCTTCTTTGAACTACCACGCCCCAGATCTGGTGCCCCCGCATGAGTACCTAGCCTTTTACCTGTGGCTGCGGCAGGTCTTTGGCGTGCAGGCGGTGGTGCATGTGGGCAAGCACGGCAACTTAGAATGGCTGCCCGGCAAGGGATCCGCCCTTTCCTCTACCTGCTACCCGGAGATTGCCCTGGGGCCCCTGCCCCACTTTTACCCTTTTATCGTCAACGATCCAGGGGAAGGATCCCAGGCCAAGCGGCGAGCCCAAGCCGTGATTATCGATCACCTCACCCCGCCCCTCACCCGCGCCGAGCTGTACGGCCCCTTGGCGGAGTTGGAGCGGCTAATGGATGAGTACGTGCAGGCCCAACAGTTGGATCCCAGCCGCTGCCCCCTCATTCGCGCCCAGATTGAGGAGCTGGTCCGCTCAGAGCACCTGGATCCTCTGTTCAACCTGGAAAAAGAGGAAGATTGGAGCCGCCTGGATGGCTATCTCTGCGAGCTCAAAGAATCCCAAATCCGGGACGGGCTGCACATCTTTGGCCGCATGCCCAGCGGCGAGCAACTGGTAGATCTTCTGGTGTCCCTAGCCCGCTACCCCGGCCATGGACAGCTGGGCCTTACCCAAGCCATTGCCCGCGACTGGGGATGGGACTGGGATCCCTTGACCGCCGACCTGACGGATCCCTGGCCGGACAAGCCCTACCCCTAGCCCAGCTTCTCCAGGCGGGCCTGCAAGAGCTGCCTCTGGGCCTCCAGCTCCGCCAGTTGCTCGCGGCTAGCCTGCACCACGTCAGAGTTGGCGCGGCTCAAGAAGTTGGGGTTTTCCAGGCGAGTGCGGATCCCTTGGGCCTCTTTTTCCAGTTTGGCTAGGTCTTTCTGCAGCTTGGCCCGCAGCGCTTCCACGTCCACCAGCCCTGCCAGGGGCACCAGCACCTGCACCGTGCCCACCACGGCCGCCGCCACCTGCCTGGGCTCCGTGGCCAGGGATCCTGCAATCTCCAGCGACTCAACCTTGGCCAGCTCGCGGATGTAGGCCTGGGCGGCGGTGAGAATCTGCTGCTCTTCAGGATCCTCGGTAACCAGCAGGGCAGTGATGGTCTGATGGGGCTTGAGGCCAGCTTCCGCTCGCAGGTTGCGCAGGCTGGTGATGACTTGGGTGACCAAGCCAAACTCCCGCTCCAGTTGGGGGTTAACCCAGCTGGGGTCAGGGGTGGGATAGGGCTGCACCGAGATGGAAGTAGTCTGGTTAGCCTGGGTAAGCAGTTGCCAGACTTCCTCGGTGACGTGGGGCATCCAGGGGTGCAGCAGCCGCAGAATGGTCTCCAGCACGGTGGCCAATACCTGCTGCGCCGTGCGCTTGGAAGCGAGGTCTTCTCCCCGCAGCCGGGGTTTAGCCAGCTCGATGTACCAGTCACAAAAGTCGTCCCAAATTAGGGAATACAGAAGCCGCGCCCCCTCGCCCAGGCCGTAGGCTTCCAGCTCCTCGATCACTTGGGTGGCTGTGGAGTGCAGCCGGGAGAGGATCCAGCGATCGGCCAGCTCCAGCGCTTCCGGGGCAGGGGATCCCAGTTGGGCGGGGGTCTGTCCCTCCAAGTTCATCAACACAAAGCGGGAGGCGTTCCAGATCTTGTTGGCAAAGTTGCGGGCTGCCTCCACGCTGGCGCTCTCGCCGGTTTTGCGGTCGTAAGCCAAGCGGATATCCTGCCCAGCCCCCACCACTTCCCTGACCAGAGCGTAGCGCAGGGCATCGGTGCCGTACTTGTCCAAGAGCTCGATGGGATCGATGCCGTTGCCCTTGGACTTGGACATCTTCGCCCCGTGCTCGTCCCGCACCAGGCCGTTGATGTAGACATCTTTGAAGGGGATCTGGCCGGTAAACTGCACCCCCATCATGGCCATGCGGGCCACCCAGAAAAAGATGATGTCGAAGCCCGTCGACATCAGGGAGGTGGGGTAGTAGCGCTTGAAGTCCTCTGTCTCCTCTGGCCAGCCCAGCGTGGAAAAGGGCCACAGAGCCGAGCTAAACCAGGTGTCCAAAACATCGGGATCCCGCTCCAGCCGCTCAACTTCTGGACCAAACTTCTCCCGCGCCTTGATCCAGGCTTCCTCCTCATTGCGAGCCACCACAAAAACCTGGGGATCCTCAGGGAGCTGGCCGTTGATGACCGGATACCAGGCTGGGATCTGGTGCCCCCACCACAGTTGTCGCGAGATGCACCAGGGGCGCAGCTTCTCCAGCCAGCCCGTGTAAACCTTGGTCCAGCGCTCCGGAATAAAGCGGGGGTTGTGGTGTTCCCGCTCCTCCTGCAAGCAACGAGCTGCCATCCCCGAGACATCGCAAAACCACTGGATGGAGAGCAAAGGCTCAATGGGCACACCCCCCCGGTCGCTATAGGGCACGGTGTGGGTGTACTCTTCCACCTTCTCCAGCAGGCCGTGCTCGGCAAACCACTGCACCACCTTCTCGCGGGCCACAAAGCGATCCAGGCCGGTGAAGGGATCCCCGTTCTCGTTGAGGGTGCCGTCCTTGTTGAGGATGTTGATCAAGGGCAACTGGTGGCGCCGGCCCATCTCAAAGTCGTTGGGGTCGTGGGCTGGGGTAACCTTGACGCATCCAGACCCAAAGGTGGGATCCACATACTCGTCGGCAATGATGGGGATAAGGCGATCCTTGATGGGCAGCCGGACAAACTGGCCGATGAGATGGCGGTAGCGCTCGTCTTGGGGGTTGACCGCCACGGCTGTATCCCCCAGCATCGTCTCAGGGCGAGTGGTGGCCACCACCAGGTACTGGCTGGGGTCGGCGGCCAAGGGGTAGCGGAAATGCCAGAGGTGGCCCTTGACCTCTTTGTTGTCCACCTCGATGTCGGAGACCGCCGACTGGGTGGCCGGACACCAGTTGACCAGATACTCGCCCCGATAGATGAGCCCTGCTTCGTAGAGGCGGACAAAGGCTTCCGTAACGGCCCGGCTCAGCCCCTCATCGAGGGTAAAGCGATCCCGTGTCCAGTCCAGCGACAAGCCCAGCCGCCGCAGTTGGCTTTTGATGGTGCCCTGCGACTCCTCCTTCCAAGCCCAGGCCCGCTCTAGAAAAGCCTCGCGGCCCAGGTCAAAGCGGCTCTTGCCCTCCTGGCGCAGTTGGTTTTCCAGAATGGTGTGCACGGCAATGCTGGCATGATCCGTGCCCGGCAGCCAGAGGACGTTGTAGCCGCGCATGCGCTTGTAGCGCACCACCACATCTGGCAGGGTAAAGGCAAAGGCATGGCCCATGTGCAGGCTGCCCGTAACATTGGGCGGGGGCAGCACCATGCTGAAGGCTTCCCCCGGCGCCTTGGGATCCGCCACGTAAAACCCCTTTTCCTCCCAAAAGCGCTGCCACTTGGGCTCGGTCTCAAAGGGGTTGTACTGGCTGGGCAGGTTGGCGAGGGAAGGTGCAGCAGTCATGCGGAGGCTGGGTTGCTCAAGGGACTACCCTAACTAGGTTAGCAAGCTTACTCCCAGCCGTCGGGCTCTTTTGGGGAGGTGGGCTTTCTGGGGATCCCTCTTGACCCTGTAGTTAGCTACAGGGTTTAGGCTAAGAGAGCTTCTGGAGAGAGGGTAGAGAACCCGGCATGTCTGAGCTGCTGCGGGTGGGTCAGGTAGCCGAGAAGTTGGGCATCAGCCCCCAAACCCTCTACTTCTACGAGCGCCTGGGGCTCATCCCCAAGCCCCGTAGGACAGAGGGGGGCTACCGCCTCTACGGAGAAGCTGAGCTGGAGCGGCTAGCTTTCATTGCCCGCGCTAAGGCTTTGGGACTTACCCTGGCCGAGATCAAAGAATTGCTCCTGCTTCAGGAGAACGGGCAAGCCCTGCCCTGTTGGCAGGTGTACGTAAAGCTAACCGAAAAACTAAGACAAATCGACAAGTCAATCGCCCATCTACAGGAACTCAGAGGGGAGTTATCGACACTCATTGAAAAGTGTCAACAAAAATTTTCTGAGCAGGAGAAAAGTTCCTCTTGCGCTATCTTTCAACAACGGCTCGATAACCCATGACAAAAGAACCCCTTGTCCCATTTTCTGCTAATGCTTGGCAGCCCTTGTGTCCAAAGAGCGGGGAGCAAGGGATCCCGATTCAGCTGACTACGCTGAAGAGCCTTCTGTCTTGTCATGCTTTGGAGCAACTTAATGCTAACGCCAGCTATGCGTTTTGTCGGGATCCCCTTTGCCCCGTCGTCTATTTTTCTGAGGAAGGTCAGAGCTTTGGGGTTGACGACCTCAAGGTTCCCGTCTTTCAAAAAGAAAGTGGCGAGGACGTGCCTGTCTGCTACTGTTTTGGATGGACGCGCCGGCGCATTTGGCAAGAGCTCCAGGGATCCAAAACGCCCCAGGCTATTCTCGAGGAGATTGCCGACCACATCAAAGCCAGGGGCTGTGGCTGTCAGGTGAACAACCCGCAGGGATTTTGCTGCCTGGAAAACGTCAGACAAGTCATCTTGGAGATGCAGCAAAGGAAGGCTGAGGAACAAAACCCGATTATTGACTGAAATAGGCGTTGAGCCATTCCAGACATTCCATAAAGTAAAACACCAGCGGCCCGGTAAAGACGTAGCTATCGCCCCGATCCAAAATGCCGCCGTGGCCGGGAATGAGATCCCCGGAGTCTTTTACTCCCGCATCCCGTTTCATGAGGGACTCGGTGAGATCCCCCAGCAGGCTGGTCAACCCAATCAAAAACCCCAACACGCTGCCGCTCAGCCAGCTCCAGGGCCAGTTTAGGTAGTGGGCTCCCAGCATAGCCAGGGCCATGCTGGCTGCGATCCCGGCCACTGCCCCTTCCACCGTCTTCTTAGGGCTGAGGGTGGAGAGCTTGGTGCGCCCAAAGGCCCGCCCCCAGAGGTAGGCCGCTACATCGGCAGCAATGACACAGCCAATGGCCAGCAGCGTAATCCATAGCCCTTCGCCAATGCCCTTGGATAAAGACAAAGCCCTGACCCGAATCCAAAAACTGGGCAGCAGAGCACAGTAAAACAGTCCCAAAATTGAGGTGGCAATATCGGCAATGGTGGCCACCTTGGGCTTAAAGAGCAAATAAAAACAGATGATCGATCCCGCCACAATAAAAGCAGGGCTGGTCCACTCGGGCTTGACTTGCTGCAAAATCACCAGCACCTGACTGGAAAACATGGTGGTGCGCATGGCCGGCGCATTGCCCTTAGCCCGTACCAGCCGAAAGAACTCCAGTTGGGCCAGAAAAATAATCAGCCCAAGGGCTGCCGTGAAGTACCAGCCCCCTAGCAGGGTAACCGTCAGGGCAAACAGCACCGCCACGAAACCGCTAACCCAACGGGCTCCCATAGGCGCACCCCGCTATGTTGGCCAGCCGTTCCGGTTCAGGGGAGAGATCCCAGCCGCCCGAGACCCTTGCCAGGGTGCCTGCTCTTGAGGCCTTCGCCTCAGCGGGACGGAGTTCCGACTTCGACGTGGCTGCTGCAACGGCAATGCCTCCTGCCTTAATCTTCCAGTCTACCGCTGGGATCCCCCGCGATCTCCAGTTGGCGGGATCGCAGGTGTTCCTGAGCGTGGGATAATTGAAAAACTGCAAGAACGGGTTACCCTCAATTGGATTTCAGAATGGTTCAGGAACTTACCCCTCCCGTGGCTAGTCCCCGCATCTCCGCCGAAGAGGCTCGAATGCTCTACGAAGACATGGTGCTGGGCCGCCTGTTTGAGGACAAGTGCGCCGAGATGTACTACAAGGGCAAGATGTTCGGCTTTGTGCACCTCTACAACGGGCAGGAGGCTGTGTCCACGGGGGTGATCAAGGCGCTCAAGCCCACCGACTACATCTGCAGCACCTACCGAGATCACGTGCATGCCCTCAGCGCTGGGATCCCGCCGCGAGCGGTGATGGCGGAGCTCTTCGGCAAGGCCACTGGCTGCAGCAAGGGTCGGGGCGGCTCCATGCATCTGTTTTCGGCAGAGCACAACTTTTTGGGGGGCTATGCCTTTGTGGCCGAAGGGATCCCTGTGGCTACAGGGGCAGCGTTTTCAGCCAAGTACCGCGGCACTGACCAGGTAACCGTCTGCTTTTTTGGGGATGGGGCCTGCAACAACGGCCAATTTTACGAATGTCTCAACATGGCCGCCCTCTGGAAGTTGCCTATCGTCTACGTGGTGGAGAACAACTTCTGGGCTATTGGCATGGCCCACAGGCGTGCCACTTCGGTAACCGACATCTACCTCAAGGGCCCAGCCTTTGGCATGCCTGGCTACCAAGTAGACGGCATGGACGTGCTGGCGGTGCGGGAAGCAGCTCAACAGGCCATCGCCCGCGCCCGTGCCGGAGAAGGCCCCACTCTCCTGGAGTGCCTCACTTACCGCTTCCGCGGCCACTCTCTGGCTGACCCCGACGAGCTGCGCAGCCCCGAAGAAAAGGAATTTTGGCGGCAGCGGGATCCCATCAAACGCCTGGAGCGCTACGCCTTGGAACACAACTTGATGACTGAGGCGGACTTCCAGGCCATTCACGAGAAAGTGAGCGCCGTAGTGGAAGACGCAGTCCTTTTTGCCCTGGAAAGCCCAGAGCCCACCCTGGACGAATTGCACCGCTTTGTTTTTGCCGAAGATGAGTAGCTAGGCATTGGGGCAGCGCAGCTTGCACTTGGGCCGCCATCGCCGCTCTCTTGCCAAGCCTTGATGCTTACCATCAGAGAAACCTTGTCCAGGTCTGCGCTCTTGCGCAGATTTTTTTGTAAAGGTTGCTTTCCATTTGTTTACATAGCTTCATATCATTGAGATGTTGAGTATAAGTACCTATTCTCAATCATGAGCAGTCCTCTTGAGTTTCCTTGGCTGTCGGCCCTGGTGCTCCTGCCGCTGCTGGGTGCCTTTGGGATCCCCCTGCTTCCCCAGAGCTGCTGGGCGCGTTGGTATGCCCTTGCCGTGGGGGCTTTGGATTTGGGCCTGATGGCCTACATCTTTGGGTGGCACTACGACCTGCGGGATTTTTCGCTGCAACTGGCCGAGCGTTACGCCTGGGTGCCCCAGATCGGGTTCCACTGGTCGCTGGCGGTGGACGGCCTGTCCTTCCCGCTGGTGCTGCTGTCGGGCTTGATTACGACTTTGGCGATTGTGGCAGCTTGGGAGGTGGCCTACAAGCCGCGTCTATTTTTCTTTTTGCTGCTGCTCCTGTACGGCGCCCAGGTGGGTGTGTTCTTGGCGCAGGATCTGCTCCTCTTTTTCTTGATGTGGGAGATTGAGCTAGTGCCTGTTTATCTCCTCATCGCCATCTGGGGCGGGCCGCAGCGCCAGTATGCTGCCACTAAGTTCATCCTCTACACCGCCGCCGCTTCGATCTTTATCTTGGTGGGATCCCTGACAATGGCCTTTGCTGGCGAGGGCTTTAGCCTGGAGATGGCAGAGCTAGGTGCTAAGTCCTACCCGCTGGCCCTGCAGATCTTGGCGTATACGGCTTTCCTCATGGCCTTCGGGGTCAAGCTCCCGATTTTTCCCCTCCACACTTGGCTGCCCGATGCCCACAGCGAAGCCTCGGCGCCCATTTCTATGATCCTGGCCGGGGTACTGCTCAAGATGGGGGGCTATGGCCTCATCCGCCTAAACGCGAATCTCCTAGCGGAGGCCCACGTGTACTTTGCCCCGGTGCTGGCGGTGCTGGGGGCAGTGAACATCATCTATGGGGCGCTGGCGGCCTTGGGACAAAACCACCTCAAGCGGCGGCTAGCCTACTCCTCCATTGCCCACATGGGCTTTGTGTTGATTGGCATGGCAACTTTTACGGAGCTGGGGCTTAATGGCGCTCTGCTGCAGATGATCTCCCACGGGCTGATCGCGGCGGTGCTCTTCTTCTTGACAGGGATCACCTATGAGCGCACCCACACCCTTTTTCTGGAGAAGTTGGGAGGATTGGCCAAGCAACTGCCCAAGACCTTTGCCCTGTTTACGGCAGGAGCTTTGGCCTCTTTGGCGCTGCCGGGGATGAGCGGCTTTGTGGCCGAGCTGACGGTATTTTTGGGCTTGACCACCAGCGATGCCTATGCACCAGCCTTCAAAGCAGGGGTGGCGCTGCTGGCGGCAGTGGGTCTTATCTTGACGCCTGTCTACTTGCTTTCTCTGCTGCGGCAGACTTTCTATGGCCCTTCGGATCCCAGCCTGGTGCTGGAAGAGTACCTGGGCGATCTGCGCCCGCGGGAAATGGCAGTGGCCCTGTGCCTGCTCTTGCCAATTCTTGGCATTGGCTTCTACCCACGTTTGGCTATCCAGAGCTATGATGTGACGACGGTGGCGGTGGCAGCCCACTTGCGCAGTGCCCTGGCAACGGAAATTGCCCAGCGGCCCCTTTTGCCAGCGCAACCAGCTCAGGTAGCAGCGCTGCCCACCCGTAACTGAGAACTTTGCGGCTTGCTTAACAGGAAGAGCTGGTACTTTTCAGCTCTTCTTTTGCTTTTTTTAATGTTTGAGCTTGGACTTGAGGGGGAGGATGTCTTCAACCCTGCTGGGGGTGTTCACTCTAGCGAGGATCGGAAGGAATAGAGTTGTGTTCCATCAGGTTGAGTTGCACCACCAGCCACCATAGGGTGATGTCGGAGTAGGTTCCCCGCTGCTTCAGACGGGAGATAGAGTGAACCGGGTTTTGGCTGTCGATCATCCACTCCGAAGCAATGATTTGGCTACGTTCGCGGGCTTCCATTTTTTCTCTCCCCTCGCCAACTCTCAAAGCTTGAGATAGCTCCTATTTTCAGGATGGCGAATTTGGCGGGGAGCGTGTGAAAAAATATATTACGCGGGGATCCCAAGGAGAGCTAACTTTCTTAGCAATTGCAATCCCAGGGGCCAGTTAGTTGGGCGCTTGCCGACTGCAAGGGCCAGAGAAGCTTGACAAAGGGTCGAAATTTTTGCCAGGGGGGTAGGGATACCCTGACGGTAAGCCGATCCAAAATCTCATCGTGGGAGAGGCCTTTGCGAACCCATCCTTCACAGCTGTGCAGCTGCTGGGCGGCGCCGAGGAGAAAGCGGTTGAGAGGTGGTCTGTACGCAGACTAGATCCCGTCCTGAGAGCACCAAGAAGAAGCCCGCCAGTATCCCACCTCCAGATACATCTTGGTCTAGCAGGGTTCAATGCTATCGACTCGGCGGAGTGCTGCCGCACTTTGGCAACGACCCTCTGCCCCACCCGACGCTGCCGAGCTTGGCGGTATTAAGCACTCTGGCTAGGAAGAAAGTCAAGAGTGTAGGCTTGCTGGACGTCCAAGCCAGCTTCGACAACTCCCAGGGCAACCATTTCCTGAAAATAGGTCTGCCAGCGCTGGTGGGTCATGGCGCCGATCCCCAGGGTAGCCGCGTCGCCGGCAGTGAGGAGGCCGTAGTCTTTTAGGGCCTGGTGGGCGTAGGCCAAGAGGGCCTCGCTCATGTTGGGGTTGTCCTGCCGAATGAGGCGGTTGCCGGGGCGGGGATCCTCTAGGTAGCTTTGCCACCCTTCAATGGAGGCGGCCACAAACTTGCGCACTTGGTCAGGGTGCTGTTCGGCAAAGGGGCGGGTGGTCTCCAAGGTAGTGGCATAAGGGGAATAGCCGTAGTCGGCCAAGAGAAAGACAACGGGATCAAAACCGCCCTCCTGGCGCACGCGGAAGGGCTCGGAGGTGACATAGCCCTGTTGGGCGGAATACTTGTCGAGCAGGAAGGGGGTGAGGCTGAAGTTGTAGGGGCGCTTTTGGCTGTCGCTAAAGCCAAATTTGGCCCGCAAGAACGGCCAGTAGGTGAGGTTGGCCCCTGGCGAGACCCAGATGGGCTTGCCCCGCAAGTCTTCTAGGCGCTCAATGCCCACCCCCGGATGGGCCAAGAGACACTGGGGATCCTTTTGGAAAAAGGCAGCCACGGTGAGCACCGGGATCCCGGATTGCAGGGCGGCCAGGGCGTCAGGGCTGCCGCCGAGGACGAAGTCTGCTGCCCCCCCCGCCAGGAGTTGCAGCACGTTGACCGCCGTTCCCCCCATGCGGATTTCTACCTGCAGGCCGTAGTCGGCGTAGATGCCCAGGGCCAGGGCTTGGTAGAAGCCGCCGTGTTCGGCTTGGGCATACCAGTTGGTTACTAGCCGCAGAGGCCGGGATTGGCGGGATCCCGCTCCCACCGCCAGTAGAGCAGCTCCAGCAGCCAGAAACTGCCGGCGCGGCCAAGGCTTTGCAACGGCGTTAGCCATGGGCTTCCACGCTTTTCCGTCAAGGGGCAGGGCTCTTCTTAGCCTAGCTGGAAGATTGGAGAGAGGGGGCTAAGATCCTGCTTTTGCGGCAGGATGGGATAGTTGAGACCAGAGACAGCAACACATCCCCATGGGCAAGGTGTATCTGGTGGGAGCGGGGCTGGGCGGGCGGGCGGGTCTGACGCAAGGGGCGCTGGAGATCCTGCGGCAGGCCGAGGCAGTTTGGGTGGATGAGCTGGTGGACGAGCGCCTGTTGGCAGAGCTGCCCCCGCAGGCGCAGGTGTGGCGACGTTCCGGAGAAGCGGGTTTGCAGGAGGGCATTCGCTGGCTCATCCAGCGCTGCCGAGAAGGCAAGCAGGTGGTTCACCTCAAGTCGGGGGATCCCTTGATCTTTGGCCGTGCCCGCGAGGAAGTGCAGGCCCTGCGGGAGGCAGGCTGTCCGTTTGAGATCTGGCCGGGCTTGTCGTCGGCCCTAGCCGGCCCTTTGTGGGCTGGGATCCCGTTGACCGATAAACACCTGAGCCGCGCCTTTGCCGTGCTGACTGCCCATGAGCTGGAAGCTCTGCCCTGGGGCGCTCTGGCCCAGTTGGATACGCTGGTGATTTTGATGGGATCCCGGCAGCGGCAGCAGATTGCGGCCCAGTTGATGGCAGCGGGGATCCCGCCGGAGCGAGCGGCGGCCCTGATCTGGGGGGCGGGGCAGGCGGAGCAGCGGGTTTGGGTGGGCACCTTGGCGGAGCTGCAGCAGGGGGAAGGGGTAGAGCCGGAGGCTGGGGAAAGGTTGCCAGGGCTACTGATAGTGGGCGAGGTGGTGCGGCTGCGGCAGGAATTTTTGCTGGGGATCCCACCGTTGCCGCCACCGGCTCCTTTGGCAGGCAAGACGGTGCTGGTCACCCGTGCTGAGGGGCAGTCGCCGGCTTTTCGCGAGCTGCTGCGGGCTCAGGGGGCGCGGGTGGTGGAGATGCCTGCCCTGGTGATCCAGCCTCCTAGCAGTTGGGATCCCCTGGACACCGCCATTGCCAACTTGCAACAGTTCAACTGGCTGCTGCTGACTTCGGCCAATGGGGTGCAGGCTTTTTTCGAGCGGCTGCAGCGGCAGGGGCAAGATAGCCGGGCGCTCCACTCCCTGCAAGTGGCGGTGGTGGGATCCAAAACGGCGGCGGTGCTGGCTCAGTATGGCATCCGCCCAGATTTGATGCCTTCCGAGTTTGTGGCCGAAGCCTTGCTGCCCATTTGGCCGGAGCCGGTGCAGGGGCAGCGCATCCTCTTTCCCCGCGTCGAATCTGGAGGCCGGGAGGAGCTGGTGCAAGGGCTGCGGCAACGCGGAGCCGAGGTGGTGGAGGTGGCTGCTTATCAATCGACCTGTCCGGCAGCGGCGGATCCCCAAGTCCTGGAAGCCCTAAAGACCCGCCAGGTGGATATTCTCACCTTTGCCAGCTCCAAAACGGTGCAGCATTTTGCCCATCTCCTGCGCCAGGCAGGGCTAGGCCCTGAAGTCTGGGATCCGCCGGTCCAGATTGCTGCCATCGGCCCCAAAACGGCGGAAACCTGCAAGAAGGTCTTAGGGCGGGTAGATGTGGTGGCTCAGGAGTACACCCTGGAAGGGCTGTTGGGATCCCTCCTCCGGGCCACCCCCTAGCGGGATAATGGGAGGGCAGTCGGGACTCTGGACACCATGTGGCAGACGGCCAAGCTCTACGAAGACATCCTCTACGAGAAGACGGACGGCATCGCCAAGATCACCATCAACCGGCCCCACAAGCGCAACGCCTTCCGCCCCAAGACCATCGTCGAAATGATTGATGCCTTTCTGGATGCGCGGGAGGATCCCAGTATTGGAGTCGTGCTCTTGACGGGCGCCGGGCCCCACACGGATGGAAAGTATGCTTTCTGCGCCGGCGGGGATCAGAGCGTGCGGGGAGAGGCCGGCTACCTGGATGAGGCTGGGGTTCCGCGTCTTAACGTCTTGGATCTCCAGCGCATCATCCGCTCCCTGCCCAAGGTGGTGATTGCCCTAGTGGCCGGCTACGCCATTGGTGGGGGCAATGTTTTGCATCTCATCTGCGACCTGACCATCGCTGCCGACAACGCCATCTTTGGCCAGGCCGGGCCACGGGTGGGCAGCTTCGACGGCGGCTTTGGGGCCAGCTACCTGGCGCGGGTGGTGGGCCAGAAGAAAGCGCGCGAAATCTGGTTCCTCTGCCGCCAGTACACCGCAGCGCAAGCCCTGGAGATGGGCCTGGTCAATGCGGTGGTGCCGGTGGAGGAACTGGAAGCCGAAGGGATCCGCTGGGCGCGGGAGATCCTCCAACACAGTCCTCTGGCCATCCGCTGCCTCAAGGCTGCTTTCAACGCCGATTGCGACGGCCAGATGGGACTGCAGGAGCTGGCGGGAGACGCGACGCTCTTGTATTACATGACCGAGGAAGCTGCCGAGGGCAGACGCGCTTTTTTGGAGAAGCGTCCTCCCAACTTTCGCCAGTTTCCCTGGCGGCCCTAGGGGGCAGCAAACGATAGGCTGGACTCAGTTGTTGGTCTTGGCCGATGGCTTCCCACCCTCAGACGCTCCTTTTGGTCGATGGCCACTCCCTGGCCTACCGCTCTTTTTACGCCTTTGCCCATAGCCGCGAGGGGGGCTTGCGCACCTCCACCGGGATCCCGACCAGTGTCAGCTTTGGCTTTTTGAAATCGCTGCTGGAGGTCTTGGAGAAATACCCCCCCACCCACATAGCTGTTGCCTTTGATACCCGGCAGCCCACCTTTCGCCACGAGGCCGATGAAACCTACAAAGCAGGCCGTCCGGAAACGCCGCCGGAGTTTATTGAGGATGTGGAAAACCTCAAGCAGGTGTTGGCGGCGCTGCGCATTCCGATTTTGGCAGTGCCCGGCTTTGAGGCTGACGACGTTCTGGGTACGCTCTGCAGGCTTACCCCCCAAGAGTATCGGGTGCAGATCTTAAGCGGCGACCAGGATCTCTTTCAGTTGATTGACCCCGAGGGAAGAATTCGGGTTCTGCATCTCAACAGCAAAGATCGCGTCAGCGAATTTGGCCCCCAAGAGGTCAAAGAGAAATTGGGCATCTGGCCTTGGCAGGTGGTCGACTACAAAGCCCTCTGTGGTGACCCCTCCGACAACATTCCCGGCGTCAAGGGGATCGGCCCCAAGCGAGCGGCAGAGCTCTTGCAGCGCTACGGCAGCTTGGAGGAGATTTTCAACCATCTGGAGGAGATCCCTGGCAAAGTCCAGCAGTACCTCAAGGAAGGGATCACCGCAGCCCAGCACTCCCAATTTCTGGCTCGGATTCACTGTGATGTCCCCCTTTTGCCCGACTGGGAGAGCATGAGGCTGACCGGGTTTGACCCGGAGGAAGTGCTGCCGCTTTTGGAGAAACTAGAGTTTCGCAGTTTCATTGCTCAAGTGCGCAAGCTGCA
>Ga0272447_1000959_pt1 | contig 19747 bp, 19 predicted proteins | sample YNPCB0133_FD_194589 | JGI IMG/M metagenome (GOLD analysis project Ga0272447, IMG submission 194589) | Hot spring microbial mat communities from Yellowstone National Park, WY, United States - YNP-CB-013-3 | ecosystem: Environmental > Aquatic > Thermal springs > Hot (42-90C) > Sediment | place... | reverse complement strand
TTATAGAGGGGTTATGAGTAGTACTCCCTCAGAGGATAAGCTTATGCTACATCACCTTTCATAGGTTTAATGGTGGTTGCTTCTAAGTGTGCTAGGCTAGGATGGGGCTTGTATGGATGTGGGTTGTTTTGGTTTTAGGACCCTGTATGCTATGTGGATCCAGCCCGGGCATACTTCGTGGTAGCTTTCTAGGGCTAGTTCTACTCTGTTCTTCTCCCCGTCGAAGGCTTCGCATGTTGCTAGTGATGTTCCGGAGCCGAATATGTATGGTGCTATTGTTATTCTAACCTCGTCTACGAGCCCTTCCGCTAGTAGGCTACAGTTTAGCATCCCGCCTCCCTCCACTAGGAGCCTTCTCACACCTAGCTTGTAGAGCTCCTGCATTGCCTTGACAAGGTCTAGTTTCTCGGAGCCAGCTCTAACGACTAAGACTCCTCTATCGAGGTATTCTCTCAGCCTATCCTCACCCCACCTTTCAAGGGTTACTAGTACACCTCTACCCGGTGTCGTGAACACCCTCGCTGTGGGGGGTACCCTGAGGTTAGCATCAACAACAACCCTGTAGGGGCTCCTACCAGTTGCTAGCCTCAATGTCAGGCTTGGATTGTCTACTAGTACTGTGTTAGCCCCGACCATGACGGCATCACTCCAAGCTCTAAGCTTGTGGAGTAGCACTAGGTCCTCGTAGCAACTAAGCTTGGAGAACCCAGTCCTACTAGCAATCCTACCATCAACTGTCTCCGTGGAGAATATGATCGTGTATGGTCTCAAGGTCTAGACCCCTCACCGCCTTCCATGTGTTGTATTCGAGGGCTAAAACGAATTTACTCTTGAGAGCTCCACTCGATGTTATCGAGTACTATGTTTATTAGTGGTGCTAACAGGTACTCTCTTAGCTTGCCAGGCCTCCTGTATGTTGCATCGCACTCCTCCACGCTGGAGTAGTCCACTATGTAGGTATCCCTTCTAGGCATCCTAAGCATCTCTAGGAGCGGTAGACCCTCTAGGCTAAGACACACCCTGTAGCCTTCATAGGATGGCTTAGCCCTCACCATTGTAACACCTAGATTAGCCCCCTTAAGAACAGCCTTTACCCAGCCCTCAAGGGTCTCCTCATCGGGCCTCAAATGCCTAACCCTATCCCCTGGTGCTATAAGCCAGAGGTCCTTTAGTCTAACTACTGCAACCGTATCACGTCTAATCCCGTGTGAGAGGAGTAGAGATCCTGCTATGAACTTAGCTACGTCGAGCGCGTCCTCGGGGTTCGTGTAGACGTGAACCCTCTTATACCCTCTAATCTCGAAGCCTACCTCCATAGCACTTCCACTATTAAAATAGAGTTAGCCCAGACTATCTATGTTTTAAAAGGGGAACCCCTACTAGCTTAGAAGGGTGCCTACAGTGAGAGTTACCCCACTCCGCGAGACTCACATGGAGCTAGGCGCCTCCTTCGGGGAGTTTGCCGGCTGGGAGGTCCCTATGGTTTACACTAGCACTCTAGAGGAGCATCTAGCTGTAAGAAGCTCCGTTGGGGTATTCGATATAAGCCATATGGGTAGGCTCCTCCTAAGCGGCCCTGACGTCTTGGAGTTACTTGAGCTCGTATACACTAAGAGGGTTTCGAGAACAAAGGTTGGGTTTATGAGCGGCCCCACACTTGCTTTGAACGAGCACGCTAGAGTTAAGGATGATGAGATGCCCTATAACATTGATGGTGAGAGGTGGCTTATAGTGCCTAACGCTGCTGTAGCTGATCACATGAGGGATTACATGAGAAGCCTAGCTACCAGTAGGGGGCTTAGGGTTGACGTTTTCGACCTAAGGGATAGCTATGCGATGTTAGCTATACAGGGTCCTAGAGTTGTTGATGTTATGGAGAAACTTGGAGCCCCATGGGCTTCATCGCTTAAACCACTTGAATTCAGAGTCAACGAGGATGTAGCTGGGGTTAAGACTTTCATTGTTAGTAGGAGTGGGTGGACTGGGGAGGATGGGTTTGAGGTGATAGCCGAGCCTAAGGCTGCAGCCACAATACTAAGGGAGTCTATAAAAGCGGGAGCTAAACCTGCCGGGATAGCTGCAAGAGATACGCTTAGGATAGAGATGGGGTTTGTCCTAGGCGGATTCGAGTACGGCGAGGATCCAGCAAGATTCCCCTGCGCCTACAGCCTAAGGTACGGTATGGGGGCCATAGACTGGAGCAAGAGGGGATACATTGGAGAGGAGGCTTTGAGAGCTTGTAGGAGGGAGGGTGCTAGGTGGGTTAGGGTTGGGATTATAATGAGGAAGGAGGCTGCAAAAATCATACCCAGGCATGGCTACAAGATCTACATAGAAGATCTAGAGGTAGGATGGGTTACAAGTGGAACATACAGCCCCATACTGGGGAGAGGGGTGGGCCAGGCCTACATAAGCTCAGGGCACGCCTTGATAGGGGAGAGTGTAGAGGTTGAAGTTAGAGGTGTGAGGTACGAAGCTAGGATATCAGATTTCCCCTTGATAAAGAAATAAGCAACACCCTGTAAGTGGAGTAGAGGGGGAGAGCGAGTTCTTGGAGCTCAAGTTATGCGACGTAGTGGAGATAGCATCAATAGGATTAGCGTTAACAGCTCTACTCATAACACTAGCAACCTTATTGAAGCCCAGGCTTACGAAGCTATTGCGTAGGAGTGGATAAGGCTGGGTGCTCTTCCACGTGTAGCACGTCTAGCTCAAGACACTCAGCTCTCCTACCTAGCACCTCTGTGAAGCTAGGCTTAGTCCTACCATCATCCCCGTTTATAAGCTCTTTAACGTAGAGCCCTCCTGAGGTCTTTATAAGACATTCTATGAGCGGCCCAGCTATAGGCCTGCACTTAACCTGGTAGAGCTTCCTAGATCTAATAATATCCCTTCTCCTACGTAGAACCCTCCTTGGAGTCCTCTGTAGAACCGTTACACCATTCAGGAGCTCTAGTAGCCTTAGATCCTCAAGGCTTACACCACCATCGACTGCTACAAGGGCCCTGTAAATCTTACTTCTAACAGCTACCTCCTCCTTATAGGCTTTAACATCCTTCCTCCTAGCTAGACCCTCAAGTTTAACCATAACAAGGCCTCCGGAGCTCTCTCTAACAACCCTTTCGAGTAGACCGAGATCAGGCCTCCTAACCCTAGGGGCCTTCACCTCCACTATGACAGGCCTCCCACTCCCCAGCATCCTAGCATCAACATCCTCACGGCCTGAGGCGTGTAGAACGATGCTTTCACCACCGAGAACCTCTAGGATGCTGTAGAGGGCTTGCTCTATGGAATAATACCTAGCACCCCCTACTGTAGGCCAGTAAGCCTGGCTAATCATCCTCCCAACCTTCCAATATCTACCCCTTATGAAGAGGCTAGCGATAACAACCTCCATTGAGAAATCAGGGTAGCTTACAACGAGCATCGCCTCAGGATCCTCGAAGTCAACTTTAAGCCCAAACCTAGACTCTATAGCCTTACCAACCTCCCTCCTAACCTCACCTCTAATAGACTCCCAGTACCTCAAACCATGCTGCAAAGCTATAGACTCCTCAAGCTCAAGCAAACCCCTAGGCACCCTAACCCCAACGACAAACCTCGAAACGCCATAGAGCGATAAAAGCTTGAAACCCCTCACAACAGCCTCCTCGATAAAACCATCAAGCTTACCACCACACAAACTACACCCCCTAACCTCCAACTCCCCACTAAACAACAACCTGTAAAGACCAGAGGCGTGAACACCAATACTACCAGCAACCTCCCCAAACTCCCTAAGAGCCCCCTCATCCCCCTCCCTAATCCTCTCATGGTAACCCATCACAATAACCTTCTTAAGAGCAGCACCCCTCTCCAAATTAGACCAACCACGACCAAGACCGGCAAAAAACCTCCCCAAACACCTATCGCATAACGGCCTAGCCTTCAAAATCTCCAAAGCCTTCCCAACTACATTTATATCCGACACTATAACACCCCCAACCCTAATGTTTATAAACTCCTAAAAGTACTCTACGAGGAGGCTTTAATTGCTTGCTCCAAGCATCCACGTGATAGCCGAGCGACTACCCATAGCCAGAGGGGTTCTTAGAGTATTGAGAGACGATAAGACCGGCATAAGAGAGTTCAGGAGAGCTATGGTACTTGCAGGTGTGTTGCTAGCAATCGAATCTTCAAAGGAGCTTTCATGGAAACCTGTTACTGTAACAACGCCTCTAGGAGTTGAGACTATAGAGTTAGAGTTGGAGAGGGAGCCACTACTCATAGGCGTACTCGGTGCATCGCTACATATGCTCGAAGGTTTCCAGCACGTCTATCCAAACGCACCAATAGCATTGATAGCTGCTAAGAGGAGGGAATCTAGTAGAGGAGTCGAGGTAGACGTATACTATGAAAGACTACCGAATAGATGGGATGGACCCGCTATAGTCATCGACCCCATGCTAGCAACAGGAAGCACAGTAGGGCTATCCATCAGCAAGGCTAAGCAAATAGGCTCGTCAAAGATCATAGTAGCATCGGTGATAGCATCCATCCACGGCCTAAGATACATAGTAGAGAACCACCAGGACGTAGCAGTGTATACGCTAGCAGTAGACCCGGAGCTCAACAACAGGTACTTTATCGTGCCTGGTCTGGGGGATGCTGGAGACAGAGTGCTGGGGGTTACTGCCTAGTAATAGTATTTAAAGGTTACAGGTCTAGCGTGTCTCGGTGTTTAAGTTGAGGTATGTCATTGAGGGTAGGCCTGCGTACTCTATCCTCAAGGTGTGGCTTGAGCCGGGGGAGTCTATTACTGTTGAGCCTGGATCTTATATGTTGCATAGGGGTGAGGTTGAGGTATCGACTGAAACTGGTGGCATTGGAGGTGCCATAGCTAGGAGGCTTTTTGGTGGTGAAAGCGTTTTCCTAAACACGTTTAGAGCTAGAGGGAGAGGGGCGGAGGTGTGGGTTGCACCGGGTACTCCAGGTGATATTGGTGTTTTGGAGTTAAACGGATCTCTGTACATACAGGATACATCATACCTAGCTCACGTGGGGGATGTGAAGCTAACAGTGGGATGGAGGGGTTTGAAGGGCCTGATTGCTGAGGGCGAGCTTGTATGGCTTAAAGCCGAGGGTAGGGGCTTGGTCTTCGTAAACGCCTATGGAGGCTTGGAACTTCTAGAACTAGGTTTAGGTGAGAAGGTTACAATAGATAACATGCACTTTGTAGCAATGGATAGCACTGTTAAATGGGATGTTAGAAGGTTAGGCGGTCTTAAAACACTAGCCTTCGGAGGCGAAGGCCTGGTGATAGAGGTAACAGGGCCTGGTAGAGTCTTTGTTCAAACACGTGTATTACCTCCACTAGCACAACTACTATCAAAGTTCATGCCTCGATCGCGGAAATAGGCTGAATGCCCATCCGTTCACTCTACATGTTGTCTTGTCAAATACCTGGGGGCCGGGCCTCCTAAGCTCGAATACGACACGTGGAGTAGGAAACACGTAAAATCCTCTGGGGTTCGAGGAGTGTAACGCGTAAAGTGGGAGGGGGTAATTATCTAGCTAAGAGCTCTTCTAGGTCTTTGACTATTACTGTTTTAGCCTCTCTTAGTCTTTTTAGGGTTTCCTCGTCTAGGTTTCTCGTTACCCCTGTTAGTGTTAGGACTGGTTTTGCCCCTATCCTGAGCGCTAGTTCCACGTCTGTGTCTACTCTGTCTCCTACTACTGCTACTCTACTGTAGTCTATGTCTCCTAGTATTGATGTTACTATCCATGGATTTGGCTTCCCCGCTATCACATCCGGTTTCCTCTTTGACGCTGCTTCCAGCGCTGCTATTATCGCTCCTGCTCCTGGTATTGGGGATCCTTCTTCTGGTAGTATGTGGTCTGGGTTTGTTGCTATGAAGTATGCTCCTTTTAGCAACGCTTCTAGTGCTTCTGCCAGCTTCTGGTATGTGAGTTTCCTGTCGAGGCCTACTACCACTGCTTCTGCCTTCGAGCCCCTGTCTACGATGTTGTAGCCCTCCACCTCTAATTCCCATATGAGGCCTTCTTCTCCTATAAGGTACACGTTTCTGGCTTTGGTGAACTTTTTAAGCCATAGTGTTGCAGCTCTACCACTTGTTATAACATTGGATTCCCATGCATCCAGGCCTAGGCTTCTAAGCTTTAAGGCGTACTCGGGCCTGCTTTTGGTTGAGTTGTTTGTTACATAGTAGATCTTAACGTGCTCCTGGAGTTTTCTCAGTGCTCTAACGTTGGCTTCTATAGCCTTACCTCCAATCCATACTACTCCGTCGAGGTCGACAACCAGTATGTCGATGGCGTCCGCCCAGCTCATTCCACGCCCAGCTCTCTAGAGGAGCTCCTCTAAAACCTCCTTAACCCTTCCTAGATCCACTCGACCTTTAACTGTGAGGCTACCGTAGCTCTCCGAGCCGCCACCTCTCCCATTAAGCTTTTCAGCAATACTCCTAGCCATGCTCCCTACGTTGACTATCCTGGTGGCGGAGCTCCCGCAAGCCATCTCAACCCCGGTCTGGTCGCCAGCATTATATACAATCGCTACGAGGGAGTCTGCGAACTCACCTGTAAGCCTCCTAAGAACCTCCTGTATGACGCCTCTATCCCTCTCAGGGCTTTCAACGACAAGGATCCTAACTCCCTTGACCGGGCTGGTTCTAGCGAGCTCCTCTCTTAAAGCTTTAAGCCACATACCCCTATAGGTTCTAAGAGTGTATTCGAGCTCCTCCAAGCTCGATGTTAGAGCTTTAACTCTTTCAACCTCCTGCCCTCTACCAGCTTTAACTATAGATGCTATGTCGCTGAGCTTCATCTCAAGCTCTCCAGTTTTATCCACGACCCTGGTTCCAGCTATGTACTCGATCCTGACGACTCCATCCTGTATCCTCTCAACGTTAACTATCTTAACGCCTCCGATCTCACCTGTGTTGGCTAAGTGCGTTCCACCACATGCCTCAACATCCCACCCTTCAACCTCCACGATCCTAAGTGTCTTCACCAGCGGAGCCCCACCCTGGTATATTGTGAAGCCTAGCTTTGACTCGGCCTCACCTCTATCCATGTAGTAGATCTTAACAGGCCTCCTTTCATCAACGATCATATTGGCTAACTCCTCTATCCTCCTAACCTCCTCCTCTGTTAGAGGCTTGTGATGTGTTATGTCAAGCCGCCCCTTCTCCTCAGTCTTCTCAGCTCCAGCTTGCCATACGTGGGGGCCTAGGGTTTTCCTTGCAGCAGCTAGTATTACGTGTGTCGCAGTATGGTGCCTCATAATCTTATACCTTCTCCTCCAATCAATAACCCCCCTAACTCTAACCCCCTCGCTTAGACCGCCCGCATCTTCGACCTCGTGAACAACAACATCGCCTACCAAGAACACCCTTTTAACCCTATAAACCCTATCTCCAACCACGAGTAACCCTACATCGTAAACCTGCCCTCCGCCAATTGGGTAGAATGCTGTAGCGTCGAGGGCAACATAGTTGTTCATAACGCCTACCACTGTTGACTCGAACTCCCTCAAGTAGGGGTTCTCGTAGTATAGCTTCTTTGTAGCCGTGAGGTTTGAAGCCCACCTAGCTACGCTCTCCTCAACTTCAACCCCGGCATACCCCGGCTTTATGGCTGGAGGGGCTCTATGCATAGCTGCAACTATTGAGTAGAAGTTGTGGGGCACCTCTACTGTAACCCCTATCTTGGAGGCTACCTCAGCTACAACCTCAGGTGGGACCCCCATGCTATCATAGTATTTAACGAGATCCCCTGTGGATACACCGCCTTTTCTCCTAATCTCCCTCTCTAAAACCCTCAAGCCCCTCTCAATAGACTCCTTGAACCTAGACTCCTCCATCTCTACAGCTTCAACTATGTAACCTCTATTCTCGACGAGCTGCGGGAAATCCCTACCCCAGAATGCTACCTGTAGATCTACTAAGTCCGAGAGCCTCGCATTAGAACCTAGAAGTCTTAACTGCCTTAGAGCCCTTCTAGCAACAAGCCTTGCTAGGTAGCCTTCCCCAGCATTACTAGGCACAATACCGTCACCAAGCATTAAAGCCAGCGTCTTAGTATGGTCTAGAAGGCTGTAGAGCCTAGACTCGCTAACGAGAACCCTCCTAGCATACCCTACATCAAAGCCGGCTAAGCCTGCAACTCTAGAGTAGAAGCTCTCTATAGACTTTGGATCCCTGGGCTCAAGCTTACCAGCAGCCTTAAAAGCAGCCTTTAACAGGAGATCATCGGGCCTCTCAACACCAACAACATCCCTGAACTTATCAACAAGGTTACCGTAGATTGCGTGGAAAGCCGTAGGGGTTTTCTGGGTAAACCACGTGATCCTCTCAACACCGTAACCCGTATCAACTATCTTAACGGGGATCTCCTCGTAACGGCCATCAACAACCTTGTACATCATAAACACCAGTGTTGCAAGCTCAAGACCCCCCACAGCCACCTCGAAGCAAGGCCCAGCATTGCCACCACCCTCCCACCAAGACTCCTTGAAGACGATAAGATCGCCTGGTATCCCAAGCTCCTTTGTGAAGAACTCGTAGGCATACCTAACAGTCTCATCCTTCCAGTAAACATGCTTATCAGGGTAGTTGAAAGCATGGTGAGCTGCCATCTCAAAGCTGGTAAGATGCCTCCCAATAGTTAAACCAACATTATCAATATCCTCAAGCCTAATACTAGGCTGACTTATAACAAGAGGATTAGCAGGAGGAGGAACCAAACCACTCGTAACATGAGGCTGGAACACGACAATACTAGCAATCGTAAGATACAAATCCTCCCTCCAACGAGCAACAACAGGTCTAGGGGGAACATAAGCATGACCCCTCCTAACAAAAAAATCTATGAAAACCCGCCTAGAATCTGAAACACTAAGACCACCCCTAGAAGGTATAGAATCAAACCAGTAGTCAACACAAGGAACATCCTGAGGCTCCCTAAAGCGAGTGGGATCAAGAGTCCAGTAAAACTCATCACAACTCTCACCCCTAACCCTCACAAAACCCATCTCCTTAAAGAATGGAACCTCATACTCACTAGGATCAACACGCAACCCAAGCACCTCAAGGGTTAATAAACACCAAAACCTAAAAACCCTTAAAAACAAACAACACAAAAACCCTGGGTGTACGCGATGACCAGAAGAATGCTCATCATCCTGCCATGTAATAAATGCGTTAGGCTAGGGGACTACAGTTTGTGCCCCAACTGGCGTGTCGTCTTGAAGCACGTAAGGCCCCTCGTGGAGTCCGGAGCTCTGGACTTGGCGGCAGTAGATAGTTGCAAGCCCGGCATAGTCTTATGGGGGGAGGAGGGAGGTTTGAGGTGGTGTGATCGTAGCCCGAGATGGGATAGGGGCTACGGCAGGGATCCTGTTAGGCTGGAGCTCCTGGCATGGGCTGTAGCATGGGATTTGAGGTGGCTGGTGTTAGAGTATGAGATCATAGCCTTCTACGTTAACGTCAAGGCGTACAGACTGGCTTTGCAGAAGGCATCAGAGATAACGGGGGTGGAGCTCTTGGACCTAGGGCCTCCCAAGCTGAACCCTTTGTCGTATAATAAGTATGCTAGGGAGCTCCCTCTACTACTCTATAACGTTTACATCCAACACGGACGCCCGTTGTGACCTCCCAAGCTGGGGTAACCTCCAACACCGAGAGGGTCTAGATGGGGTTAGAGCGGGTGTCTGCTAGGAGAGGGCTTACCCTTTAGGTTGTATCTCTAGCGTGTTCAGCAGGTAGCCTACGTTCTAGGTGCATCAGCGTGGAATCTCTAGATAGTAAAGGTTATATTCTAGGTCTATTTCTGGGAGTTCCTCCACATCACATGCTCCTTGAAAGCGTGGGGGACCCTCTTACCCATCACCCTTCTCTTGAATAAAGCTTTGTTCAGTAAATACGTAAGGCTGGGAGGCTCCCGCCTCTCAGGTCCTGGGATGTAGAAGTAGGCTTTCCCACAGCATATAAGATATGCTGAAGGGGGGTTCACCTATAAACAAGACCCTTTAGTGACTGCGACTCCGGTGATTAGTTTCTACGAGCTGTAGGGGGCTTGAGAGGTGTTCTCAGAGCGCCTTGGCGATCCTCGCAGTCTCAGTCGTGGAATACTAAACGCCATGGTTCTACACCTGGATGCTGGGATAACAATAGTACATGCCATAACCGGCTACGTCTTCACAACCGCATCTAAGCTGGTGCTAAGGCCGCAACACCTCGACGCTGGAAACCCTAGTTCAAGGCAAAGCCACCGCCGCCACCACGGGATCCCCGGGCCATCCAGTCAATCCATACATCCTAGTCCAAGAGATGGATCTTTAGCTGGGAAGACCGCATCCGTAAAAGATTCTTCAGGAAATACTGTTTGCTCTTGTACTCTATCACCTTTTACTTGCAGCTGTACTTTTACTGCTCCATCTTCTCCTGGAACATATACATACTATGTGTATGTTGGTACCTCTTCAGCTTCATCTACTCTAAGCGTTAAATACTGTAAATACAATCCTTACTCAGGAAAAAGAGGTTGTTGCGATAGTTCTACTGATTGTGTTGATTATGATGGTAAGTGTGTGAGTAGCGGGAGTTGGGGTAATGGTAACGGATTACCATTAGATTACTGTTATAATGGAGATTGGAATCTAGGTTATTGTGTCGAGTCAGAAGAATCCTGCTTAAATACAGGTGGAATAGAATATACTACTGATACTAGTGGATGTGAAATCTATGAGCTCGGATGCTATCCTTACGATCGTTATTTCGTTGTAACAGCTGTAATAGAATGTACTAGTGATAGAAATTGTCCAGGTTACGATCCAAATACTCATTTAAAGAGGTATTGTGATACCAGTATATACAAATGCAAAACACTAGCAAGTTGTGTAGATAATACAGAATGTGAAGGTGGATGGTGCTGTGATTATATAACACAAAGTTATAAATGCGTCAGCAGAGGTACAATACTTTCATCTGTAGGAAAATCATACATTTGTGATCCACCAGAAGGATTTATCAATTTTTCGAGTGAAAACACTAATATTCAAGTTAGCAAAAAACTAACACTGCTAGATTTGCTAATCAATCCATTTTCCTATTTTCTAAAAAAGTAGAATCTAAAGTTCCATCCTAAACCAAAAGAAGGTTGTTTATCTGCTAATAAACCAGTTCCTCCATTAAATCCAAAAATTTCATTTATTCCATCTTTTATTAATCCATCTTTGCAAAGATACAATCCAAACCCATTTGCAGGTCCAATTGCTATCTTATCATTAAATTCACTTTTTAGTTTATTAGCAACATAATCTGGTAGTGAAACAACCCATTCATAGTTCGCAGCCCCTATTGGAGTCGGTTCTATTCTAACCCAATAAGCTGGAAAGCCAAAAGCCTTTAGTGTTTGCGGTATGCTATAGTTAATTGTGTATCTTTCATAAAACCCAGGGAAATTATGTGTATTCCATCTTTCATAACCCATTGCAAACTTAACTAAGTCCCAATATTTCCAGTTTTTTGTTATATATTGATCTACACCATTTAAATCTTTAATGCTTTCCCACACATCTACAGCAAGAATCTTTCCTAACTCTGATGGTTCCAGACCAACATATTGCAAGTGAGTATTTCTTAATCCATTCATCCCTCTATCAACTATCCACAAATAATAATACCATCTTGGAGAAACGTCTCCTAGCCAATTTTTAATAGTTTCATCCGGATACAATCTACTTATCTCTTCATACTCTCTTTCAGCTTGTATTAAAGCTGTTTTTGCACCCTCAATTCCAACAACAACTTTTCCTTTCTCCATATCAAAAGTTCCATTATCAAGGTGGAACAAAAATAGCAAGGCTTGTCTTCTTGTGTTAGCATCTTGATATAAATCATCTAACTTATCAGAATCATACCAAGGAAAATCTCTATTGTAAAGTTTATCTCCTCCGCCAAGCTGAGGAGCCTTATTAGAATATAAATTCCATTGAAGTATTATTAAATCCCAAACATCATTATCTGTTGGATCAAGAATTCTTCCATTGAGAATTTTCTCAGCATAATTTATCCCATACTTTGCATCAAAAATTGAATAAGCGTTTGCAATTATCTTTCCATTCAACCCTTCAAACATTTCGGGGTGTTTTAAAATATCAAATCCAGAATCTATAATCAATTTCATGTGTTTTGCAAGCATCCAAGTTTCTCTTCCTACATCCGGGTTTAAAACAAAATCATTTCCATCTACAGAACGAAAGACTATTGGAGAGAAATCAACAAGCTTTTCGCCATATTTATCAATTTGAGTAGCTCTCGTCAATAAACTAATTGCTTGAAATTCCTCAGGCAATTCTCTATCGATAACTGCAATTCCGTAATAGCCAATAGCCTTTATAGTAGCATCTTTAGCCAATTCTTTATCAAAACCCAACCTTAAACCCAAATTAGAAGAATAATCAGTTGTTTTAATAGGATCTCTAACATACGGTCTAAAAGGATCTCTATAGTATTGAAGCTTGTAAATTAAATCATATAGCCCTTTAACTAATGTAGAAAAATTGTTAGAATAAGTTAGTTCATCGCTTGTTATTATTCCATCGGAAGCTCTTTCTTTTAGATAGCGCGAATAAGTTGGAATTGTAAGAAGTTTATTGTTTTCAATAATTAAATCAACGAATTGCCTCTCATTCACATCTTGAAACCTATCATTATCTAAAGGGGCTATTAGAGAGATATACTTAACATCCAGTCCTTTTCCAAGTGCATAGGCAACATTCGGATTATCTTTGCTAAACTCAATTTTCCCCTGGTAACTAGATGTCATGCTATACTTATCTTCAGCATACAAAACAAAGTTTAAATCTTTAAGAGTTTCCAATAAAGTTTTAAATTCACCATTATCTTTACTTAAAGGAATTTTAACCCCATCTACAACTATGTACACGTTTTGCAGGTTTTCATCTATGACGGTAGCCTTAACTTGATACTTTCCTAAGCCTAGTCTCTCAACCTCTACTCTTACTATTCTCGGTGCCTCTAGGTTAACGAGGAATCTTATATTCTGAGAATTAGAGTTCCCATATTTATCCACTAAGACTATTTCACCGGAAACCACTCCCTCTCCACCGAAATACTCACTTGGATTAAATGAGGTGGAGTAACAGGCCACCTCCCCCCTCACTTCTTTCAATGGAATCCGTATCTCCATCCCATTAATCGTTAAAACCGCATATTCACCTGGATTACTCTCTCTAACGCAGATGACAATGGATTGAAGCCAGCCCCTCTCAACTCTCTCCCTAAACTCTAACCCCTCAATGATTGGTGGTTGATTATCAAAAGGTATGGTTTGAGTCGAAACCACTGTCTCGGTGGGAAAGGTAACTGTAGGAGTGGTAGCTGGAGGAGTAACTGTAGCAGTCTCACCTGTAGGAGTTGTAGGCGTAGTAGTCTCAAGAGTGCCCGTAGGAGTAGTAGCTGGAGGAGTCTCAGGCGAATACACCCGGTGAAGGTATATAGAAGCAAGTAAGCCAGAAACGGATACTAACACCACTAAAACCAATATTAGAGTTCTATTTGAAACCCTTCCAGTAAGCGTCAATCAGAACACCCAACAAGATAAAAACATGCCGGCAGGTATATATAAATGTTAACAACAGGCTGAGGCAAAGCCCCCGGCTCTCCAACCAGCATCTCAATACCCGGCTAATGCGTGGTATGTGAGTGTAACCTTCTCACTCAACTTGAGCCCGACTAGCCTCCTAGCTAGGCTTAAACAAGTCTGTAGTGGGAGGAGCCAGTGGGCCTCCCTAAGCTTCAGCCCCCTTGTTGTAGCATGCTGTAGCTTAAAAACCACTCCTTTTTAACCACCCATTCTCTTTTCCTACCACCTCCGTGTCAACCACGAGACGACCTGTGGCCTCGCAAAGCCCGCCTACTGCGAGCTACGGGGTATGTTCGGGGATACAGCTGTAACCCACAGAAACAGCCTGCGTTACCTGGGGTGGCCGGAGCTCTGGCATCCGGAGAAGCGTTCGTGTTAGGTAACAGGCTCCGACCCATGTTACCTAACACGGGGGGTCTAGGGCTCGCTAAAGCCCCGCCTGGTATGGGTGTGGAGCTCGGGGTCATATAAGCATGCCCTGGTATGAGCTTGGAGATGAAGGTTTGTATGGAGATGGGATCTCATTCATATGGCATTGATATGAGACATTCATATGCCTGAGACCTCTACCGGCGGTTACCTGGAGCTGTGGTGTGGTCTTAGAGGCTTTAAGGGTTATGCTGTGTTCTATGGGTGGTGGGAGTTCTACCTTGGGCTTCTACCTGGCTTCGGGGCCTTTGAGTATTAGGGTTGTTGAGGGTGTCGTTGAGGTTCTCGGTTTCCCCGTTGGGGTCGGCTCTACTATTGTGATACCTCTTGGTAGGAGTGTTAGTGTTAAGGTTTCCGGGTCTCTTAGTGCTAGTGATCCGTCTAAGCTTAAGCCTCTGGACGCCAGTGTTTACAACGTCTTCGACTCGATTGCCGGGGAGCTTTCTGCCTACGAGAGGATCCTCCTGGTGGGGCCTACGGATTCCGGTAAGAGTACTCTTGCAGCGTGGATCTCTAATAAGGTTGCGTTGAGGGGGTCTACAGCCTACTATTTGACAACCGATGTAGGCCAAAACGAGGTCTTCTGCCCCGGGTTCGAGGCTCTAGCTAAGACCAGCCCTCCCGTCGTACCAGGCTACTCCGGCTCCTTCACAGACATAAAGCCTTGCTTCGTAGGCTCCTTCGCCCCAAGTGATTCGACTGAGAGGTACATATCCTGTGCCTCAAGGCTAGCGAGGATGGCGGAGGGCCCTCTAGTCATTGATACTGATGGCTGGGCGTCGGGGGAGGGTGTTAGGGTTAAGGCTAGGCTTGCCGAGGAGGTTGGAGCCGATGTTATAGTAGCCATAGGTCTTGGTGATAATACTATGAGGTACCTTGAAAACGTTAAGGCTAAGATGATGAGGTTACCGAAGCTCGTAGAGGGGAGGGAGAAAACTGTTGAGGAGAGGAGAGTCCATAGAGAGAGGTTGATAACCCTAAGGCTATTGGGGGCTAGACAGGTTAAAGTGAAGGTTGACGAGGTAGAGGTAGAGGGAGCTCCTATATTCAAGGGGAACCCCCTGGAGTACAACCTAGTGAAAAACATAAACCCTAAACTCGTCTACGCTGAGCAACAGGAGGGAGTACTAGTAGCCATCTACAAGGGGGTGACACCACCGAGCTTAGACGGAGTACTAATACCATTAGACTGGGAGAAAAACCTGTTAGCAGCAGTACACTGCAACAACCAAGTAAGACCAGCGGTAATAGAGAGGATAGACTACAAGACGAGATCAATAGTACTATACACAACGTGCAACGAGAGGATAGAGAGAATAGAAGTAGGCAAGGTTAGAGTGAACATTAGCAAACCATAAGAGCGTAGAGTCGTGCAACGCTAATCAACACATAACAACATTAATACCGCGAGCCACAGCCTTCTCACCCTGAACCCCATCACATGTTACAAGCTCTACTCCAAGCCTCTCTGCAAGAACAATGTGACCCCCTCCCCGCATCCCTGGGAGGCCTAGCCTTATGCTAGGGCCTCGTAGTTAGATACGAAGATACAACCTAGGTCTGCTCATCTCATACTGTACTTTTATAGAAGCGAATTTAAGGTTTGGACACCTATAAACGGAGGTGAAGAGGAGCCCGGTGTGGGAAGGAGGTCCGATGGTCCCACCGGGGCCGAGGCCCCCCGGCTCTGAAAGGTGATGCCCCAAGAATGGGGAATCCGATAGAGGGATGAGGAGTGCGCATCCGAGCGGAAAACCGACAAACCGCTCGGGGGAGGCGTAGAGCCTCCTGGGGATGCGGGGAGGGGGTCACAACCTCCTTAATTGCCAAATCTAACGTTATAACCCCCTCTAGTATGAGCTCTCTTACCCTCTCCCAACCCTCTTCCCGTGCAAAGTATTTCACTAACGCAGAGGAATCAATGACTTTCACGATCCTCCCTCACGGATGATATAGAAAAACCTTTCGGGCTAGGCTTTACACCCTCCAACATTCTATCCCATTTCTTGACATACTTTCTAATCCTAACCTTGTATGCTAGCTCTTCTAAGAACCTTCTAACCTCCTCTGCTATGTTTACACCCTCACTTTCTAGGAGCTCCTTAATCTCCTTCTTAACCCTCACGCTGATGACGACACTCATAAGTTGATCTCCAAACCCACGTTGTGTGGACAGAGTTAATAAGCGTACTTGTAGACGTAGCTGTGTACGGATGTAGATTGTATTGGGTTTTTAGGCTTAATAGCTTTTAAGGGCTCCCGCTTTCCTATACCCTGGTGTCTGCTTTTGTCGGGTATAGGGTTCTTGTTGTTGATAGGGTTTCAGGTAGGTTTCTTGAGGGTTTGAGGGAGGCTGGTTTAGAGGTAGAGTACCGTCCCGGTATCTCTCGCGATGTGCTCCTCGAAATTATCAAGGGCTTCGATGTCCTAGTGTTTAGGGGGGGTATTGTTGTTGATAGGGAGGTTATAGATAGGGGTTTGAGGCTTAGGGTTCTAGCTAGGTATGGTGTTGGCCTTGATAACGTTGATGTTGATCACGCTGTTAGCAGGGGTATTGCCGTTGTTAACGCCCCCACTGCTTCATCTCAGAGTGTTGCTGAGCTAACAATAGGCTTGATCATAGTTGCTTTGAGGAGCCTACACCTCCACATTGATAGTGTTAAGAGGGGTGTTTGGAGTAAGGGTTTGTACAAGGGTAGGGAGCTCTACGGTAAGAAGCTTGGTGTCATAGGGTTTGGTAGGATTGGGAGTAGGGTTGCTAGGTTCGCTGCTGCAATAGGGGCCAGGGTTCTAGCCTACGATGTTATGGATGTGAGGGAGGCTGTTGAGAGTGTTGGTGGTGAGCTTGTGGATCTCGAAGACCTCCTTGTGGAAAGCGATATTGTGACATTGCACGTCCCACTAACACCTTTAACCTATAGGATGATGGATGAGGGTAGGCTGAGGTTACTGAAGGATGGTGCTATCCTGGTTAACACTAGTAGGGGGCCTGTGGTGGATTACGAGGCGTTACTCAAGCACATTGAAAGGCTCGGGGCTGTAGCCTTGGATGTGCTAGATGAGGAGCCACCTCGATCACCGATCTTGAGGAAGCTTATAGAACATCCTAAGGTCATAGTAACCCCCCATATAGGGTCTGAAACTATTGAGGCCATGGAGAGGGTTGGGGAGGAGCTCCTAGCGGGCATACTTGAGGTGCTTGGAGTTGAAACTCCTAACCCCAGGGCCCGTTCAGCTACCTAGAGAGGTTCTAGAGGCTGTAGCTAGGCAACCACTCTTCCATAGGAGTGTTGAGTTTAGAGAGGTGCTCGGGAGGGTGGTGGAGAAGCTTGGAATGGTGTACGACTACAACTCTACCCCTGTTATAGCGCCTGGCACGGGCACCCTAGCTGTTGATATAGCTGTTTACAACTACGTAGACGCTGGTGACAGGGTTCTAGTCGTGGTTAACGGTGTCTTCGGGGAGAGGTTGGCGGAAAGCATTGAGTCTAGGGGTGGGGTCGTGTACAAGCTAAACCTAGACCATGTCGAGCCCGATGTTGTAGAGGATTACGCTAGGAGGATTGGCGACGTTAAGGCCGTAGCCGTGGTTCACAACGAGACTAGCATGGGTATAGCTAATAGGATTGTTGAGAGGCTCCAGGGGGTTGCAGAGAGCCTAGGGGCCATATTGATTGTTGACAGCGTCTCAGGGATGCCAGCTGAGCCCATTAGGGGTAGGGTTGATGTCATAGCAACAGCGTCACACAAGGCATTCCTAGCACCACCGGGGGCCTCAATACTCTATGTTAGCGTAGAACCCAAAGTTAAGACCAAGGTGCCACCATCCATGGACTTAAGGAGGCTGGTCAAAGGATCTACAACCTTAAACCCACCCTACACTCCACCCATAAACGTGGTATATGGGCTCGACGTATCCCTGGATATGATACTAAAGCTTGGCGTAGAAGGATACCATGAGGTTCACAGGCTGAGGGCTCAAACCCTATACAGAAACCTAAGGCTTGAACCTGTAGCTAGGGAGCCTTATAGGAGTTATACTGTTACAGCGTTCTGGGCTCCAAACCCAGATCTAATCGTTAGAGAGCTTCGCAAACACGGCTACATAATAGCTAGGGGTATGGGGGTCTACGAGGATAAAATGATTAGAGTTGGTGTGCTAGGGGATGTGAGCATAGATGATCTAAGACGTGTCGTGGAGGTGGTTAACAACATTGTGGATTGACGGGAAGCTGTGTAGGCTCTGTCTTGTAAGCTCAAGGCTTAATGACGTATACAGGCTCAACCTGGATAGCGAAGCCCCCCGTTTCCTGAGGGAGCTCTCGGAGCTCCTAGAGGAGCAGAGTAGAACTGAGGCTTTCACAAGGTCATTCAACCTAGTTAAGAGAATGGCTAAATCCAGGGATCCATATGCGGGTTATAAGAGGGAGCTCTGGACCCTAGGCTGGAGGATTGCAAGGAGGGTCGAAGGTTACCTTAAGGCAGTAGGCTGGAGGTTGGATGAGGCGTTGAGGCTGGCGGCTGCAGCAAACATAATAGATACAAGTGTCTTAGGCTACGAGCCTGTGGATCTAGAGAAGGCCATATGGGATAGGCCTTGGATAGAGGAGATACCGGAGATACCAAGGGGTGAGATTGTTTACATTGCAGTTGATAATGCCGGGGAAGCGGCAGTTGACATATTGCTAGCGGAGGCTCTTAGAGCGAACGGCTACAAGGTTAAACTAGCTGTCAGAAGTGAGACCTACGAGATAGACGTGATAGGAGAGGAGCTGGAGAGCATAACGGGGATAGAGGTGGTCAAAACACCTGGCAACAAACCACCAGTACTATACCTAAACGAGGGGTTCATAATAGCAAAGGGTATAGCAAACCTAGAAGCATACCTAGAAGATAAGGAGGTTAAAGAGACGCTACACCTACTAAGAGCAAAGTGCAACGTAATAGCAACTATGCTCAAAGTACCGAAGAACGCACCGATAATAGCAACGGGGGGAGCCGTAAGAAGACTGCTAAACATGTATAACAAGTAGATTGCAGACATCATAATCAATAGATGTCACTAAAGATTTAGATGGTAACTAGGTTTATCAGCACCAGAAACCTTCTTCATCAATCCGCATATCTAGCCCTCATCATCACAATATAACTTGTTAACAAGCTCTTTTAAACATTCATAGACAGTTTTAAGCTAAGACTAGGGAGTCCCCTATCCCCAGCAAGGAAACATTAAACCACCGTACTACTCATGTAATGTAGTGCATACTCGTTATTACACCTCTCACTAGGAAGATGCAAATGATAGTCCAACAACTACATCGCTAGATAGCTCGGCGTAGAAGGACTTTAATAAGTTCTCTAACCGTGAGATAACAGGTTACCTAGTTAAAGCGCCCACTAGTACCCGCATAAGATGAATTCGTATAAGCGTGTTTCACGCGATGGAGGCTGTTTCGGGAGTTTTTCTATAATAGGTTTTGCTATACGTTTTAGCTAGGGGTTGTTTATGGTTTTGGAGGGGGTCTTCTCGGGTAGATATGTGGGTAAGAGGGTTAGGAGGGTGGAGGATGGGAAGCTTGTTACTGGGAGGGGCTTGTTTGTAGATGATATAAGGCTTCCAGGCTCTTTATACGCGTACTTCCTTAGA
>Ga0272447_1000958_pt1 | contig 19758 bp, 18 predicted proteins | sample YNPCB0133_FD_194589 | JGI IMG/M metagenome (GOLD analysis project Ga0272447, IMG submission 194589) | Hot spring microbial mat communities from Yellowstone National Park, WY, United States - YNP-CB-013-3 | ecosystem: Environmental > Aquatic > Thermal springs > Hot (42-90C) > Sediment | place... | reverse complement strand
TCGCCGCCCGCCGCAGAACCCCCTCTTCAATCCCCCCTCTCCCCTGGCCGCAAGGCCAAGGGGAGAGGGGGGATCAAGGGGGGTGAGGGGAAGCAAAACACTTCTCCGGCTATTGTCGGAACAATTTGTTAAAGCGCAAAATCCTGCGCTACCAACCTACGCAGGATAAATCCTGCGCTACAATTGCCTTAGCGGTGATAAAATCGCCCGTTGTCTGTGGTCTGTGGTCTGTCGTCTGTGGTCTGTGGTCCGTCGTCCGTCGTCTATCCCCCCAGTTCTATCTCCATCTCGCAGCGGGGGCCGCCCGCCGCCGCACAGACCACCTCCGTGACTTTAACGGAGTCCTTGCCGGTCGCCCACTGAACCGTCTCCTGAACCAGGCCGGCCATCAGATGACAACAGGGAGCAGTGGTCGCCCGTCCTGCACACACCCCACAGGAGTCCATCACCCAGACCAAGTGATCGCCTTCTCGCAGGACCCGAATGTCCCCATCGGCGAATCGGTTCAACATCTCGGCCAGGGTCTCCAGCCCTACTCGGGCCCGGGTCCGGGTCGGGAGGAGGGGAAATAGTAAGTCCGCCAGGTCTATCAGAAAGCCGAATCCCGGCATCCCCAGGCGAAAGCAGGCGCGCCCGGTCTGGAAGGCCATTTCTCGTCCCTTCCCCACTCCGTACATTTCCTCCAGGGCGGCCATCAGCCGGGGGATCAGGTTCACCGGGAACCCCCTCTCCAGATTGTCGGCCGGGTAGGCCGCCAGATGGCGGAGGCCGGCGCGACCCAGCACGGCCTGGAAGCCGGGAGTGCCCAGCGATTGCTCCAGGGCCAGAATGAGGAACCGCCCGAACCGGTTGGGGATGTGCGTTTCTGCCGTCACCGGTCCAGAAACTCCCGCAGTGTCTGGTGAAACTTTTCCGGCTCGTCCAGCATCGGGAAGTGGCCGGATTGGTCAAAGTACATGACCTGGGCCAGAGGAACCCCGTTGGCGAGGATTTCCCCCTGGTCGGGATCTACAATCCGGTCATTCCGGCCATAAATACCCAGTACCGGGATTCGGATTTCCCTTAGACGGGGGCGCAGGTCGGTACGGCGGAGAGAAGCAATACTATAGTGAAAAGATTCCAGTGTCGTACGGGAAAGGTCCTGCTGAAACATCTCCGACCAGCGCCGCCAGTCACGGGTGAGGAAGGGAGAAGCCAGACGGACTCCCAGGGGCAATGCCCCCGGAATGCTATAGGCCAGAGCGGCCAGAGACTTTTTCGCTGCCAGTTTCAACATCAGCGCCAGGCCATCTCCGGTGATGGGGGAACCAACCATCGCCACCCGCTGTACCCGTTCTGGGTGGGCCAGCGCCAGGCTCAGGGAGACCGTACCGCCCATAGAATGCCCCATTATCCGCGCCCGATAGATGCCCAACTGGTCCATAAACTGGGCCACCATTTCCACATAATCCGTCACTCTGAACTGCAACCCCTTCTTCCCCGACTCGCCAAACCCCCAGAAATCCAGCGCGTAGGTCTTATATCCATCGGCCAGCACCTCCATTGTGCTCAGCCAGTAGTTCCATGAGCCCAACCAGCAATGGAGGAGAATGACCGGCTGACCCCGACCGTATGTCTCATAATGGATGACTCCCCGATCCGTGACGATGGAACTCATTGTCTTTCTCCTCGGGTATGGTCACCCCTGTTATCTTATCACAAAACCGGCCCCTTCCCCACAACAATGCGTTGCAAGTGAGTTAAAAGGAGGTTACAGTCTCTTTCGGCCTTGTATAACATAAAGGCGGACACCTGTGGCCGTGGTCCGAATAGACCGGCCCCACGGACGGCGGTGCCCGCCCCGAGATGGTCAACTACTCCCCCTCGCCGTCCATCGTCTCCAGAATAGAATACAGCAATTCCAGAAGGACGTTCTTGACACTTTCCTTATCAGTGGCAACACAGGGAAGAACTTTCACCGTCGGGTCAATCCGCAGGGCAATCCGCAGGTCCTCCGGAGACCAGGCGTCCTCCATATCCTGCTTGTTTGCGGCCACCACGTACGGCGTTGGAGCGTAGGTCCGAAATGTATCCAGAATCAGCCGGGCCTCCCGGAAGGTCTCCGGACGGGTGCTATCTACGACCACCACAAAGCCCAGCATTCCCTCCGAGAGAATCTCCCACATAAACTCAAAACGGCGCTGCCCGGGCGTACCAAACAGGTAAAGGACCAGGTCATCATCTACAGTGATCCGCCCGAAGTCCATGGCCACCGTGGTTTCTTCTTTGATCCGCTCCTCGGGGCGGCTGATTTTCGCCTCGGTGGCTACTACATCTATCTCGCTGATGGAACGGATAAACTGCGTCTTGCCCGCCGCGAAGGGGCCGGTCACTACCATTTTAACGATCTGCATTTACAACTCCCGGATGCGGTCTATCAGTCGTTGGACGATGCTGCGCTTGACGGCCGGGCGTCGTTGTATGGGCGGTACCCCAACAGGAGCAGGAACACCGGGTGGCGGTTTGACTTCCGCACCCTCTGGTGGAACCAATTCTACCAATCCGGCCTGAAGAAGTCCGTAGACGATGCGCCGAATCTGGAAATCGCTCATGTGATTATACTGAGCGATTTGGCGGATGGTGTTGCGGGGGTTGATAAACGAAACGACCCTCCACTCTTCCACCGTCAGGTTGATGGTGCGCAAGCGCGCATCCGGACGGTCGGTAAAGCGAAGGGCCATATCCAGATTGGGCAGTTCCTCCTGAAGCCGCTCCCACTCCCGCAGGCGGCGGCTGCCTTCCATAATCACGTTCTCCAGGTCAATGGAGACCGTGATGCGCCCTTCTACCGGAAGGACGTTGGGCTCAAAGCGGAACGTTCCCTCCGGCCAGGTGAACAGTTTGTAGACGACCTCCAGGACGTAGTTGCGGACACTATCCAAAATGTCCTTCTGGGTGACATAGCCCGCGTTGCTCAACAACACACCCAGTTCCCGGTCGTCTTTAATATCCGAACGGGCCCGGATGGTGCGGGCCAGTTCCTCGGTGATTTTCCCAGCCCGCTGGAGAATGGAAACCAGACGGTCATCCTGCCCATCCAGGCTGGCGTAGATGAGTTTGCCTTCGCGAAAGCAGAAGCGAGCCTGGTCCTGCGGCGTCTCTACCGCCAGAGTGCCTGTCTTGCGCGCCAGATTGATGAGATGGAGTAACTGGGTGGCGCTAAAATCTTGCAGGTTCCCTTTCAGTGCCATATACCTTGCCTGCCCTTGAGGTAAACGACAGACGATAGATGCCGAGTGGCGACCCTATTATACCTTTTCCTGATAACAAGTCAACCGCTTTTGTGTAACAGGAGTGTTTCAATTTGCTTCTATTCCCACTCAATCGTCGCCGGAGGCTTGGAGGTGATGTCGTAGACGACCCGGTTCACCCCGGCGACCTCGTTGACAATGCGGTTGCTGATCCGGGCCAGCAGGTCGGGGTCCAGCCGGGCCCAGTCGGCGGTCATAAAGTCTTCGGTGGTAACCACCCGCAGGGCCACGACCTCTTCGTAGGTCCGCTGGTCGCCCATCACGCCCACGCTGCGGACCGGCAGGAGGACGGCGAAGGCCTGCTGGGTGGCCCGCAGCAGGCCCGCCCGGCCCAGTTCCTCCTGCAGGATGGCGTCGGCGGCGCGCAGGGTCTCCAGCCGCTCCCACGTCACCGGGCCGAGGACCCGCACCGCCAGCCCCGGCCCCGGGAACGGCTGCCGCCAGACCACCTCCGGCGGCAACCCCAGCACCTCCCCCACCGCGCGGGCTTCGTCCTTGAAGAGATACCGCAACGGCTCTATCAGCCGCAACTGCATCCGCTCCGGCAGCCCGCCCACGTTGTGGTGGGTCTTGATCCGGCGGGCCCCGGGCCGGTCCGGCGCCGCCGATTCAATGACGTCCGGGTAGAGGGTGCCCTGGGCCAGAAAATCCACCCGCCCCACCTTTTCCGCCTCCCGCTCAAAGACCCGGATGAACTTCTCGCCGATGACACGCCGCTTCGCCTCCGGGTCGGTCACTCCCTCCAGCGCGGCCAGAAATTCTTCGGTGGCGTCCACCGCCACGAGCGGCATCCCTAATCCGTCCCGGAACGTGCGCACCACCTGCTCCGGCTCCCCCTGGCGCATCAGGCCGGTGTTGACGAAGATACAGGTCAGGCGGTCGCCGATGGCCCGGTAGACCAGGGTGGCGGTGACGGCGGAGTCCACGCCGCCGCTGAGGGCACAGAGAACCCGTCCGTCCCCCACACGGGCGCGGATGTCGGCAACGGCCTCTTCTATGAACGTCGCGGGGGTCCAGGTGGGCGCGCAACCGCAGACGTCGGTGGCGAACCGGCGGAGAATCTCCCGTCCGGCGGGGGTGTGGACCACCTCGGGATGGAACTGGACGCCGTAGAGGTGGCGCTGGAGGTCGCCCATGGCGGCGATGGGGGAGTTGGGGCTGCGGGCCAGGGGGATGAAGCCCGGCGGCAGTTCCTCCACCCGGTCGCCGTGGCTCATCCAGACCCGGGGCTGGGCCTCCAACGGGGCCAGCAACGGAACCGGCTGCAGGAGTTCCACCGGGGCCGGCCCGTATTCCCGCTCGGGGGCCCGCCGGACCCGTCCGCCCAGCGCGTGGGCCAGGAGTTGCATCCCGTAGCAGATGCCCAGGACAGGGCGGCCGCTCTCCAGGACGTAGGCCGGCAGGGTCGGCGCTCCGGGCTCGTAGACGCTGGCCGGGCCGCCGGAGAGGATGAAGCCACGCGGCCCCAGCGCCATCACCCGTTCGGCGGGGGCATCCCAGGGGAACAGTTCGCAGTAGACCTGCGCCTCCCGCACCCGCCGGGCGATGAGTTGGGTGGTCTGAGAGCCGTAGTCCAGGACGACGATGGTGTCGTGAAATTCAGTCGGCGATGTGGATTCGCCCATCCCGCATTTCGGTAATGGTGACCAGCGCCTCTATGGGGACGCCCAGGGGGGCCAGGACGTCGCGGCCGCCCTCAAACCGTTTCTCTATCAGGACGCCGATGCCGACAACCTGACCGCCAGCCTTCTGGACCAGCCGGACCAGCGCGGCGATGGTCAGGCCGGTGGCCAGGAAGTCGTCTATGATGAGCACCCGGTCGCCCGGCCCCAGGTACTCCGGGGAGACCATCAGCAGGACCTCCAGCCCCTTGGTGTGGGACGGGGCGCTCTCCACATAGACCGGCTCCGTCATCGTGATGGGCTTCCGTTTCCGGGCATAGATGACCGGGATCCCCAACACCAGCCCGGCGGCCAGAGCCGGCGCGATGCCGGAAATCTCCGCCGTCAAAATCTTGTTGGCTCCCACCCCCTGGAAGCGGCGGGCCAGTTCCTCCCCGGCCCGTTGCATCAGCCCCGGGTCTATCTGGTGGTTGATGAACCCGTCCACCTTGAGGATGCCGTTCCCCAGGTCCCGCCCTTCGGCCAGAATGCGGCGCTTCAGTTCCTCCATGCTATCCCCCCAGAGCATTCATCAGGTCGCGCATGTGCATCAACTGGTGGCCGTAAATGGCATTGATGAAGGTCTCCAGGTTGACCTCGCCCAGGGCCGGGTGTCGGCCCACCCGGTCCAGGTCCTCATCGGTCAGCGTGGCGACCCATTCCAGGGTCCGCTGACGGGCGGCCTTCAGGTCCGCCAACAGTTGCTCCGGCGGGATGCCCGCCAGCCGCCGGTACTCGGCCTCGTTGTAGGCATTGTAGTCAAACCCTTCCGGCGCGCGCGGCCCTCCGGCGGCGATGTCCTGGGCCAACTGCCGCAGCCCCTCCTCGGAGGAGACGAAGTGGGCCAGGAGGTCCCGCACGGTCCAGGGGTACGGCTGTTCGTAGAGGACGGCCTCCCACTGACCCGGCTGGATGGAACTGAAGATGGCCAGGGTTTTCTCTATGCCCTTCTGTAGCCTCTCTTTCAGCGCTTCCACTCTTTCCGTCATCGGTGCCTCCTTAGAAGTCAACAGGAAACGGTCCTGATCAGACGAGAAAGCCCCTCTGTCAGCCCGATGGTGGGCTGCCATCTCAGGACGGCCTGGGCCCGGCGGGGGTCTCCGGCGGAGCGACGCACTTCCCCGGCCCGGGCGGGGGCGAACATCGGCTCCAGATGGGTGCCCAGCGCCTGATTGAGAAGCGCAACCAGTTGCAGTACGCTGGTCTCTTCGCCCCGGGCGACGTTGAGCACTGTTCCATCCGTCCCGTCCTGCTCCCCCGCCCGAATCAGGGCCGCCACCACATCCCCCACATAGACGAAATCCCGCGTCTGCCGGCCATCCCCGTAGATAACCGGCGGTAATCCCTGCTGCATTCGCCCCACGAAGATGCTGATGACGCCGGAATAGGGGCTCTGCGGGTCCTGGCGGGGGCCGTAAATATTGAAAAACCGCAGGACCACGGTGGAAAGGCCATAGGCCGCATGGTAGGCCTGGCAAAAGGCCTCGCCGGCGACTTTGCTGGCGGCATAGGGGGAGAGAGGGTGGGGAGGGAGTTCTTCCTGCAGGGGGAGTTGGGAATGGTTACCATAGACGGCGGCAGAGGATGCAAAAAGGAAGCGATGCACTCCGGCCTGACGGGCCGCCTCCAGGAGGTTCAATGTTCCCCCCGTATTCACCTCCGCCGTCTCCTGAGGGTTTTGCAGGGATCGTTCCACCGAAACGATGGCCGCCAGATGGGCCACCACTCCCACGCCGTCCATTGCTTGCTGGGTGGCCTGCGGATCGCGGATGTCCGCTTCCATGACCTCTATACGGTCCTGCACGGCGGAGAGGTTTTCCCACCGACCGGTGGAGAAGTTATCCAGCACCCGGACCGGGTAGCCCCTGGCAACCAGTGCTTCTACCAGATGGGAACCGATGAAGCCGGCGCCGCCGGTGACCAGCCATCGCGCCATCCGCCTCCTTGCTGATGACTCTATGTCATTGCGAGCCGCCGAAGGCGGCGAAGCAATCTCAAGTTCCAGAGCATTTGTGACGCCTGCGAGGAGATTGCTTCGGCGGCTACCGCCGCCTCGCAATGACTGCAGGCAGGTAATTACTGGTGGTTATACAAAAAAGCCCCCTGACCGGGGGCCAGGGGGATGGTACCCCCAACGGGATTTGAACCCGTGTTTCAGGCTTGAAAGGCCTGTGTCCTGACCTGGCTAGACGATGGGGGCAGAGGATATATGACTCCACTGCAAAAAGGGTTCTTTATCGCAGAGATCGCAGAGTACGCAGAGCAATATTAAAGAAAACCTCTGCGCTCTCTGCGTTCTCTGCGATGAGTTTTTGCAGTGGACTCATATATGTATTTTACCACAAAGCCCCCTATCGTCAAGTGCGCGCTGTTTCCGCAGGGCTTATCAGCGCTCTAATATTTTTCGTTCGTAGTCAGGCACGGAGCGCCAGCGGAGTGCCGTTCCGAGCCTTTTGGACGCCACTCCGCTTCGCTTCGGGGCTTACTACGAGCATCTTCGTTAGAGCGTTGATAAGCCCTGGTTTCCTGTTTCCTGTTCCAGTCAGCACTCGGAGTACCCACAGGTATAGCAGCGGCGACATCCTTCCTCATTCACCAGCGTCGCGTGGCCGCATTCGGGGCAGAGGTCGCCCAGAGGGAACAGCGGGAGTTGGGCCGCGGCCGGTTGTTCCGGAGGAGCCGCCAGCCCCAGAAACTCCGCCAGCACCTGAGCGACGCCGTCGGGCAGGGATTGCACCCGGTCCCGCCCGAAGCCGGTGGGACGGCCGCCCCCAATTCCCCGCAGTTGCTTCACCACCTGTTGGAGACGGCGCCGGGCTGGAAGGGGAGAGGGTACCCGCAGAATCAGGGAGATGAGCCGTCCAATCGCCTCCGCCACCGCCGCCGTATCCGACCCGGCCTTGCCCACGTTCAGGAAGACCTCAAAGGGCTCCCCCTCCCCATTACAATTCACGGTGACATAGGCCGTCCCAAGGGGGGTATTGATGCGATAGGTCTGCCCCTGCAGGACGTGAGGGCGTGGTCGGACGGGCATCAGCGGGGGAGCGGTCGGGGGCGTTCCGACCGGCGCTCCAGCCTGGGCCTCGCGGGCCTTCCGGACCGCTTCTGTTTCCAGGACCACCTTCTCCCGGGAGCCGGTCACATAGACGGTCAGCCCCTTGCAACCCAGTTTCCAGGCCAGTATGTAGGCGCGGGCCACATCTTCGGGGGTGGCGTCAGCGGGGAAGTTGATAGTCTTGGAGATCGCCGCATCCACAAACGCCTGCAGCGCCGCCTGCATCCGCACGTGCTCCTCTTCCGGGATGTCCCCGGCCACTACAAAGACGTGGCGGATTTCCGGCGGCACCTCCGGGACGTCCTGGCAACTGCCCGTGTAAAGGACCTGTTCCAGGATTTTCTCCCGGGTCGGTTCGTCTATCCCCGCCCGTTCCAGGGCCTGCAGGAAGAGGGGGCTGACGTAGCGGAGTTCTATCTCCCGCCCCTCGTCGTGGACCTTGCGGGTGTAGGCCAGAGCGTAGACGGGTTCGCAGCCGTACGCCTCGCAGCCTGCGATAGTGGCGATGGTGCCGGTTGGCGCGATGGTCAGTTGGGCCGCGTTGCGGATGCCGTACCGACGGATGCCGTCCAGAACCTCCCCCCAGTCCAGCGGGGGCCGTCCCCACTTCTCCAGACGGGTGTAGGGGACCAGCGGGATTGGCGGGGTCCAGCGCAGGTCTTCGGGGTCGTAGACGCTCCCCCGGATGGCCGGGAAGGGGCCCCGCTCCCGGGCCAGCGCGATGCTGGCCCGCATCGCGTGGTAGCGGATGAATTCCATCATCTGCGAGGCCAGTTCCTGCGCCTCCTCGCTGCCGTAGCGGACGCCCAGCATGTACATCACGTCGCCCAGGGCCATAATGCCCAGACCGATGCGGCGGGTACGCTGGGCCGCCTCTTTCAGTTGGGGGATGGCGGGAACGTAGGCGTTGGCATCCACCACGTCGTCCAGGAAGCGGACGGCCTGTTCCACCGTCTGCCGGAGAAGGTCCCAGTCTATGCGGGCGCTGCCATCGGCCTGCACGACATGCCGGGCCAGGTTGATGGAACCCAAACAGCAGTTCTCGTAGGGGAGCAGGGGTTGTTCGCCGCAGTTGTGGACGTAGAAGCCGTTGGCGTCAAAGGCGTGGACGCCGGGCACCCGCGCGTCGTACACCCGGGTCCGGCCGCGCGGCTCTATCGCGACGATTTCGTCCACAAACCGCTCCCGGTTCATCCGCCGACGGTAGGTTTCCAGACCCTGGCGCAGCCGGGCGGCTTTCTCTTCGTGGACGAAGCCGACCCGCTGGGCGAACCAGGCCAGATTTTCCCCGCTGATGACCAGTTCATGCTGAGGGCGGACCGGGTATAGCCGTACACCGCCCTTGCTGTCCGGAAGCAGAGAAGTTCTCCCTTTCCGCCGGTTCCGGTAGATGGTGGAGACGATGCCCAGCCGGTGGAGCATCCGCTGTACCGCTTCCAACATGGAGAGGTCGGACTGGGCCAGGCGGACCGAGAGGCCCTTCCGCTGGCTTCCGAGAACGGTCCCGTCCGTGTCAAAGAGGCCGCAGAGGAAACCCATATGGAAGTCGCTGCTGGTTTGCTCTATCTCCGGTGTAATGCCTTTAGACTCCCCAGAGAGGCCATAGGCGCGGGCCAGGTTGTAAAGAGCCCTGGAGCGGAGGCGATACTCGCCTCGCTCCGGGATTCGGGCGAAGCCCTGAAAATCGGCCCGATGGGGAAAGTGGCTGAGGATGGATTCTACCTTCTGGCGAATCGCCTCGGGGCCCGGCCCTTCTCCCCATACGGAAATGACGGCCCGACTGTCGGCAAAGGTCCCGTCGCCGACCAGGAGCCCCAGCAGGTAGCCCTCCTCCCAGGTTCCGCGTCCGCCCCACGTGGCGTCCCGGTGCTCCCCCAGGAAAACCCGGTCGCCCACGTTCAGGTCTCCGGCCCGCCGCCACTCCGATGCCAGCGTATACCGGGTTATCCGCGTGACCACCCGCAGGGGGTGCTCCGGGGTGACGGTCAGGCGGAAGCCCCGTCGGGTGCGGATTTCCAGCGTCTCCCGCTTCCCGGTGCAGAAGAAGCCCTCGCCCGAGGTGGGATGGAAATGACCGTTGACCAGAACCCGAACCGGGATTCCAACAACGTGCTCCACCTGTACCGGTCCTCGGTCGGTCACCACCCACGTATCTCCGGCGACGCACGGATTGGTGGCCTCGTAGGCTCCCAGATGGGGGCAGGGGTTGGAGCGGTTCATCGCATCCAGGAAGAGAATACCGGGCTCGCCGTTGCGGTGGGCCTGACGGACAATTTTATCAAAGAGGTCCCGCGCCCGGACTTTCCGGTAGACCTGGATCGGGATGCCCGCTCGCTCCGCTTCCTCCAGCGTCCCGTTGAAGGTGCGGTAGGCCGGATGGAGCACGTCGGGGAAACGCAATTCCCATTCCTCGTCGTTCTCCACCGCCCGCATAAACGCGTCGGTGACGCCGACGGAGATGTTGAAGTTGTTGATGGCGTGCTCGTCGGTCTTGGAGGTGATGAATTCTTCAATGTCGGGGTGGTCCACGCGGAGGACGCCCATATTGGCCCCCCGACGGGTGCCCCCCTGGCTGACAATCTCGCAGGCCAGGTCGTAGACGCGCATGAAGCCGACCGGGCCGGTGGCCTTCCCGCCGCTGGAGAGGACGACGGTGTCTTTGGGACGCAGGCGGGAGAAGGAGAAGCCGGTCCCGCCGCCGGTCTGGTGGATGAGGGCCATATTGCGCAGGGTCTGGAAGATGCCGTCGTCCCGCCGGCCCATGTCGTCGCTGACCGGGAGGACGAAACACGCAGCCAGTTGCCCCAATGGGGTTCCCGCCCCCGTGAACGTCGGAGAGTTGGGGACGAAGCGGAGAGAGGTCAGCAGGTCATAGAAGATTTCCTCCGCCGCCTGCGCGTCCCCGTTCCAGGCCGTCTCCACTGCTGCGATGTGGTGCGCCACCCGGCGGAACATCCCCTCCACCGTCTCGGCGGGCTTTCCGTCGGGCCCCCGGCGCAGATATCGGCGCTTCAGGACCTCCAGCGCGTTGGGTGAAAGACGGGCCGTGACCGAATCCTGCGATCTTTTCCGCGACATAGTCCCTCCTGCGCATCAACTGAGGTCTCTGGATGAGGGTGACTCGCCCTCCAGCAGGCGGTTGATCTCCGCGCGCACTGCCGCCAGGTCTTCCAGCCCCAGGTAGACAATGGCGTAGCGGATGTAGGAGACCGGGTCCAGTTCCCGCAACTCCGCGATGACCCGGTCGCCGATCATCTTGCTGGGGACCTCGGTCCGCCCGGTCTGGCGGATGTAGTCCTCCACCCGGTCAGCCAGGCGTTCCAGCGCGTCGGCGGAGATGGGCCGGCGGGCGCAAGCGGTGCGCAATCCCGCCAGCAACTTTTCCCGACTGAACTCTTCCCGACGGCCGTCCCGCTTAATCACCAGCGGCGTGGTGAGGACGGCCCGCTCCAGGGTCGTGAACCGCTGCCGGCACTGGGGACACTCCCGGCGCCGTCGGATTCCCCGGGCATCGTGGTCGGTGGCGATGACATGAGTGCGTGGGGCACTGCAATAGGGACACTGCATGGGACTCCTTTCTGGGGGGAAATAACTACCAGATATGGTGGTATAAGCCCGCCCAAACACCATATATAGGGGGAGACAGCGGTTATTATACCACACTCCGGGATAAGCGCAAGTGGTGGATCGCGGATCGCGAATCGCTTATCGCGGATCGCGAATCGCTTATCGCGAATCGCTTATCCCAAATCGCTGATCGCGAATCGCGGATTGCGGGTCGTGGGTTGCTGGTAGCGGGTTGCTGAAGGGGACCGCTGAGAATTCCGAAAAGTTTCCGAATTTTCGGAACAGGTTGGGGAGTTCATTCAAGGGTTCCCCCACAACCTGAGGAGATCTCGCCGTTCTTAGCGGCAGGCTTCTGTGCGCCGCCTCCTCCCGATCCACCACACCATACGCAGAAACCGCAGGGTGTCTTTGACGGGGTGGAAGTAACTGCGCTTGCCGATGCCGTAGATGGTACGGATGGGCACCCAACCGATAGGCAATCCCAGCCGAATCGCCTCAGCAATCATCTCCACTTCCATTTCAAAGCCGGTACTGGTCAGGCGGAACGCTTCCAGCGCCCGGCGGGTGATCAGCCGGTAGCCGCTCTGGTTGTCGGGGATGTAGCGGCCCAGCGCCAGCGAAAGCAGGATGGTCCCCAACGGGGTGGACCACCAGCGCGGCCAGGGCATGCGGGAGAATTGTCGCCGCCCGATGATGAGGTCCCCGGCCCCCGCCTCCAGCGCCGCCAGGAACCGGGGAATCTCGGCGGGGTCGTGCTGACCGTCGGCGTCCAGGGTGAGGACGGCGTCGTAACCGTGTTCCAGCGCCCAGGCGAAGCCGGTTTTCAACGCGGCCCCTTTGCCCTGGTTGTGGGGGTGCTGGACCACCGTCGCGCCGGCCGCGCGGGCCACCTCCGCCGTACCGTCGGTGGAACCGTCGTCTACCACCAGGACGGGGAGAAAGGCCCGCGTGCCTTCCACGATGCGACCAATCCGGGGCGCTTCGTTCCAGGCCGGGATGAGGGCCAGTACCCGGCGGGTTGTGGCAGTCTCCGCTGCAACGTCCGACATCTTCCGATCCAGAAAAGAACGTGCCAGGCACTCTCGGAAGTGCCTGGCATGTTTTCTACTGGGGCCGACAGAGGCGACCGGCCCGGTACGCGCCCGTGTACCGGCGGCAGAACCGGTCCCGCCCCAGGACGACCTCCGTCGCCAGCAGCGCGCTCATCACCCCCCGGTCCAGGGGGTCCATAATGGCCGCATCCAGCCCCTCGTAGAGGGCCAGGGTCAGGAAGGCCTGATTGACCAGGGAGCGCAGAGGCAGTCCGAAGGAGACGTTGCTCAGCCCCACGCTGAAGCGGACGGCGGGGTACTGGGCCCGCAGGGTGCGCATGGTCTCCAGCGCCACCAGCGCGCCGTTCTGCTGGGTGGCGACCGCCATAACCAGCGGGTCTACGTACACCTGCTCGTCGGGGATGCCCGCCGCGCGGGTGCGCTCCAGGATTTTGTGCGCCACCCGCAGCCGGTCCTCCACCCCCTTCGGCATGCCGGTATCGTCCAGCAGCATGGCAATCACCCCGGCGGTGCGGCCCGGGATGAGGGGAAGAATCTCCGTCAGCCGGGACTCCTCGCCGCTGATGGAGTTGATGAGGGGCGGACGGACAGTCCGCTCCAGTGCGGCCTTCAGGGCCTCGGGGTTTGCGCTATCCAGACAAAGGGGAACATCCACCACTGCCTGGACCGTCTCCACCAGCCAGACCAGGTCGTCGGCCTCGCGGGTGGCGGGAGTCCCCGCGTTGACATCAATGTAGTCGGCCCCGGCCTCGGCCTGCCGCCGGGCCAGGTCCTGGATGAAGGCCGCGTCCCGGTCCAGGACCGCCTGCCCGACTTTCTTCAGAGTGCCGTTGATTTTCTCGCCGATGATGAGCATGGGGGAAACCTCCAGAGAGTAACGGTCACCGTTCGGGTGACGCTCTCTGGATTTTACCACAAACCGGCCGGATGCCAACAGGGATTTATCTCAACTCGCGCACCCGGTACACCCGCTCCTTCCAGCCGATACCGCCCCAGACCGTCATGCGCACGGAGTCCAGCACGACCAGCATGACCAGCAGGACGGTGACCGGATAGAGGAACGCGGTGAGGCGCGGCAGCCGGAAGCGGACGGCGACGGCGTACCACAGGCCACTGTTCAAGAAGACCTGAAAGAGGGCCAGACGCAGCGCCGGTTCCCCCATTCGCCCCTGTAGAAGCCCCCCGTAGAGCAGGAACACCGGCCAGAGAAACAGGAAGCCGTAGAAGAGAAACATCAGCACCATCGGCAACAGCCGGTACTCCAGAGCGGCGAAGGCGCTCTTCGCCAGCCCGTGCCACGACTCCCAGAACCCCTGATAGAAGTGAACATCCAGATGGTCGGCGCCGTCCAGCAGGACCACCCGTCCACCATAGCGGCGGACCCGACGGGCCAATACCACGTCCTCCGCGATCTCTCCCCGCACCGCCGCATGTCCCCCGATGCGCTCGTAGGTCTCCCGCCGAAAAAGCATGAAGGTCCCGATGGCCATTGTCAGCGCGGGGATGCCCAGGCGCGCTCCCAGCGCCAGCGGGAAGAGGCCCAGTAGCCCGAAGGGGATGATGGGCAGCAACAACTGCTCCCCGAAGGTATGGGTGACGGCGCGGGGGACCAGAGTGACCAGGTCGGCCCGATTCTCCTTCGCGGCAGTGAGGGCCCATGAGACAGTCTGGGGGTGATGGACGGTGTCGGCATCGGTGAAGAGGAGCCACTCCCCCCGGGCCTCCCGGGCCAGTTGGTGGCAGGCGAAGTTCTTGCCCATCCACCCTGCCGGTAACGGTTGCCCCGGAATCAGCCGCAGGCGCGGGTCCCGGCGGGCCATCTCCGCCACAATCTCCGGTGTCTCGTCGGTGGAGCCGTCATCCAGGACCAGCACCTCCATCAGCGGATAGTCCTGGGCCAGGAGCGATTCCAGGCAGCGGCGGATGTTGAGCGCTTCGTTGCGGGCCGGCACCAGCACCGAGACCCATTCCAGCCCCGTCGGGTTCACCCGGGACGGCGTCGCCTTCTCCACCATGCGGAGATTGGCGATGAGGTTCAGCCCCACCACCAGCAGGACCGCCGTCAGCGCGACCTGGTAAGGGATGAGATTGGAAGAAAGAAAGTCGCTCATGGGTGGGGCACCCTCTGTTCAGAACCGTTCTCGTCCCGATAGAATCCGGGCTTTCCCTTCTGCCAGGGAGAGCGCGCCCAGACCTCCCGCTCGTGGGGCAGGTCTATGATTTTCTTCACCGCCAGCATCAGAAAGAGGCAGAGGACATAGGGGACGGTCCAGAGCGGGGCACCGAAGACAGGCGGGAGCAGGATGAAGGCCGGGATGCCGAAGTTCAGGGCTTTATTCATATCGCGGAAGAGGAGATACATCGCCGCAAGCCACAGCCCGCCCGCCAGAGTGGAAAGGGGCAGGAAGCCCAGGAGAAAACCCGCCGTCGCCCCGACCCCCTTGCCGCCCCGGAAGCGCAGGAAGGGGGAGAAGTTATGGCCCAGGGGGGCGGCGAACCCGGCGGCCAGAAACGCCGCCTGGGAGACGGCCAGATGTCGGGCCAGCAGGCAGGCCGCCGTCCCCTTGCCGACGTCCAGCACTCCCGCCAGCACACCCCACTTCGGCCCTACCACGTGGTAGACGTTGCGGGCCCCGACGTTCCCCTCCCCGTGCTCGTAGATGTTGATCCCCGCCTTCAGTCGGGCGACCAGGTAGGAGAAGGGGATGGCGCCGAGGAGATAGGCCAGCAGCACAGCCAGCAAGTCAGAATAAGCGATACAAATCATAAGGCCACCTCCGGGAAAAGATTCCGGCATGATAAGAAACACCATCGCCCCAGAAAGGTGTCGTAAGCCCCCGAGACGCCCCTGTTTGCTCTGACAACTTCTGACACAAATCTGATAGGTTTTGACAGTGCAACGCGGTTACAATTAGGCCCGTCTGCGTAAAACGTGAAACGTAAAACGTGAAGCGTGAAACGCGATGCCATCATCCCGTGTCTCTGGCTTCTATAATTGGCCCCTCCAGGAGCGCCTGGAGTGGGTGGTCCAATGGGCCGGCCTGACGGAGGAGGAGGCCGCCGTCCTTCGGGGCGAGGCGGGCCTCTCCGCTGAGCAGGCCGACCGGATGATTGAGAACGTCGTCGGCCGGTACGCCCTGCCCCTGGGCATCGCCCTCAACTTCCAGGTCAACGGGCGGGATGTGCTGGTGCCGATGGTCATAGAGGAGCCGTCGGTAGTGGCCGGGGCGTCCTTCGCGGCCCGGCTGGCCCGGGAGGGCGGCGGCTTCCGCGCCGGGACCACCCCGCCGGAGATGATCGGCCAGATTCAGGTGCTGGACGTGCCGGATATGGCCGCAGCGGCGGCCGCGCTGGTGACCGAACGGGACCGGATTCTGGCGGCCGCCAGTGAAGTGGACCCGGTTCTGCAGCGGCTGGGCGGTGGCCCCCGCGACCTGATTGTCCGGGTGCTCCCGGAGACGCCCGCCGGCCCCATGCTGGTGGTCCACCTGGTCTACGACGTCCGGGACGCGATGGGGGCCAACGCGGTCAACACCGCCTGCGAGCGGCTGGCCCCACTGATCGCCGAAATCACCGGCGGGCGGGTGGGGCTGCGCATCCTCTCCAATCTGGCCGACCGGCGGCTGGCCTGGGCGGAGTGCTCCATCCCGGCGGCCGCGCTGGCCTTTGACGGCTTCGCTGGAGAGCAGGTCGCGCGGGGGATTGTGGAGGCCTGGGCCTTCGCTGCCGCCGACCCGTACCGGGCCGCCACCCACAACAAGGGTATCCTGAACGGCATAGACGCGGTGGCGCTGGCGACAGGGCAGGACTGGCGGGCCATAGAGGCCGGGGCCCACGCCTACGCTGCCCGCTCTGGTCGCTACACCAGTCTCTCCACCTGGGGGCTGGACGGGGAGGGTAACCTGGTGGGTCGGCTGGAACTGCCGCTGGCGGTGGGGGTCGTGGGCGGGGCGACCCGCGCTCATCCCACGGCGCGCGTCGCCCTGAAAATCCTGGGCGTCCAGACCGCGCAGGAACTGGCGGAGGTGATGGCTGCCGTCGGGCTGGCCCAGAATCTGGCCGCCCTGCGGGCCCTGGCGACGGAGGGCATCCAGAAGGGTCATATGGCCCTGCACGCCCGGCAGGTCGCCATCGCCGCAGGCGCCGTCGGTGAAGAGATAGAGGAGGTCGCCCGGCGGATGGTCGCCGAGGGCGTTGTCCGCCCCGACCGGGCAGAAGCGATTCTGGGGAGCATCAGAAGAATCAAAGAATCAGCGATTCTTTGATTCTTCTGATTCTTTGATTCCGACTATGGAGACCCGATTGCTGCGAACGGATAGACCCGTGGGCATCATCGGCTACGGGGCCTACATCCCCCGCTACCGGCTTCCGGCGGCGGAGGTGGCCCGCATCTGGACCGGCGGGGAGGGGGAGACCCCCGTCACCGAGAAGGCGGTGGCGGGGCCAGACGAGGACGTGGTCACCATCTCCATAGAGGCGGCCCGCAACGCCCTGGCGCGGGCCGGGAACGTGGACCCCGCCCTCATTCGCGCCGTCTGGGTGGGGAGCGAATCCCACCCGTACGCGGTCAAGCCGACCTCCACGATTCTCGCCGAGGCCATCGGGGCCACCCCCTACGTCCAGGCCGGGGACTGGGAGTTCGCCTGTAAGGCCGGGACGGAGGCGCTGCAGGCCGCGCTGGGCTTTGTCGGCTCCGGGATGGGCCGCTACGCGCTGGCCGTGGGCGCCGACACCGCCCAGGGCCGCCCCGGCGACGCGCTGGAGTACACCGCCGCCGCAGGCGGCGCGGCCTACCTGGTCGGCCCGGCGGAGGAGGCGCTGGCCGTCGTGGAGGGGAGCCTCTCCTATGTCACTGACACGCCGGACTTCTGGCGGCGGGCCTACCAGCACTACCCGTCGCACGGCGGGCGGTTTACCGGCGAGCCAGCCTACTTCAAGCACATCACCGAGGCGGCCCGCGCGCTGATGGAGGCGCTGGGGACCACGCCCGCCGACTACGACTACGCCGTCTTCCACCAGCCCAACGTCAAGTTCCCGCAGACCGTCGCCCGGCAACTGGGGTTCAAACCGGAGCAGATTCAGGCGGGTCTCCTGGTGGATAAAATCGGCAACACCTACGCTGGCTCCTCGCTGGTGGGGCTGACGGCGATTCTGGACGGGGCCCGACCCGGTCAGCGCGTTCTGCTGGTCAGTTTCGGCTCCGGCGCCGGGTCGGATGCGGTCTCCCTGCGGACGACGGAGGCCATCCTGGAGCGGCAGGGCCGGGCACCCGCTACCCAGGACTACATTGCCCGCCGCACCGTCATTGACTACGGCCTCTACGTCCGCTTTCGGGGCAAGTTGTTGATGTAAAACCACAAAGACACGAAGACACAAAGTTAAAAATTAACAATTAACAATTAAAAAATTAAAACACTTCGTGTCTTTGTGTCTTCGTGGTGAGGAATTCCGATGAGAGACGTCGCGATTATCGGCATCGGTCAGACCAAAGTCGGGGAGCACTGGGAGAAGGATCTGCGCCACCTGTCGCTGGAAGCGCTCCAGGCCGCCATGCGGGACGCCGGGGTGGAGCATGTGGACGCGCTCTACGTGGGCAACATGCTCAGCGGCGAACTGACCGGGCAGGAGCACCTGGGCGCGCTGGTGGCGGACTTCGCCGGGCTGCGGGGCGTGGAGGCGGTCAAGGTGGAGGCGGCCTGCGGGTCCGGCGCGGCCGCGCTCCGGCTGGGCTACGTCGCCGTCGCCGGGGGGCTGGCGGACGTCGTCCTGGTCGTCGGTGTGGAGAAGATGACCGACGCCACCGGCCCCGAGGCGACCGCCGCGCTGGCCATGGCCGCCGACGCCGACCACGAGGTCGCCCACGGCCTGACCTTCGTCGCCCTCAACGCGCTGCTGATGCGCCGGTATATGTACGAGTACGGCTACAAGAAAGAGGACTTCGCGCCCTTCACCATCAACGCGCACGCCAACGGGATGAACAACCCGTACGCGATGTTCCATATGAAGGTGACGCCGGAGGCGTACGCCAGAGCCCGGATGATTGCCGACCCCATCAACCTGCTGGACTCGTCGCCCGTGGCGGACGGCGCGGCGGCGGTGGTGCTGGCCCCCGCTGACTGGGTCCGGGGGAGCGGGAAGCCCGTCATCCGCATCGCGGCGTCGGCGGTGGCGACGGATACGGTCGCCATCCACGACCGGCGGGACCCGCTGGTGCTGGAAGGGGCGGCACTCTCGGCCTGGCGGGCCTACCAGCAGGCCGACATCGGTCCGGAGGAGGTGGACCTCTTTGAACTCCACGACGCCTTCAGCATTATGGCCGCGCTGAGTCTGGAGGCGGCGGGGTTTGCCCGGCGCGGGGAGGGGGTCCGACTGGCGCTGGATGGTGAAATCACCCCCCAGGGCCGGATTCCGGTCGCCACCATGGGCGGCCTGAAGGCGCGGGGGCATCCTGTCGGCGCGACGGGGGTCTATCAGGTCGTGGAGGTCGTCCAGCAACTGCGGGGCGAGGCTGGGGCCAACCAGGTCCCGGACGCGCGGGTCGGTATGGCCCAGAACATCGGCGGCAGTGGCGCAACAGTCATCACACACATTCTGATTCGTGATTGCTGATTGCTGATTGCTGATTGCTGATTGCTGATTGCTGATCGCTGATCGCTGATTCTTTGATTCCTTGATTCCTTCATCCGGAGGTAAAAATGAGTCTTCCCAGCAAGAACTGGCGGCTGCGAAATCAGCGGTACCGATTGGTGGGGGAAATCTGCGAGAAATGCGGGGCGGCGATTTTCCCGCCCCGGGACGTCTGTCCGGAGTGCGAGGCACCGGCCCAGACCCCCTACGTCTTCAGCGGGCGGGGGGAGGTCTATTCCTACAGCACGGTCTACCACCCCCCGGCGGGGTTTGAGAAGTACGCGCCCTACACCGTCGCGCTGGTCCGGCTGGAGGAAGGGCCGATGCTGACGGCCCAACTGACCGATGTGGCGCCGGAGGAGGTGCACATCGGGATGCCGGTGGAGATGGTCACCCGGCAAATACAGACGGACGGCGACGAGGGCGTCATCGCCTACGGCTACAAGTTCCGCCCGCGCATGGGGTAAGGGTTCTGCGGCGGGGTTTTTGGGGGGGGGGGCCAGGGG
>Ga0272447_1000957_pt1 | contig 19764 bp, 16 predicted proteins | sample YNPCB0133_FD_194589 | JGI IMG/M metagenome (GOLD analysis project Ga0272447, IMG submission 194589) | Hot spring microbial mat communities from Yellowstone National Park, WY, United States - YNP-CB-013-3 | ecosystem: Environmental > Aquatic > Thermal springs > Hot (42-90C) > Sediment | place... | reverse complement strand
ACGGACGAACAGGTGGCCTTGCGGGAGGTGGCGGAGGAGACCGGCCTGCGTAACCTGAGACGGGTGGCGGACCTGGGCGAGGAGCGGTACCGCTTCTACTGGAGGCCCGACCGGACCTTCTACCAGAAGACGGTGCACTACTACCTGTTGGAGTGGCAGGGAGGGGAGGAACCTTGCCCGCAGCGGGAGGAGGGGTTCGTGGGAGCCGAGTGGGTTTCCTTGGAGGAGGCCCTGCGGCGGGTGCGCTACAAGGAAACCCGGGAGATCCTGAAGCGGGCTGAGCAAGCCCTGTCCTCACGGTCCGTGTCCAGAAGGTGAGAGCCTTGGTCCCCGACCCGCAGACCCTGGTGGAAGACACCCTCCGCAAGTACGCGGAGTTCGTGAATCCCGGCCTCGTAAAGCTGTTCCGCTTTGGCGGGGTGGAGACCGTGGAGTGGGAGGCACAGGGGATTGTGGTGCGGGACGTGTACGGCCGGGAGTACCTGGACTTCTCCGGGGGTCCCGCGGTGTTCGTCCTGGGACACCGGCACCCCCGCGTGGTGCAGGCCGTGGTGGAGCAGATCCAGCGCATGCCCATGTCCGTCCGGGCCATGCCCCGCCGGCCGGAGGCGGAGCTGGCGGCCCTGCTGGCCGGACTGACTCCCGGGGACCTGCGGTACTCCTTCTTCTGCAACAGCGGGGCGGAGGCGGTGGAGGGGGCGTTGAAGCTGGCCCGGGTGGCCACGGGACGCCCGCACTTCGTGGCCGCGGAGGGCGCCTTCCACGGGAAGACCTTCGGAGCCCTCTCCGCCACAGGCCGGGACAAGTACCGCAAGCCCTTCGAGCCCCTGCTCCCGGGCTTCCGCCACGTGCCCTTCGGGGACGCGGACGCCCTCGAGGAAGCCGTGGACGCCAGCGTGGCGGCGGTGATCGTGGAGCCCATCCAGGGGGAAGGCGGTGTGCGAATCCCGCCGGACGACTACCTGCCCCGGGTGCGGGAGATCTGTGACCGCGCGGGGGCCTTGTTGATCGTGGACGAGGTCCAGACGGGGCTGGGCCGCACGGGCCGCATGTTCGCTTGCCAGCACTGGGACGTGGTCCCGGACATCTTGACCTTGGCCAAGGGGTTGGGGGGCGGGGTGATGCCCCTCGGCGCCTTCGTGGCCCGTCCCCACCTGTGGAAGGCCTTCTCGGAAGATCCCTACCTCCACTCCTCCACCTTCGGAGGGAACCCTGCCGCGTGCGCCGCGGGAGTGGCCACCCTGACGGTGCTGGTGGAGGAGAAGCTGCCGGACCGGGCGGCCCACATGGGGGAGCTGTTGTTGGCGGCTCTGCGGGAGGTGGCACGCCGCCATCCCCGGTGGGTCCGGGACGTGCGGGGCAGAGGGCTGTTGGTGGGAGTAGAATTCACCGACCCGGACGTGGCGCTGCTCGCCTCCGCGGAGGCCATCGCCCGGGGCGTGATCTTTTTCTTCTCCCTCAACCGGCCCGAGGTGGTGCGCCTGGCGCCACCCCTCATCGTAGAGCGGGAACACATCGAGGCCGCCTGCGCGGCCCTGCACGGCGCCCTGCAGGCGGTTGCGCAGGCGGTGGAGCAGGCCGCGGGCTGACCACCCGCGGTCCGTGTTCGCGACGACGGCTTTTCCAGGACAGGCGGCTCCAAGACCTGTGGGCGAGGCTAACTGTCCCGTGGTGGGCCGGGAGGAGTACCTGCAGCGGCAGGAAACGGTACGCCGCCGGTTGGCCCAGGAGGGGTTGGAGGCCCTGGCAGTAGCGGGCGGCCCTTTCTACGCGCGGCCCGGGGACGTGGCCTACCTCTGCGGCCACCTCCCCCCGTTCCCGGCGGCCGAAGGGGAGGAAGAGGTCCGGGGCTCCGGGTACGCGGTACTGGCCCTACGGGCCCGGGACACCGTCCTGGTGGTGGACACCCCTCACTATCGGGCCGACCTGGTGGTGGCCTCGGAGGTCCGGGTGGCCCGGGACGTCTGGGGGGAAGCCGCGGCGTTGCTGCGCAATGTCTCGGGCTTGGTGGGGTGTGTAGGGTCCGACGTGCTCCCCTGGGAGGGGGCTCGTCGCCTGGAGGAGGCGGGCGTGCACCTAGAGCCCGCGGACTTTGTGGTGCGGGATCTCCGGCGGGTCAAGAGCCGGGCGGAGGTCGAGCTGCTTCAGGCCGCGTGCGGGTGTGCCCGGGAAATCGTCCTCGCCTGTGCGGCCAGTTGCCTGGCGGGTGCCACGGAGCAGGAGGTGGGTGCTGCAGGGGCCTCCGCGGGCCTGCGGGCGGGTGCGGACTTCGTCCGCTACGTCCGGGTGCACTCCGGGCCGTGGAGCGCATGGCCCACCCGCTGGCCCCCTGCCACGGATCGCGTCCTCCAGAAGGGGGACCTGGTCCTGGTGGACGCGGTGGGAGCCCGGGCCGGATACGCCTTCGACGTGGGCCGCACGCTGCTCGTGGGCTTCGACGCCATGCCCTGGCAGCGGCAGCTGGTGGAGGCCACTCAGCGGGCCCTTTCCCGCGCCCTCTCCGTCATCCGGCCCGGCGTGCCGGTGGCGGAGGTGGTCCGCGCGGCGTTGGAGGTGTACGAGTCCGCCGGCCTAGGCCCGCACGCTTCTCCGTTCCTCGGCCACGGCGTCGGGCTGGAGACCGTGGAGCTTCCCCTGTTGCGGCCCGGAAGCTCGGAGGTGCTGCGGGAGGGAATGGTCCTGTGCGTGGAGCCCGGCGTGTACGTCCCCGGGAAGGGCGGCGCGTGCGTGGAGGAGGAGGTGGTGGTGATACCGGGAGGCTGCGAGGTTCTCACCGCGGGCATTCCGAGGAGGCTTTGGGAGTAGACGCTTCCGGGAAGGCCTTGGCCTTGCCGGGTCCCGAACCCAGGCGCGGGTCCCCGGCAGTGGCAAGAAAGTTGCTCAGACATCCCTTCGGCACGCGGCGGACGCCAGGAGCGTGCCGGAAAGGCCGTGGTCCAAGCCCGGGTGTGTTGCCCGCCGACTTCCCGGCGCTTACCTTGAGGGAACAGGGGGGAAGCCGATGGCTGAGGTGCCGCCGACCAGGGTACTGGTGGTGGAACCCCACCCTATCATGCAGGTGGGACTTCGGTCGGTGCTGGGTTCCGCCCCCGGAGTGGAGCTGGTGGGAGTGTGCGAGGACGGCATGTTGGCCCTGCAGGTGTGCGCCCAGACCCAGCCCAACCTGGTGATCCTGGAGGTGAACCTCCCGGGTCTCAACGGGGTGCAGGTGTGCCGGGCCATCAAGCGCGACCACCCGCAGACGGAGGTGTTGGTCCTGACCGCGGACGAGCGGGACGAGACGGTGTTCGAGGCCATCCGGGCGGGGGCCACAGGTTACATCCTCAAGGACATCACCCCGGAGAACCTGGTGCGGGCCATCCACGCCATCATGAAGGGCCAGACCATGGTGCACCCCCGTATCGCACGGCGGGTCCTGGACCGGTTGTCCCTTCTGGCGCAGGACCAGGAGGGCAGCCGGCTGTACGGGGACGGCCTGACAGAACGGGAGGTGGAAATCCTGGTGGAGGTGGCGAAGGGGGCCACCAACAAGGAAATCGCCAAGAAGCTGTTCATCTCCGAGAGTACGGTGAAAAGCAGGTTGCGGAACATCTTCCGCAAGATCTCCGTGCGCGACCGTGCGGAGGCCGCGGCCTACGCCATCCGGAAGGGATACATGCGCTGACCGCCGGCTTCGGTACGGGTTGCGCTTCCCCACGCGCCTCACGCGGAACCCTCTCGTGCACGCGGCCTGCGCGTCCGCTTCCCGGGCTGTGCGTCAAGGTACTGCGCGATGGGCGGACGGGGGATGCCGAGCTGGAGTCGCCCCCGGGAAAAGGGGTGGCCGATCGGGCAAACAGGGATGTCCGGCCGGTGCTCCGCCGCCATCCGGTGGATCGGAGGGGAGGCATGAGAGGGAGGTGTGCGGGTAGCCGGTCGACGCGGGGATTTCACGCGATCGGTGGCTTCCCCTTCGGCGAGGAGACGCGGTACAAAGTCCACATCCCGGCGCGGAAAGGGGGTGTGCGATGACGATGGCTTACCGCCCGGAGCTGACCTCCAGGGAGCGTGGCGGCGGCCGGTTCGAGACCGACCGGTTGCTGGAGGCGGTGCGGGAGGCGGCGCAGAGCATGCGGTTTGGTCACATTCTCATCAAGGTGCAGGACGGGCGGGTCGTGCAGGTGGAGAAGACAGAGAAGGTCCGGTACGAATAGGGGCGCAGTCGGCCGCCCCGGAGCGGGCGGACCGGGCGATCACGGGCTGACCCGAAAAAGACACGGGAGGCCCCCTGCAGGGCAGGGGGCCTTTCGATTTTGCCGGCCGGGGCGTGCCATGGAACAGATCAACGTGCGCGCAGCGGAATGCCGGAAGGTGGAGGAGGGAACCCCGGGCCCTGTGGTGGTGGGGGACCGCGTCCGGTACGGGGACCGGCTGTGGAGGGTGGTGGGGATCTACCTCGTGTACGACCCGGCCACGGGTCAGTCCGAGGAGTACTGCGTGCTCAGCGGCCTGAGCAACGGAACGCAAGGCCCAGGAAGGGAGGGATGAAGTATGGGTAGGCAGGGGAGAGCGTGGGGGACCTTGGTGTTGGTGTTCTCGCTCCTGGTGCCCTTCGGCGCGGGGGCTCAGACGCCGGAGGAGTACACCTTGGGACCCGGAGACGTGGTGGACGTGGTGGTCTTCGGGGAGCCGACCCTGACGGTGACGGTCACGGTCCGGCCCGACGGCCGGATCAGCTACCCCATGCTGGGGGAGATGGCGGTGGCTGGGCTAAAGCCCACGGAGCTGGCAGACCGGATCCGCCAGGGTCTGGCCCGTTACATCCGCCAGCCCCATGTCACCGTCTCCGTCCGCGACGCCCGCGGCCGCCCCTTTGTGTACCTGGTCGGCCAGGTGGCACGGCCGGGCGCCTACGAGATCCAGCGGGGCTGGACGGTCGTCCAGGCAGTTGCCTCCGCGGGCGGCGTGACCCCCCGGGCGGACCTCCGCAGGTCGCTCCTGCTGCGACAGAACCAGACCCTTCCCCTGGACCTCGAGCGCGTCCTCCTGCGCGGGGAGGCGCAGGAGGCGCCAACCCTGGAGGGGGGAGATGTGGTGGTGATCCCGGAGTCGCCGCTGCGCCGCGTGTTCGTCCTAGGGATGGTGGCGCGCCCGGGTGTGTACGAGATCCCGGAAGGTGCCCGGCTGCACGAGGCCATCAGCCTCGCGGGAGGTCCCGACCGCCGCGCGGCCCTGGAGGCGGTGGGCGTGATCCGGCAGGACACCCCGCAGCGGGGACGGCTGCAGACCTTCGACCTCCTCCGGTTCCTGCGGGCCGCGGACCTTTCCCAAAACCCTGTGGTGCAGCCCGGCGACGTGGTGTTCGTGCCGGAGACGAGGACTCCCGACTGGGAGACGGTACTGCGGGCGCTCAGTTTCATCTTCACGATTCCGTTCATCCGTTGGTAGACGCCTGAGGGCGAAAGGAGGGGGCTATGGAATTCTGGCAGTACTACCGGGTCCTGCGACGCAGGAAGTGGTTGTTCGCCGCGGTGGTGGCGGGCACCCTGGCCGCGGTGATCTACGGTTACCAGCCGCCCCCCGCGGGGTACGCGGCCACCGCCTCCGTCAAGGCTGAGAGCCCTGCCGCGGTGGTGTCCGTGCTGAACAGCCGCACGGTCCTGGCGGAGACCGCCGCAGCCCTCCGGACCAGCCCTGCAGCCCTCCACGGCCGGATTGTGGTGAAGGAGGAGCGGGACGGCGGCTTGGTACGGGTGATGGCCCTGGGGGACACCCCGGAAGGGGCGGAGAAGCTCGCCAACACCTTCGTGCAGGCAGGGCTGCGGGTGTACGAGGGCCTCGTTCGACAGGGGGCCACGAGGCAGCGGGAGTTCGTCCAAGCAGAGCTGCGCAGGGCCCAGGCGCGCTTGAACGCCGCGGAGTCGGCCCTCGCTCGGTTCCGGGCCCGGAGCGGGGCCGCCCTGAACCCTACCGTGGCCGCCGCCCTGGACCGGACTCTGGCCCTGGAATCGGCACGGGACGCGGCGTTGGCGGAGCGGGCGGACGTGGAAGCGCGCCTAGCCGCCACGGACGCCTTGCTGAGCCGGGAGCAACGGACCCGGTCCGAGCGGGTGGTGCGAGAAAACCCCGCAGCCCAGCGCATCGAGAGCGAGTTGGTCGGCGTGCAGATCGCGCTGAACGCGGCGCTGGCGGTCTACACGGACGAGCACCCGAACGTCATCGCCCTGCGCACGCGGATCGCGCACCTCGAGCAGATGCTGGCCGGGGAGCTGCGGCGCGTACTCACCTCCGAGACCGTGGGCGCGAACCCCATCTACGACCGGCTGCTCGGGAGCCGCGTGGACCTGCTGGTCCAGCGGGCTTCCGTGAACGCCCGCATCCAGGGGATCCAGGCCAGCCTGCAGACCATGCGGTCCCGACTGCCGTCCCTGTCGCAGAACGAGACGGAGCTCGCCCGCCTGACGCGGGAAGTCCAGTCGGCTGAACGCATGGTGGGTGCCCTGCAGGACCAGCTGAACGCAGCCCAGGTGAAGGAGCAGGAGGTTCTGGCGGCCACGAGTCCCCGCGTCTTGGACACCGCCACGGCCTCTGGGGCCGCCGTGCCGTCGGAGCGGACCATGCGCCTGGGCGTGGGCATGCTGCTGGGCCTGGCGCTGGGGCTGGGGGCCGTCTTCTTCCGGGACTACCTGGACACCACGGTGCGGACCACCCGGGACGCGGAACGGGTGGTGGGGATCCCCGCCCTGGGGACCATCCCCGCCCACAACCCTCCCGTGTCGGACGCCTTTGCAGCGTTGCGGAACAACCTGCTGAACACCGCGGGGGAGGTCAAGAGTCTGTTGCTCACCGGCGTGCGGCCGGGTAGCGGCACTTCCACCGTGGCCCGCAACCTGGCCGCGGCCTACGCGCGGGCGGGGATTCCGACGGTGCTGGTGGATACCAACTTCCGGCACCCCAGCCTGCCCACCGACAACTGGGAGGGCGGCGTGACCTTCGGGGACCTGCTGGCCGGCAAGGGAGACCCCTTGAGGGCCATGGAAGAAGCGGACGTGCCGGGGCTTTTCCTGATCCGCGCCGGGTCTGCTCCGGAGGACCCCTCGGGCCGCATGCACGCGGTGCTGGCGGACCTCTTGGCCGCGTGGAAGCAGCGGGCGGGGATGGTCATCCTGGACGGGCCCGCAGCGGCTCCCTTTCCCGAGGCCCTGGCCATGGCGCCGCACGCGGGCGGCACGCTCCTGGTGGTGGGAGCCGGCCAGACGGTGGGAGGCGACGGACAGCGAGTGCGGGACCAGCTGGTCCGCGCCCGCGCCAGGCTCCTGGGGCTGGTGGCGAACCGTGTCTCTTCCCCGGACGACGAGGCGTATGCCCTATACGCTCGCTACCTGACGCGGCCCCACCCGGCCACGCAGGCTGCGGGGGCGGCGGCGGTCCTGGTCCTCCTCGCGGGGGCGGGGCTGGCGGTGGGCTGGTACCTGGACGCGGGGTGGTGGCACTGGGCCCGGAGCGTGTTCACGTCCCTCGGGCCTGTGGCGCGGATCTGATCTTGAGGAAAGACGACTCCAACCGAGGTGAAAGGGATGTCCGAGGTAGTCCAGGCACGGCTCAGCCACGCGGCGGCGCTGAGCGCCATGATCGAGGCGCGGACCGCGCGGGTGGGAATCCTCGGCCTCGGGTACGTGGGCCTGCCCACCGCGGTGCAGTTCGCCCGGGCGGGTTTCCGGGTGCTGGGGTTTGAGGTGGACGGGCAGCGCGCCCTGGCCGTCAACCGCGGGCGCTCCCACGTCTGCGACGTGTCGGACGAGGGCCTCCGGTCTCTCGTGGACATGGGACGACTGGAGGCCACGGTCCGGGAAGAGCGCATGGGGGAGTGCGACGTGCTCATCATCTGCGTCCCGACTCCCCTGACTCCCACCAAACAGCCGGACCTGTCCCACGTCCACCAGGCCGTGGACAGTATCGCGCGGAGTGCCCGCCGCGGCCAGCTGGTGATCCTTGAGAGCACCACGTACCCGGGGACCACGGAGGAGGTCGTGCTGCCCCGGCTGCAGGCCGTCGGCCTTGAAGTGGGCGAGGAGGTGTTCGTGGCCTTCGCTCCCGAGCGGCTGGACCCCGGCAACCCCTCGCACTTCCGAGACATCCCGAAGGTCGTGGGCGGACACACGCCGACGTGCACGCGGCTGGCGTGCCAGCTGTACCAGCACATCGTGGACCGCACGGTCCCTGTGTCGAGCCCCACGGTGGCGGAGATGGTGAAGTGCTACGAGAACGTCTTCCGGAACGTGAACATCGCCCTGGTAAACGAACTCGCCCTGCTGTGCGACCGCATGGAGTTAGACGTGTGGGAGATCATCGACGCCGCGGCGACGAAGCCCTACGGGTTCATGCCCTTCTACCCGGGTCCGGGGGTGGGGGGTCACTGCATCCCCGTGGACCCGTACTACCTAGCCGCGAAGGCCCGGGAGTACGACTTCCACGTGAAATTCATCGAGGTCGCGGCGCAGGTGAACGACAGCATGCCGTACTACACGTGCTCGAAGGTGGTGGCCGCCTTGGGTCGGCGCGGAAAGAGCATCCACGGCGCCCGGGTCCTCGTCCTGGGGGCCACGTACAAGCCGGACGTGCCGGACGTGCGGGAGTCTCCCGCCCTGAAGGTCATCTCCCTACTGCGGAAGCGCGGGGCGGAGGTCAGCTACCACGACCCCTACGTACGGGAGGTGACCTTACCCAATCCGGGCCGCCGGCTTCAGTCCGTGGACCTAGCGGAGGAGACGCTGCGGTCTGCGGACTGCGTGGTGATCGCCACCAACCACCGCTGCTACGACTACGGGTGGATCGCGGAGTGCGCATCCCTGGTGGTGGACACCCGGAACGCCTTGCGGGGAATCAGGAACGGCAACGTGGTCACGCTTTAGGAGGAAGGGATGAGCGCGCCGGCGTTCTCAGGATTCCCGGAGGACGTGGGAGACGCTCCCCGGAGGGTGCGCGTGGTCCTGGGTGCGGCTCTGGCCGTCCTCGCCATAGCCGTGTTTTTGGCTTTCGTGACCAGCGGGCCACAGGCGGCGCTCCCCCTGGTTGCGGTGGCAGGGCTCGCGTTCGCAGGGGCGGTGCTCCTGGAGTACCGGTTCGGTGTCTTGGTGTTGCCGTTCGCGGTCCTGCTGTCGCCGGAGTTCGGCTCGGGGTTGTTCCGTATCCGGCTCGAGGACCTGGTACTGCCCTTGGCCCTGCTCGGCTGGGTCGTGCACCACGCGAGCGGGCGGGAAAGCTGGGCGCGTACCCCGGTCAACGGGCTGATGCTGGTCCTGTTGCTGTCGGGACTGGTGTCGACTTCCGTGGGAATCCTACGGGGCACCATCCCGCAGCCCCCCCTGGGGTTCTTTTTCCTGTTCAAGCGTGTGGAGTACCTGCTGGCGTTTTTCCTGGCCTTGCAGGCAACCCAGGACCGGACCTGGGGCCGGTGGATGGTGGGAGCGCTGCTGCTGGGGTTTGCCGTCACGACCGCGGTGGGGCTGTACCAGCGGGTGGCTTTCGGCCCGGAATTTATCGTCTCGGGCGTCCGGGCGGGAGAGCGCGCGACCTTCGGCGCGGTTCTGGTATTCCTCACGGGCGTGTGTGTGGGGATGGCGGTGGTGGTCCGGCCGTGGTGGCAGCGGCTTGGGCTCCTGGCGATCGCCCTCATGGGAGCCGTGCCCCTCCTGTACACCTACTCTCGGGGCGCCTACGTGGGCATGCTGGCAGCCCTGGCGTTCCTCGGCTTGCGGCGCAGTCGTGCGGTCTTGGCGGCAGTCGTTCTGCTGGTGGTCTTCGCCTCCGCGGTGTTGCCTCAGGAGGTGCACGAGCGGGCCTCTAGCATTGCGGTGGTCTTTGGGGCACCGGAGCGGACAACGCAGTCCTGGGCCGCGCGCGTGGGAGCGTGGCACATGGTGGCGGGTCAGGTCCTCTCGCAGCCCTTGGTGGGCTACGGCATGGGTGCCTTGCCCCTGGGGTGGATCGACAACGAGCTGATCAAGGAGCTTTACTACGGGGGCGTCCTGGGGCTGGTACTGTATGCCCTGGTGCTGGTGGGTCTCTGGCGCATGGCAGGAGAGGTCGCCTGGCGGGGGGACGAGCCCTGGATCCGCGCCTTCGGGTGGGGGTTCTGGACGGGGTTCGTGGGCATCATGGTGCAGGGCGTCACCGCCACCACCCTCACCGCCATCCGGTCCGCGGGTGTGTTTTGGCTGACCGCGGGGGTGCTGGCAGGGCTGTACGCGGCCCGCGGCGGACGGGAGAGGGAAGCGCGGGAGGAGAAGGCGTGAGCGGTGGGCTCTCCGCGGAACCCGCCGTCCCCCCGCGCCTGCTGAGACGGATCCTGCTAGGGGTCGGGGTGCTGCTGGCGGGCAACGCCGCGGCCACGGTGACCGCCATGGCCTCGTCCATGATCTTAGCCCGCTCTCTGGGCGTGGCGGACTACGGCCGGTACTCCCTGGTCTTCCTGTACGCCACCTTGTTCCAAGGGCTCGCCTCCTTCGGTGTGGACGAGATTCTGACGCGGGAACTCAGCCGCGGGCGCAGGGATCCCCGCACCCTCCTGGGGAACGCCATATTCCTGCGGCTGGTCCTGTCCGGCTGTGCGGTGGTGGTGTGCGTGTGGGTCGCCCACGCGGGTGAGCAGGATTCCCAGGTGGCGTGGGCCACGGTGCTTGGGGTGCTCCCCCTCCTCTTGTCGGCGGTGTACGTGCCCTTGTGGTCGATCCTGGCAGCCCGCATGGACTATTCTTTGCGGGAGGCCATCGTGGTGGCCTCGCGGGTAGCCGAACTGGCCCTGATCGCGGGGTTCGCGGTGGCCGGCGCAGGGTTCGTGGGTCTCGTGGCGGCCACGGCCCTGGCTCAGACCGTGCCCTTCGGTCTCACCTTGTGGTTTCTCCGGGACCGGGCCCGCCCCGTGCTGCGATACGACGCGGCCGTGGCGAAGGACCTCTTGCTGCAGGCGGCGCCCCTCGGGCTGGCGTCGCTGGTCGCTTTGGTGTACGGGCGTGTGGACGGCGTGCTTCTAGCGCGGCTGGTGGGGTACGAGTCCGTGGGCCTGTACAGCGCCGCGTACAAGTTCCTCAACCTGACCCTCGCCTTGCCCTACGTGGTGAATGCTGCCGTCTTTCCTGTCCTGGCACGGATCGAGGAGGACCGCGAGGCCGCTCAGGTGGTCTTCCAGCGGACGTTCGACTACCTGATCTTGGTGGCGCTTCCCCTCGCCATGGCGGTGAGCTTCCTAGCGCCCTGGCTGGTTTCCGTGGTCTACGGGCGTGGCTTTGAGGGAGCCGCGGGGCCGCTACGGGTGCTGTTGTGGGCCGGGGTGCTCATGTTCGCCACACGCACCTGCCGCCAGGTCCTGGTGGCGGGAGGGCAGCAGACCCCCCACCTGGTCCTACTCGTGGCTGGGGCGGTGGCCAACGTGGCGCTCAACCTCTGGTGGATCCCGGCAGGGGGGATGATGGGCGCGGCGTGGGCCACGCTGTGCGCAGAGGCTGGGGTGTTGGGGGCGAGCTACTGGGTGGTGCGGACGCGGCTGGGCTTGCACCTGCAGTGGGGGTTCGCGGTGCGGGCTGCCGGGGCGACGGCAGGCATGGCCGTGGCGAGCGCCGCGTCCGCACCCCTGGGACCGTGGATTTCCGTGGCCCTGGGCGGGGGCGCGTACTTGGCCGGCACCGTAGTCCTCGGACTGTGGCCTCGCGAGACGCGGGCGCTGCTAGAGTCGGTGGGAATCCGCGTGGGTGCCTCGTGAGCGGGGTGGCCGTAGTCGTGCCTGTTTGGAACGGGCGGAGGACGATTCCTCAATGCCTGGAGGGACTCCTCCGCCAGTCCCTGAGACCTCAGGCCATCTACGTGGTGGACAACGGGTCCACAGACGGTACGTACGAGTGGCTTCAGGAGTTTGCCGTCCGGGAACCATCGGTACGCGTATTGCGGGAAGCCCGCCGGGGGCCCGCAGCCGCCCGAAACGCCGGGATCCGGGCTGCAGTGAGAGAGGGCGCACCGGAGTTCATCGCGTTCACAGACGCAGACTGCGTCGCCGAGCCGTCCTGGCTGGACCGCCTTCGGGAAGGGTTCGTCCAGGGCCGGGTAGGTGCGGTCACGGGCCGCATCCGACCGCGGGTGGAAGACACCTGGGTGGGGCGGTACCTGCAGATCACCGCCTTCGACCCTGCGGCGCAGGACCGGGTGGCATCGTCCGTGGACCTGGCAGAGGGGATCGCAGGCGGCAACGCGTGTGTGCGAACGTGTGCCCTGGAGGAGGTTGGGCCGTTCGACGAATCGTTTCTTGTCGCGCAGGACTGGGACCTGGGACTGCGGCTCCTCAAGGCTGGGTGGTGGATCCGCTACGCCAGCGGAGCCGTGGTGGACCACCTTCACCGAGAGCGGACCGCGGGCGATCTCCTCCGGTTGGCGGCAAAGTACGGGTGCGGGAGAGCGCGCATTCTGGCGCGGCACTTCTCGGGCCAGATCTCTGTGTGGGGCTTCGGGCGTCGGTTCCGGGGCCACGGTCCGGTCACTGCGAGCGTACTGCTGTCGTCGCCGGAGAAAGTTGCGGGAGTACTGTGTGCGGCGGCCCTGTGGCGGCCATGGGCGTTGGGGCTGGTGGTCTTTTACGCCGCGTACCTGGCCGTTCGCATCTGGTCTGCCGCACGAACGCGCGCGGTCCAGGGCCTGCGGCTGTGGGAGCTCCCCGCCATGGTGGCGCTTGAGTTGGCGGAAACCGCGGTCGGGAACGCGCAGGCCTTTCGGGTTGGGCTGAAAGGGAGGGTGTTGTGTCTGTAGAGGGCGAGGGCGGAGGACGGGGGACGCCGCGGGTGGAGGTGGTGGTGCCGGTCTATAACGGGCTTCGGACCCTGCCTGCGTGCGTCGATGCGGTTCTGCAGCAGACGTTTCCGCCGCAGGTACTGTGGGTCGTAGACAACGGCTCTACAGACGGGACCTACGAGTGGCTGGTGGAACGGGCACACGAGGAGCCGCGCCTCCGCGTTCTGCGGGAGACGCGGCGCGGCCCGGCAGCGGCGCGCAATGCGGCGCTGCAATTCATGGAGGCACCGGTAGTCGCGTTCACGGACGCGGACTGCGTGCCGGACCCAACGTGGCTGGAGCGGCTTCTGGAGGGGTACGAGGAGGCCGGTGTGGGCGCGGTCGCGGGTGCGGTGACCGGCCACGCTCCTCAAAACGTAATCGAGCGGTACCTTTCTGTCGCCGCGTTTCCAACGCCGGAGAAGCCACAGGTCGTACGGGAGTACGCGTTCCCGACGGTGGCCTTCTACACCGCCAACCTCTCCGTGCGCACACATGTCCTCCAGCAACTCGGCGGATTCGATGAGGCCATGCCGCCTGCGGACGACCTCGACATCTGCTGCAGGATTTTGAAGGCCGGATGGAAGATTGCCTACGCGCCGGAGGCGCGCGTCGGGCACGTTCACCGTTCGCGAGCTTGGGTGATGCTGAGGCGCTTCTACGAGTATGGGAGCTCGCGGCCGAAGATGCTCCGCAAGCACTGCGGAGGCCTGCTGTATGCCTTGGTCGGCCGACGTCAGTTGTTGTGGCGCGGGGGACCGACGGGGTGTGTGAACCTCACGTCGCCGGAAAAGGTGTGTCTTGGCCTCGCGGGGCTCAGCCTTTGGACGCCTTGGTTTTTGGTGGCGCTGGTGGCGTACGGGATACGCCTCGGGAAGCGAATGGGACACGCAGCTCGGGTACGGGGGGTGAAACCCCGTTCTCCCTGGGAGACGGCGGTGTGGGCGGTCCTGCACGTCGGTGAGTTCGCGGCGGTCAACACGGGCAGTCTGGTGGCTTCGATCCGGCAACGGGTGGTTTGCTTTTGAGGCTGACGAACGGAGGACGCTCGATGCGCGCCCTGGTGACCGGCGGGTCTGGCTTCATCGGTGGGTACGTAGTGGAACGGTTCGCCCGACGGGGAGTCAAGCCGGTGGTGTTGGACCTAGTCTGGCCGGACGGCCTGGAGGTGGTGCCTCTGTACTACCCCGGCGACGTGCGCGACCCGGAGGCGGTAGGGGCGGCCATGGAGGGATGTGCCGTCGTGGTTCACCTCGCGGGAATCCTAGGCACGGATCTCACCGTGGACTCTCCGATGGAGACCGTGGACAGCAACCTGATCGGTACCCTGCGGGTGCTCGAGGAGGCACGGCGTCAGCGGGTGCGGGTGGTGCTGATCAACGTGGGGAACGACTGGGACAACCCCTACACCATCACAAAGCAGGCGGCGGTGCGCTTCGGCCTGATGTACGGACGGGAGTTCGGGCTCCCGGTGACGGTGGTGCGGGCCATGAACGGCTACGGGCCTAGGCAGAAGGCGGACGAGACCAGGAAGTTGGTCCCGACCCTGATCTGCGCCGCTCTGCGGGGTGAGCCGCTCCCTGTGTACGGGGACGGGGAGCAGGAGGTAGACCTGGTGTACGTGGAGGACATCGCGGAGGTCCTGGTGCGGGCGGCCCTTGCGGCGGAGCCGTTCCGGGGGCAGCTGGACGCTGCCACGGGGCAGACGATTCGCGTGAACGAGGTGGCACACCGGATTCGGGAGCTCGTGAACCCCTCAGTGCCCATCGCGTACCTGCCCATGCGGCGCGGCGAGCCGCCGCGGTCCCGGACCGTAGGGGATCCGGAAGCGGTGGCGCGACACTTGGGGTATGTAGCTCAGACATCGTTGGACGAAGGCCTGCGACGGACCGTGGAGTGGTACCGGGCGCGATTCCGGGCGACCGCGGAAGTTGCGGTCTAGACGGCGAGGTCGTGGCGTGGTGAAGGTCTCTGTGGTGGTGCCTGCGCGGAACGAGGAGGCACGAATTGGCGCGTGTCTCGATAGCCTGCTGAGGCAAGACTACCCGAGGGATGCGTACGAGGTGATCGTGGTCGACGACGCCTCTACAGACGGTACTGCAGAGGTGGCAGCTGACTTCGGCGTGAGAGTATTGCGGTGCGGCGGGGCGCCGTCCTCAAGCGGCACAGCCGCCCGCAACGTGGGGGCGGCGTGTGCCCGGGGAGAGGTCGTCGCCTTCACCGACGCGGACTGCGTAGCTGAACCGGACTGGCTCCGCAAGCTGGTGGCGCCCTTCAGGGACCTGACCGTAGGGGTGTGCGGGGGAGACGTGGTCGGTGCCGGGGGATCCCTCGTGACCCGCTACCTGGAGCGGTCGGGCGCATTCCGGTTGGAGTCGCTCTGGCGGGCTCAGCCGTGGCCCATCTTCGTCACCGCGAACGTCGCCTACCGGAAGACGGTTTTCCAGGTTCTGGGAGGGTTCGACCCGTCCTTGAACGCGGCCTCAGACCTGGAGATGACTTGGCGCGTGGCCAGGGACGGACGGTTCCGCCTCGTGTGCTGTCCGGGGGCGGTCGTGTACCACCAGCACCCGGCCACGGTGCGCGGCTTGTACGAGCAGTGGCGAGGCTACGGTGCAGGGAGAGCACGGGTCGTGGCCAAACTGTGGGGCTCCGCGGCTGCGCGGAAGGATGGGTGGCGTCAGGGCGGTGTGGCGCTCAGCGCAAGTGTTCTCAGCCCGCTCCGCGTAGTCCGACGCCTCGCCGCCGTCGGCCGCGAGGAAAGGGGGTACCCGGTATTCCCGTTCCTGGACGCCGTCCGGGCCGTGGCCTTTGCGACGGGATACTGGTTGGGCGTTTCCGGGTGGACCCCGCACGGGGGCTGGCGGGAACGTGCAGCCGGAAAGGTTGATGTGCGCCCTTCGGGTGTCGCTTGGGGGACGGGTTCGGAGGAACTCCGATGAGCGAGGTCCCGGTGTCGGTGGTGGTGCCTGCGTACAACGCAGAGCGTACCCTGGGTGCCTGCCTGGAGGCGTTGACCCGGCAGGTCCGTCCCGCGGACGAGGTGGTGGTCGTGGACAACGGATCTACGGACGGGACTGCTGCCGTCGCGCACCGATTCTCCGGCCGGCTGCCGGGCCTCCGGGTGGTGGTCGAGCCGAGAGCCGGTGAAGCGGCCGCGCGGAACCGTGGGCTGGAAGAAGCCAGGGGGGACGTGATCGCGTTCACCGACGCGGACTGCGTTCCCCGCGAGGACTGGCTGGACCAGGCCGTGCGGACCCTCGGGGCGTGGCCGGAGTGTGCGGCCGTCGCAGGCGAGGTGGCCGGGTACCGACCCGGCCGTCTGGTGGAGAAGTATTTGTCTGTGGCGGCCTTCCCGACGCCGACGGGGCCGTGCGTGGTCGAGGGGCTCCGGTTCCCGCCGCCGACCTTCTACACGGCAAACTTCGTCGTGCGGCGGGCTGCGTTGGCGCGGGTGGGCCCGTTCGACGAGAGTCTCACCGTGGGACTCGACGTGGACTTGTGCGTGCGGCTGCTGCGGGCCGGTTTCCGCATCGGATACCAGCCGGGAGCCGTGGTGGCGCACGTGCAGCGGGACTCGTTGCGCAAGATGATGCGGCGCCTGTTCCAGTACGGCACGGGCGTCCCGGCCTGGTTCCGCAAGTACGCGGAGGCGGGGGTGTGGCTGACCCTGCCGGGCCGCCGGGCGGTCTGCGTCTCCTGGATGCCCTGGCGCGGCTGGGTGAACCTGTCCACGCCAGACCGCTTGGTCTTCGCCCTCGGGCTGGCCACGGTGGCGGAACCCTGGCTCGGCGTCGTGCTCCTGGCCTACCTGGGCCGGCTGGGATGGAAGCTGGTGGGCGTCGCGCGCCGCCGGGAGGTCGCTCTCGCACCGTGGGAACTTCCGGTGGTGCTGCTCCTGCACGTGGCGGAGTTCACCGTGTTCACCGCGGGGAGCATATCCGGTTCGCTGCGCCAGCGCGTCCTCTGCGTGGTGTGAGGCGGAGATGTGTGGGATCTGCGGTGTTGTCGACCTCGAAACCACCACGGTGGTGGACGGGAGGACGCTGCGCCGGATGAACCGGGCGCTGCGGCACCGGGGGCCGGACGAGGAAGGCTATCACGAGGCTGCGCATGTGGCCTTGGCTATGTGCCGGCTGTAGGTGATCGACCCAGCCGGCGGCTCCCAGCCCATGGCGAACGAAGACCGCACGGTCTGGCTCGTGTACAACGGCGAAGTGTACAACTTCCGGGAGCTCCGTTCCGAGCTGGAGGCCCGCGGCCACCGCTTCCGGACCCGTTCGGACACGGAGGTGGTCGTGCACGCGTACGAGACGTTCGGCGTGGATTGTGTCCGGAGGCTGCGGGGGATGTTCGCCTTCGCCCTCTGGGACGCCGCAAGGAGTCGGCTGGTGCTGGCCCGAGACCGGCTCGGGATCAAACCGCTGTACTACTGCGAGTGGGGTGGGCGGGTCGCGTTCGCGTCGGAGCTCAAATCCCTCCTGCAGCTTTCGGCCGTGCCGCGCGAGGTGGATCCGGAGGCCCTGGACCTGTACCTCACGTACGGGTACGTACCCAGCCCGCACACCGCGTTCCGTGGCGTCCGGAAGCTCCCGCCCGGTCACGTGCTTGTCTTGGACCGTTCCGGGCTGAGGACGGAGGGCTACTGGGACTTCGTCCCCGCAGAGCGGGCATCCAGGAGCCTTCGGGAGTACGTGGCGGAGCTGCGGGGACGGCTGCGGGAGGCGGTGCGTTCCCATCTGGTGAGCGACGTGCCCGTGGGAGCCTTCCTCAGTGGCGGACTGGACAGCAGTGTGGTGGTGGCTCTGATGAGCCTGGAGGGCGCTCGCCCCGTGCGGACGTTTTCCATCGGCTTCCGGGAGACCCGATTCGACGAGCTGCCGTACGCACGTCAGGTGGCGGAGCGGTATGGGACGGAACACCGCGAGCTGGTGGTGGAGCCCGAGGTAGCAGGGCGGCTGCCGCAACTGTTGACCCACTTCGACGAGCCCTTCGGGGACTCGTCCGCGATCCCCACCTACCTGGTCTCGGAACTCGCTCGGCGGCACGTGACGGTGGTCCTGACCGGGGACGGTGGGGACGAGGTCTTCTGTGGCTACGAGTGGCAGCGGCGGTACGAGATGCTGAAGCCTCTGTACCACCTGCCCTCTGCACTCCGCGCGCACGCGCCTCGGCTGGCTCTCCTCGTGCCCACGGGTCCGTGGTGCCAGCGCGTCAGGGGTTTGCTCACGGACGTCAGCCTGAGCCCCGCGGAAGGGTACTTGCGCCGGATGACGCTGTTCGACGCCTCGGGGCGGCGCGAGCTGTACCACGACGACCTCCGCAGGTCCCTCGATGGCCACGACAGCCTCGAAGCGCTCCGGGCGTGGCTCGACGCGCTTCCCCAGGCGGACTTCCGCAACCGCATGCTGTACGCGGACACGCACTTCTACTGCCCGGAGGACTGCCTCACGAAGGTGGACCGCATGACCATGGCCTGGTCGCTGGAAGCGCGGGTCCCGTTGCTGGACCACGAGGTGGTGGAGTTCATGGCCACGGTGCCGCCGGAGTGGAAACTCCGCGGGTTCACCTCCAAGTACCTGCTTCGCAGGGCGCTCGCAGACCTCTTGCCCCCTGCCCTCCTGCGGAAGCGCAAGCAGGGGTTCAGTGTCCCCGTGGGCCCGTGGCTGCGAGGCCCCCTCTACGAGTTGGCGGCGGACCTGTTACTGGACGCGCGGGCCGCAGGACGCGGCTGGTTGCGGCCGGAGGCGGTGCGCCGGCTGTTGAACGAGCACCGGGCTGGCCGGGCAGACCACGGACACCGGTTGTACGCTTTGTTGGGCCTCGAGATCTGGGCGCGCCAGTACGTGGACCGCGTGCCCGCGTCCGGGGCCGCGGTCGGGGTGTGACCGTGCACATGCTGCTCGTGACCGAGTACTTCGCCCCTCACCCGGGTGGCACGGCGGTCTACTACTACGAGCTCGCGCGCCGCATGCCCGAGGTGCGGTGGACCGTAGTGGCTAGACAGCATCCCGAGGCGGTGCGGTTCGACCGGAGGCAACCCTTCCGGGTCGTACGCACGCCCTTCCTCCCCATTCCGAAGGTTCGGATGGTGGCGGAGTGGATCGCACACCTGCTGGTGGCTTTGTGGATCACCGTGCGGGATCGCGTGGACGTGCTCCATGCGGGCCAGCTCTTCCCGGTCGGCCTGGCGGTGTACGCCGTCCACCGGCTGACGGGCGTGCCGTACGTCACCTACGTGCACGGGGAGGAGCTCACCACCCTGGGCCGGACCACCGTGGCGGGGTGGGCCATCCGGAAAGTCCTGGCACGTGCAGGGGCTGTGTTCGTGAACAGCCGGTTCACGTGGGGGCAGGTGCGGGGCTTCGGGGTCCCGGAGACCCGGATTCGCCTTGTCCGACCCGGGGTGGATTTGGTGCGGTTCCGACCCACGGACGGTGCGCGGCTGCGAGCACGGTGCGGCGTCCGCGGCGAGGCGGTGCTGTTAACCGTGGGCCGGCTGATTCCGCGCAAGGGCCAGGACACCGTCATCCGCATCCTCCCAGAAGTGGCCCGGCATGTCCCGGTGGTGTACTGGGTCGCAGGGGAGGGGACGCAGGCGGAGCAGCGCCGCCTGGAGCGCATCGCGGAGGAACAAGGCGTGCGCGACCGCGTGCGGTTTCTAGGTGCGGTGCAGGACTCGGAACTTCCCGCCCTGTACTCCGCTTGTGACGTCTTCGTCATGCTCAACCGCAGGACGCCGGAGGGTGACGTGGAGGGCTTTGGGATGGTGTTCCTGGAGGCCGGGGCCTGCGGGAAGCCGGTGGTGGGTGGCGCCTCCGGGGGCGCCGTGGAAGCCGTGCGCCACGGCGTGACCGGGTACCTGGTCCCCGAAGGGGACGGCGCCGCCGCAGTCCGTGCCCTGGTGAGCCTCCTCCGAGACCCCGAGCTGCGGGAGCGGATGGGTGAGGCGGGACGGCGGTTCGCCGCCCG
>Ga0272447_1000955_pt1 | contig 19769 bp, 17 predicted proteins | sample YNPCB0133_FD_194589 | JGI IMG/M metagenome (GOLD analysis project Ga0272447, IMG submission 194589) | Hot spring microbial mat communities from Yellowstone National Park, WY, United States - YNP-CB-013-3 | ecosystem: Environmental > Aquatic > Thermal springs > Hot (42-90C) > Sediment | place... | reverse complement strand
CCGTCAGCCCCACAAAACTGATCTCCGGGTGGGTAAAGGTTGCTGCCGGGATCGCCCGGTAATTCACGGTTTTGGTCTGCCCCAGCATATTTTCCACCGCCACTCGCCCCTGAGCCGCCGCCGCATGAGCCAGCATCATCGTGCCAATGGCATCCCCAATTGCCCACAGAGTCGGCATAGGTTCCCCATCTTTGAGTACGTTGAACTGGGGCGTCACCGGAATAAACCCCCGCCGGTCCCGCTCAATGCCCAGGGATTCCAGCCCCAAATTCTCGGTTGCCGGAAGCCGCCCTGTCGCCACCAACACCGCATCCACTTCCAAAACCTCTTTCAGTTCTTTGGTTTGAGCGTCTGCCAATTCCACCACCACCGGCTTTCCCGGCGTAATTTTTTGCGCCAACATCCCCACATAGGTTTCCACATCCCGATCCGCCAGCAACACCCGCTGCGCCAACCGGGCAATATCCGGGTCAAAGGCAGGCATCAACCGATCTAGGGCCTCAATCATCGTCACTTCGCACCCCAGCGCCGTGTAAATGTCGGCAAATTCCAACCCAATGTAACCGCTACCCACAATCGCAATCCAAGGCGGTAACCAGGACAACTTCAGGGCATCGTCACTGGTAAATACGGTTTGGCGGTCAATCTCAATCCCCGGCGGCACCCAAGGATAGGAACCAGTGGCAATAAGGACATGGCGAGCCGTCACGAGAGTTTCTTTCCCGCCCTGCGTCACACGCACCTTCTGCGGCTCAACCAACTGGCCCCAGCCGGGAATGATCGTCACACCTAGCCGTTCCAGCGAACGGGTTAAATCGCCCCGAATTTTTGCCACGATTCCTTGCGCATGAGCCGCCACCCCCGCCCGATCTACCTGAATCTGGGCAATGCTAATGCCTAGGGCTTTCAGGGCTTCCTGGTTCTGTAATTGGCGCAAACGCCCAGCCGCCGCCAACAGCGCTTTCGAGGGAATGCAACCCCGGTTGACACAGGTGCCCCCCATCTCCGCCACTTCCACAATTGCCGTTTTCATCCCCAAGGCCACTGCATGGACCGCCGCCCCATGACCACCGACCCCTGCACCGATAATCAACAAGTCGTAGTCAAACAAGTTTCCGTCCTCAACGTTGGGGATGGTTTTAGTTTAGCCAACGAACGTCATTTTAAGACATCACCTGCTCCAGCCCAAATTTTGGCCCAACCCGTCCCGCAACCCCATCCCTTGAGCTAGGGTAAAAGAAGTGCACGCAACCCTCAACCGGGGGCTGAACCGATGACCCGAAACTGCTCCCTGCCGCCTCGTTTCCGCCGGTCCCTTTGGTGGGCACTATTGGCTTTGGCCTGGGTGTTGGCGGGGATTGCCAGTTGGCGTGCCATTGCCACCGGCCGCTTGGGACGATGAACGCAGCCATCCTCAGCAGCAGCGTTGTGCAAAAAGCAGTGATTGCCCTATCGGGTTTATTTTTAGGCGCTTTTTTGCTGTTGCATCTATTGGGTAATTTATTACTCTTGGACACCCCAGGTCGCTACAACCAACTGGCTCAGGAATTGCAAGGTTGGGGCTGGCTCTTTCATGGTTTAGAGTTCACGTTGCTCCTCGCATTCATCGTGCATATTTGGCTCACCATTGCCATCCGCAGACAGCAAAACAAATTCGCTCCCAAATATACCCATCGGCGGCAGAAAAAGGCTTGGGCAGGTAGTTGGACGGTCAATCTCACATCCCGCTGGATGGTGGTCAGTGGGCCATTGATTTTGGGTTTTCTCATCATTCACTTACAACAGTTTCGGCTGCAACCGGGTGATCGCAATTTGGAAGCCCTAGTTGCCCAATTATTTCACAACCCTGCATGGGTGGCGGTGTATGAATTGGCGTTGTTGCCCCTGGGATTGCATCTGGCGCACGGATTGGGCAGTAGTCTGCAATCGCTGGGTTTGGGACATGAATCCATCACCCCCTGGTTGCCCCGTTGGAGTCAGATGTTGAGTGCCATCCTTGTCCTCGGTTACGCCATCATTCCCCTAGCGATTTATGCGCACAGCCGATGAACCCGACTCCGATTCCCAACGGTCCCCTGGAAAAAAAATGGGATGAATTCAAAAGCCACTGCCGTTTGGTCAGTCCCGCCAATCGGGGTAAATACACCGTACTGGTAATCGGCACGGGTCTCGCTGGAGCATCGGCAGCCGCTACCCTGGGGGAATTGGGGTACAAAGTGCTGGTTTTTTGCTTACAAGATACACCCCGGCGTGCCCATAGCATTGCGGCTCAAGGGGGGATCAACGCAGCTAAAAATTACCAAAACGATGGGGATAGCGTCTGGCGGTTGTTTTACGACACGATTAAGGGGGGGGATTTTCGGGCACGGGAAGCAAATGTCTATCGTTTGGCGCAGATCAGTACCCAAATCATTGACCATTGCGTGGCGCAGGGAGTGCCGTTTGCCCGGGAGTACGGGGGGTTATTGGCGAATCGTTCTTTTGGGGGGGCGCAGGTATCCCGCACGTTTTATGCCCGGGGGCAGACGGGACAGCAGTTATTACTGGGGGCTTATGGGGCCTTGATGCGCCAGGTGCGGCGGGGGACGGTGCAGTTATTTCCCCAGCGGGAGTTTTTCGATTTGGTCATAGTAGATGGGCGGGCGCAGGGTATTATCGTGCGCAATTTAATTACAGGAGAATTGGAACGGTATGGGGGCCAAGCGGTCATTTTGGCCACCGGTGGCTATGGGAATATTTATTACCTATCTACGAATGCCAAAAGTGCCAATGCTTCGGCTATCTGGCGGTGTTACAAACGGGGTGCATGGTTAGCTAATCCCAGTTTTGTGCAGATTCACCCCACCTGTATTCCGGTGTCAGGAGCCGGGCAGTCCAAATTGACTTTGATGAGTGAAAGCTTGCGCAATGATGGCCGCATTTGGGTCTCGAAAATTCCCGGCGATACCCGTGCTCCCAAAGATATTCCCCCTGAGGATCGGGATTATTTTTTGGAACGTCTCTATCCCAGTTTCGGCAATTTAGTGCCCAGAGATATTGCTTCCCGGGCTGTGAAAAAGGTCTGTGACCAAGGCTATGGCGTGGGTCGTTCTGTGTATTTAGATTTTGGGGAACGTTTGGCGCACCAGCGGGCAGAAATGGACCGCAAATACGGCAATTTGTTTGCCATGTACGCGCGAATTACAGGGGAAAATCCCTACGAAACCCCCATGCGCATTTATCCGGCGGTGCACTACGTTATGGGGGGACTGTGGGTGGACTATGGTCTGATGAGTACGATCCCCGGTTTATTTGTCTTAGGAGAAGCCAATTTTTCTGACCACGGGGCCAATCGTTTGGGTGCCAGTGCATTAATGCAGGGTTTGGCGGATGGGTACTTTATTATTCCCTACACCTTAGGCAATTATTTGGCGGGGATCAAGCCCGAGGAAATAGACGTTCGCAGGCAAGAATTTCAGCAGGCGGCACAACAGACCCAGGATTGGATCACGGCCCTGTTGAGCGTTGGCGGTTCGCGCACCCCCAGGGAATTCCATCGGCAGTTGGGCAGCATCCTGTGGGACCAGGTGGGAATGAGCCGGTCGGAAACCGGGTTGAAAGACGCATTACAAAAAATTGCCGATTTACAGCAAGCGTTTTGGCAGGATGTGCGGGTGACGGGTTCGGCCCAGGGGTTCAATCAAGCCCTCACGTATGCCGGTCAGGTCGCAGATTACTTGGAACTGGCGTCGGTGATGACCTTGGATGCGCTGGCACGGCGAGAGTCCTGTGGTGCCCATTTTCGAGAAGAGTACCAAACGCCCCAAGGGGAGCCATTGCGGGACGATGAGCGGTTTGCCCATGTGGCCCTGTGGCAGTGGCGAGCGGGAGAAGCACCGGTGCGGAGCGAGGAACCCCTGAATTACCAAACCGTACAACCTTCGGTGCGGAGTTACCGTTAAGGAACCCATTTCCTGTTAAGATACCTGTGCGGTGTTGGGGATGCACTCATGACCCATCGGAGTTACAAAATTGCCGTTTTGCCGGGGGATGGAATTGGGCCGGAAATTATGGCTGTGACCCTGGAGGTTTTGGCCAAGTTGGGGCAAAAGTATGGGATTGATTTTGTGTTTTCCCAGGCTTTGATTGGGGGAAGTGCCATTGACCAAACTGGCCAACCGTTGCCCCCGGAAACCCTGGAATTGTGCCGCCAGAGTGATGGGGTGTTATTGGGTGCTGTGGGGGGGCCGCAGTGGGATGATTTGCCCAGTCATTTACGTCCTGAACAGGCGTTGTTGGGGTTGCGTTCTGGGCTAGGGTTGTTTGCCAATTTGCGCCCAGCTAAGGTGTTTCCTGAATTGGTACAGGCTTCGCCGCTCAAACCGGAGGTGATTCAGGGCGTGGATTTACTGGTGGTGCGGGAGTTGACGGGGGGCATTTATTTTGGCCAACCCAAGGGCATTTTTACTACGGAAACGGGGGAGTTGCGAGGGGTAAATACGATGGCCTACCGGGCGAGTGAAATTGACCGGATTGGGCGGGTAGCGTTTGCGGCGGCGCAAAAACGTCGGAAGAACCTATGCTCGGTGGACAAGGCGAATGTGCTAGAGGTGTCCCAACTGTGGCGGCAACGGATCAATGCCCTGGCATCGGAGTACCCGGATGTGACCTTGACCCATCTGTACGTGGATAATGCCGCTATGCAATTGATTCGCTGTCCCCGGCAATTTGACGTGATTGTGACAAGCAATCTGTTTGGGGATATTCTCTCCGATGAAGCGGCCATGTTGACCGGTAGTATCGGGATGTTGCCGTCGGCGAGCTTGGGAGCAGGTGGGCCAGGAGTGTTTGAACCGGTACATGGCTCTGCGCCGGATATTGCCGGGCAGGATGTAGCCAATCCCTTGGCGCAAATTCTCAGTGCTGCCATGCTGCTGCGCTATGGTTTGGCGGAAATAGAAGCCGCTGATGCTCTGGAAACGTCGGTGGCGCAGGTGTTGCGCCAGGGCTACCGCACCGGGGATATTTACACCGAGGGCACGCAACGGGTGGGCTGTCGGGACATGGGCGCGCAGGTGGCCGCAGCTATAGCCATCCTAAATGAGAATAGGTTGACTTTCTGAGACCTCTTCCAGGCAATGCCTGCTTCTGCAAGCAAGTCATAGTCACTTTTTTTAGATTGATAAATGACATCGTAATTTATCGCAATCTGAGTTATTAATTCATCTAAATTCCAGTAATCCTTTGTTTTTAACCAGTCAACTATTTCCTGTTTTTCTGCTTCTGATAGGTTACCTTTGCTACCCTGATAACTGAGTTTAAGTCCGGCAATACTTTGTTCATAGAATTCTTGTTTTCAAGGCGTAATAAATGACTTACAGACGCCTCATAATTTCGCCATCTCGGTATAAGGTTTGCCTTCTATAGTCATTCTCACTGCCAAGGCAGGTTTCAGTTCCCTCGCATCAGAATTACCCCGGATAAATTCTCCTAAAAGAGCGACCATTTCTGATTTTTTACATGTCAACATTCTTACCTCTCAACTATGTTCTCACACTTTTGCTGATGCGTATAACCTATCCAACTACTCTCAATCAAATTAGGATTGCTACAATCTCATATGGGAAGCACATTCGCATCTTGGATCAAAACTCGCTGACACTCGTAAAACATATCTGTTGATAACTGCCAAGATAACTGCATCTTACTGCAAATAAACAGAGAGCTAAAACACTACAACTATGCTGTAGGGATGGTGGTTGTTCACTTTGTTTTTTGCCTCAAAAGAAGGAAAATTGTGGAAAGAATTGGCTAGCGAGCGAGGGTGGCATATCAGAGTAAATAGCCCCAGACCATGCACATTTATTTGTGGAGATCAAACTTTCTGATCCAATTCATTAAGTAGTAAAGGCGTTTAGGGGTGGAGCTTCAAGGTACTCAAGGGAAGAATTTTCTGCCTTGAAGAAACTTCGTTGTCTTTGGAGTAGGAGCTACTGCTGGAAATGTGAGCGCAGAAACAATCCAGAACTCCATCAATGATCCACACATGTGGATAGCTTGGTAGCCCCGTACTTTAGTACGGGGTGGAAAAGCCCGCAAGCGACTTTAGTCGCTCTGTGCTAAACTATACTCGGTCGCCATCCTTGGTGAAAAACCCAATCGGCGACAGTTGTTACAAGTAAGCAGAACCTTGGGGCTTTGCCTCCAGGAACTGTCTAGGGGCGGTTTGCTCACGCCTTTACGAGTCTGTTTGTGGACTGCGTAAGAATCCCCCACCTTTAGGTGGTGGGAGTGTCAAGGCTTACGCCACCAGAGGGCTTTTCTGCCCCGCAGTACGGGGTTACCAAGCTAACTTGCTGCGTTGGGTTTCAGAGTCAATCAACCAACCCAATTGTGCCCCGTGCAGCTTGGCTGACAGTATCACGAGCTAATCGGTGGGCGATGAATGACAAAAAAAACGTCAGAACAAAAGAGTTAATAAAAGATTAAAAAATCACCCTAACTTTGTCAAATTAAATATGGATGGTCAAAAAACTAAATTGACAAGTGCCCAACCGGAACAAAATTGTAGGCTACTGTCCCACCCAATGGCATACGACTCAGTACACCCAATCGCTGGCAAAAGTGGTGGGAGTCATCCAACCTGGTAAAGGTGAGGATTCCACGGTGCCGTTTTGCCTCAGTTTTGGACCGCAAAACACCAGGTGGGCACCTCTATCTCCAATATAAAGTTTCCGGGTACGACGCCCGGTCTACTGCCATTGGAGTTTTCGGTTCCCTCATACGTAGCTTGTAGATCCCAAAACGTTATCGGCAGTCACCAACGCCGTAGAATTACCTCACTTTTTAGTGTATCAAATTTGCTGGGGTTGCACCACTCTGCCACACGGATTGCACCTGGGCAACCCAATGGTCAATCGCCTGGGGTGGGACATCCAATAAAGTCACATGGCCGAGTTTACGCCCAGGGCGGGATTGGTTTTTACCGTACCAGTACACCCGCCCCCAAGCGCTGAGTTGTTGCCGTTGCCGAGCGTAATCCCTGGTGGCGGTTTCATAGCCCAAAAGATTCACCATCAGGGCACCACTGGTGGTCAAAGCCGTACTACCCAGGGGTTGGGCGGTAATGGCACGCAAATGCTGGTGGAATTGGGATGTTTGGCAGGCATCCAGGGTGTAATGGCCAGAGTTGTGCGTGCGGGGGGCAATTTCGTTGAGCAAAAGCGTGCCGTCGGCCAGATAAAACCATTCGGTAGCCAAAACGCCCTGGTAATCCAAAGCGGTCATGAGGGTGTGGGTGTGTTGATACAAAGTTTGTACGACGGAAGGGGGCAGGGAAGCGGGCGTATAAACCCAATGGCAAACCTGTTGAGCCTGATAAGTACGGCTGACCGGGTAGGTGGCAATGTCCCCCTGGGGATGACGGGCAGCGATAACGGCCAATTCCTGGTCAAACGGCACCCAAACTTCCGCCAGGACGCTCGGAACCGCCCATGTCTGCCAGAGGGCCGCCCAGTCAGCAGCCGTGTGAATGATACGCGTACCCAACCCGTCATACCCGTGACGACGCGCTTTAACCACCAAGGGCAAGGTGGGGGGCGAATCCTCTGGGCGCAATAACCAAAATGCCGGCACAGGTAAGCCCAAGGACTTGACGTAACACCGCTGGTGGTACTTATCCAACAGGGGCGACAAACTGGCCAAACTGGGGCGAAACACCACCTGGGGCGTAGCCTGTTGGGCTAAAAACGGCAAATTCACCCACTCGTTCTCAAACGTAACAATGTGGCATTGAGTCAGCAATTGCGCCAGTCCCGCCGGGTCGTCCCACGGGGCAATCACCGTTCCGGCCAGATGGTTCCCTGCCAGGACGATTGCCGGGTCGTCGGGACGGGGGGTTTGCACCCACAAAGGGATGTCCAAATCCTGCGCTGCCCGTGCCAACAGCCAGGCCAATTGTCCCCCGCCCAGAACGCCTACAGTGGGATGCACGGCCTATTTCCGCCCAAAATCCGCCGGGATTTGCCCCCAACGATGGGTATCCCATTTGTACAGGGGGTTGCGGTAGGAATGGGTCGCCAACCAGCGTTCGGCAGCCCGAATCTCTGCCCCCAAGGGTGTGTGATCCAAGGGCAACTGAGTGCGGCATCGCCCCTGACGTACCCAGTCCAAGGCAATTTGGGAATCCGAATAAATTGGCCAGTCGCAGTCTTGCGCCGCACACCATTGCAAGGCAGTAACCAGCGCCAGAAACTCAGCAATGTTATTCGTGCCCAGAGGATAGGGTCCCCGGTGAAAAATCTCCGCACCACTGTCTGTGCGTACCCCCCGATATTCCATAACCCCTGGATTACCTGCACAAGCACCATCTACGGCATAACTTGGGTACACCGGGGCCGAGGCATTCACCGCACCACCCCCTAGAAACGCCTGCTTGGCCGTTGCCCAATCGGGATAGCTTTGGTACTGTGCCCCGCTAAAACCTTCCACCTGCGCCCGACATTCTTCCCAGGTGCGATAGACCCCTGGTTGCCGCCCCCGCCAGACCACATACGCCTTTGCCCGGGTCATGGTTCCTGATACATTTACGCTGAACACTACTGAGCATCACTGCTCAACGGTGCAGCGATAGCATCCTGCTCGTCTCCGAACAGGAAGGCGGTATCCCGCAAAGCCCTGAGAAAAAATTCCCAGAGCGCAGTCTCACTGCCGTCTCACTACCGATTTTCTGCTTTACTTTGGCTACCCTGGCGGCAGACTCGCAAGTAGGCAGAAGGATCAACCGGTAGTAAGTTGTTCTGAACACATTATACCTTATTTTCAGCATAGTTGAGCTTATCATTGACTAGAGTCATGCTCCACAAAAGGCTCTAAAAGGGGCCGCAGTTCCGGTTGGGTTTGGTACATGTAGCGCAACGTGGCGCGTAAACGGGGCAATGCCTCCGGCGCAGCCGTCCGCACCAGATACTGAATGGTTGGGGCATCCCAGGCTTTCTGTCCCGTGAGCAGTTGGGTCAACGTGTGTTCAAAAGCCTGCGTTTTGCATTCATCGGCGCGCTGCCATTGTTGCCAGATCAGCCACCCCCCCAGGGCAAAAGCACCCATGCCCGCTAAAGCACCTGGCAGGTCACCGCCTGTTTCCCACCAGAGCGCCGCCGGAAGCACAGCCGCCAACCCAATCGTGAATCCCCAAGCCCGGTAACGGGGAGTAACCCGTTGCCATCGCCACCAGGGCATGACCAGCATCACCGCCAGCCCCAGCCCTGCGATTGCGCCCACCTGGATCAACCACCCGTCTGCCACTTGCTTGCTCCCATCCGATTTGTGATGGCGCCGGTTGTCACTTAGTGTATTGTACCTGTTGGTTGCCCGAGAGCGAAGCCCTGGTGAATCACCTGTAGCGCGCGTTTGCCCTCGGATCGATCCACCAAACAGCTAATTTTGATTTCCGACGTGGCAATCATTTGGATATTGATGCCCGCCTGCCCCAAACTGGCAAACATCCGTGCAGCAACCCCCGGTTGGCGCACCATACCGCTGCCGACCACACTGACTTTGGCAATCTGCCGGTCCACGGTGAGGCCATCGCAGGCCAATTTCGCCAGAACCGTCTCCAACGCAGCACGCGCCCGTTCCACATCGTCCTCGTGAATGGTAAAAGCAATATCCCGCATGGGCTGCCCCTGCACCCAGGTCACCCGCTCCGACTGAATAATCATATCCACACTCACCCGGGCTTGCGCCAACGCCAAAAACAAACTCGCCGCTGACCCCGGTCGATCCGGCACTCGGCGAATCGCCACCCGAGCCTGTTGGTCATCCAGCGCCGCCCCTTGCACGGGCATCACTCCCCCAGGCGCTTCCGGTGGGGGTAATACCGGCACCTTAAACCCACTACTCAACACCTGCACGGCGTGGGTCGCCTGTGCCAAATCCACCAGACAACTCACCTTAATTTCCGAGGTAGAAATCAGGTCAATGTTGATCCCCGCCTCCCCCAAGGCACTGAACATGGCTGCCGCCACCCCCGGACGCCCCACCATGCCCGCCCCGACAATACTCACCTTGGCTACTGCCGCCGAAACTGCACAGGTTACCCCCTCCCCCCAACCGGGCATGAGCGCCCGCACCACCTGTTCCGTTTTGGCTAGTTCCCGGCGGCACACCGTAAAGGCAATGTCATTCGTCTCTCCCTCCTGAATGGATTGAATAATCAAGTCCACATTGATATCTGCCTGAGCCAACGCACCGAACAATTGCGCCGCCATCCCCGGGCGATCCGGAACATTACACAGCGCTACCTTGGCCTGATGGTCGTCCAATTCCACCCCGTCTACCAAGCGTGACACCTCCAGGTCCCGCTGGGGAATGACTCGCCGCTGGGGTGTCAAAAGCCGCGTACCCGGGGCATCACTCCAACTGGAACGCACCACCACCGGCACACCAAAATTGCGAGCAATCTCCACCGCCCGCGGATGCAATACCTTAGCGCCCAAACTGGCCAGTTCTAGCATTTCTTCACAGGTCACCTGCGGCAACACCTGCGCCTCCGGGACAATGCGAGGGTCAGTGGTGAGAATGCCGGGCACATCCGTATAAATTTCACAGAGGTCGGCCCCCAAAGCCGCCGCCAGCGCCACCGCCGTCGTATCCGACCCCCCCCGCCCCAAGGTGGTAATTTCCAGGGTACGGGTGCTGCTAATTCCTTGGAACCCCGCCACCACCACCACTTTCCCCTGTTCCAGTTCCTGCATGACCCGATCGGTGGGAATGTGGAGAATCCGTGCCCGTCCGTGATCTGCCTCCGTGATGACCCCCACTTGGGCACCCGTCAGGGAAATGGCCGGTTGTCCCAGGGCCTCCAACGCCATCGCTACCAGGGCAATGCTCACCTGTTCCCCCGTAGCCAGCAGCATATCCAATTCCCGCGCCGGGGGATTGGGTGTCACCGCCCGCGCCAGTGCCAGCAACTCATCGGTAGTATGCCCCATCGCCGACACCACCACCACCACCCGATGCCCCTGAGCCACCGTGGTCACAATCCGCTGCGCCACCGCCTGGATGCGCTCCACCGTTGCTACAGAGGTACCGCCGTATTTCTGCACTATCAATCCCATAACTTCTCAGGGTACGCTATCGGGGGACAGGTTCAATGCGTAGTAATTGACCAAAAAATTGGGTTTCACGCCCCGCCCTCATGTCTACGGCACGACTCACGCCTAGAGGGCGGCTTTTTGCTGAGCTGGCAGTGTCGCTGCATCCATAGCATTACAAAGATAGCACTACCAACTCCAATACATAGCCATTGGACAATTGACTATTCCATTGTTCAGCACCAAGACAGGACGATGATGATCTAAGACTCCCAATTCTTCCAGCACGAAATATCTACTCACCGTTCAGATGGGATAACCCTAAGCAGCTAATTCACCGGAACTACAATTTCCACCGAAATTGAATCAGCCCCGTAACCTGCTGGCCCCGACCCCGGATCGCCGCCGCTGAGACCAGGCCCAAATTGCACTCCAAAGGGCAAAGGCCAACCCCCTGGACGTTCTTGGCGCAACTCGATACGCACAGGTTCCCCTAGGTCATAATTCACATTACTGGTGGTGCGAGCACGGGTTTGTAGGTCCGCTGCCCGGCCCTGAGGTTTTTGAGCAAGCACAGCCGGGGACATCAACAGACACAGTACTGCCACATTAAGGACGCTGTGTAGCCATTGCAATCCGTACTCCCGGAATTTGCCGCAGTTGATCCATAAGAGCCACCACTTGTCCATATGACACATCTCGGTCTGCATTGATCACCACAATCGCCTGTTGCCCAGTCGGTACCAACGCTCGCACCTGAGGTTGCAGTTCATGCCAGGCTACCGTTTTCCGGTTTACCGCAACCCTACCGTCTTTGGTGAGGCTGACTGTTACCGGCGGAGCCTTTTGCACCTGAGCCGTGGTTGCTGCTGGCAAATTGACCGGCAAACTTTCCAGACGGGTCAGCGAGAGGGTACTGACAATAAAATACACGAGAATGGCAAAAATCACATCAATCATGGGAACGATGTTGATCTGCGCTAGAAATTCATTCTCCTCGTTGAGCCGCATGCAGACCTCCTTTTTCGTAATGATGGCGATAGAGTAATTCCAATTGGCCGCCGTATTCTTGGATCAGGGCAATTTGCCGTTGGTACAGCCCCCGAAAAGTATTGGCAAAAAGCAAAGTGACCATCGCCACGACTAACCCCGCTGCGGTAGAAATCAGGGCTTCGCTGATCCCCGCCGTCACTGCTACCGACTGGGTACCCCCCAAATCCCCCAGCCGTAGATTCGCCAAGCTGGTAATCAACCCCAACACCGTCCCCAATAGCCCCAGCAGAGGCGAAAGACTGATGATGGTTTCAAATACCGTATTAAACCGTTTGATCAGGGGCAGTTCCGCCTGGGCTGCCGTTTCCAGAGCAAGACGAAATTCCTCTGGGTTCGGTTGATCCAGTTCCAAGGCCGATAGAAAAATGCGTGCCAGGGGCAGATGGCTGTTTTGTTTGAGCAGCATGATGGCTGAATGGGGACTGTGCTCGTACAGGGCGAGGGTTTCCTGGACAATTTGGGGCTGTTGGGTGTTGATGCGCACCCAGAAAACCACCCGTTCCAAAACCAACGCCAGCGACAGGATCGAAAATCCCAGCAAGGGCCACATGACCACTCCGCCGGCAGCAAAGAGACGACTGGCAACTTCCATCACGACCTCATTGCAGTTGACATACAAAAACCTGTGGTCATTCTCTACCAGTGTAAGCGGTAGGATTGGCTCGATCCCTAAAACCCCTACCAACTGCGGGGCGATGACATGATTGAATGGGTGACATAGATATTGAACGTAAATTCAACGTTGAGTTGGTTGTAGGGAAACTGTTCCGGCAGGGGGCCAAAAGGAGCGGCTTGTTGAATCGCTAAGAGGGTTTCGGCATCAGTTTGCGGGGAACCGGAGCTTTGCAGGATGCGCATGTTGGAAATTTCACCATTGCGGCTGATGGTAAAGCCAATGACTGTTTGCCGTCGCTGATCCGGAGCCTTGGGACGCCAACGTTCCTGCACCCGGCGACGCAGATTGGCAAGGTAAGGGCCAAGGTCAAAGTCCTGCCGAGCAGCCAGTTGGGTGGGGCCAGGAGCATTGCGAATGGTATTGGCTTCCTGATCCCAAGCGGCTTGTCGGGCATCCCTCGTAAGCGTTCCCCCCAACAGCGACGCCTGACCTATAGGTTTGGGTGGGGTAACTGCTACCGATGGACTGGGTTGGGAAACGGGTGGGGCAGAACGCGGCAGTCTAGGCTCAGGAGTCACCTGCGTCGTGGAACTAGGTTGAAGTCTGGGTTCCGGTGGCACCACAGGCTTGGGCAAAGATTCAGGAGTCGCTTGCGCCACAGGACTGGGTTGGGGTCTGGGTTCCGGTGGCACCACAGGCTTGGGCAAAGATTCAGGAGTCGCCTGCGCCACAGGACTGGGTTGGGGTCTGGGTTCCGGTGGCACCACAGGCTTGGGCAAAGGTTCAGGAGTCGCCTGCACCACAGGACTGGGTTGGGGTTCCGGTAGGGATACTGCTGGGGATTGGGAAATACTGGCGGTTGTCCGGCGGGTCGTTTCTAAATTTTGGGGGACATCCGGGCGCACTGTTCCTTGGGCCACCGTATTCTGGTCTGATCGGTTGGGGGTTTCCGGGGGAGGGGGTTGATCCAGTTCCACCTTGGGTGCATCCACAATTTCAATCGGCGGTAGTTCTGTCGTTGGCTTGCGTTCTAGAACCGGGTCAACCCATTGCCAGGTCAAGAGTGCCAATCCGTGTAATGCTAGAGAAAAACCGAGATAAAGGCTCACATTGGCTGGTCGTTGCCGTCGCCATCGCCAGGTGGACACCATAACCCCACACCTTGTTGGTTCGTTAGAACAGATTATTCCACGGTACAGTTTAACAAATGTCTTTTGCAGCGTTATCTGCCTGATACCTAGGGACGCAATTGCCGTGTTATTTGTTTCATACTAGAAAAAGTCAATTGCAGGGCAATGGATGGCATCTCCTTCGGCACGTTTGAGTCAACGGAGCGGGGATTGGCAGCTATGGCAACATTTGGGGCACTATGCACGGCCATATCTTTTTTTGTTGGTGTGTAGTTTTTTGTTGATGCTGCCTTTGGCATTTGCCGGTGCCATTCAGCCGGTGTTAATTGGGCAAGCGGTGTCCTTGATTCGGCGGGAACCGGTAGCTGCTTTTTTGCAATCATTTCCCCCGGCTCAGGGGCTAAGAATTATTGCTTTATTGCTGTTGCTGACGGTGGTGTTGCGGCTGAGTTTGCAAGGGCTACAAAGTTATCTCATTCAAAAGGTGGGACAGCACATGACCACCGACATTCGTCAGGATTTGTTTAACCATGTGTTGGCGCTGCCCATGACCTATTTCGACCGCACGCCAGTAGGGAAATTGATCACCCGTTTAACCAGCGATGTAGAGGCACTTGGGGATGTCTTTGCTACCGGTGCTGTGGGCATTCTGGTAGATATAGTCACCATTCTCGTCATTGCAATTGTGATGTTTATGGATCAGTGGCTTTTGGCATTGATCCTATTAGCACTGCTGATTCCGGTGACTGGGTTGATTACCTATTTTCAAGCCCAATTTCGCCAGGCCAATTACCAATCACGGGAGGAATTATCTCGCTTAAATGCCCTCATTCAAGAGAATATTCAGGGCATCAGCATCGTCCAAATTTTTGGGCGGGAGCGGTACAATGCCTACCTATTTCGCAAGGTCAATCAACGCTACAACCGGGAGGTGGATAAAACCATTTTTCACGATGCAGCTATTTCCGCAACGTTGGAGTGGATTGCGCTGGTAGCAACGGCGGTGGTGTTGATGGTGGGAGGGGGGTTCGTATTGGGTGATCATCTCACCTTTGGAGTATTGGCAAGTTTTATTTTATTCGCGCAACGATTGTTTGATCCGCTAAGAGAATTGGCAGAGAAATTTACGCTGATTCAATCGGGATTAACGGCGGTCGAGCGGATTCAAGAAATCCTGGCGCAGCCGGTGCAAATTAGTGACCCCCCGACACCTTTAACCCTACCGGCACAAGGGGGAGGAGAAATTCGGTTTGAGCAGGTTTGGTTTGCCTATCAACCGGGAGAATGGGCGGTCAAAAACCTGAATATTACGATTCAACCGGGAGAAAAAGTGGCGTTGGTGGGGCCTACGGGTGCAGGGAAAAGTTCTGTGATCCGTTTGCTGTGTCGTCTGTATGAACCCAATCAGGGCCGCATTCTCATTGACGGTATGGACATTCGGCAATTGGCGCAAGCGGATTTGCGTCGGTATGTGGGGGTGATTTTGCAAGAGCCATTTTTATTCAGCGGGGATATTTACAGCAATATTGTGTTGGGAGAACCCTATACTTTGGCAGAAGTGGAGGCCGTGGCGCAGCAGTTGCAAATACATGAATGGATTGCCCGTTTGCCCCAGGGATACCATACGCCGGTGCGGCAGCGGGGGAGCAATTTATCCACCGGCCAAAAACAGTTGATTGCCTTTGCCCGGGTAGCAATTCGGCAACCACGCATCCTGGTTTTGGATGAAGCAACGGCCAGTTTGGATGTGAGTACCGAAGCCCTTGTGCAAACCGCTTGGCAACGTTTGTGGCAAAATCGGACAGTAGTGATTATTGCCCATCGTTTGGCCACGATTCGCCAGGTGGATCGGATTTTGGTGCTGCAATCGGGTCAGGTGGTCGAAGCGGGTTCCCATCAGGAACTGTTGGCCAAAGGGGGGCTGTATGCCCATCTCCATCGGCTGCAATTTCACAGGTGAGTTGATTCGCCTTCCAGGTTATGATAACAAGTGTTCATTGGATACCGGGTCTAAACATGGCAGATATGACGGAGTTGGTGCTCAAACGGGCAGTGAATATCAAGGTAATCGTGACACCCCGTTGGAAGGAAGAGACCCTGCAAATTTTGCAGTCCCAGATCAATCAAATTGATGCCCGCACCCAACAGATTGATATTCAGTTACAGCGGGCGATGACCGAACTCAAAAAACAACCGCCCAGTCCCCAAGTAACGGAGCAAATGAATGCGATCCAATTCCAAGCCAATGATGAAAAAAGCAAACTCCTGGAGCAGAAAAATCAAATTTTGACCCAGTTGACGCAGGTACAAACCCTGGAGATGGAACAGGAAGTCAATCAGGGGCAGTTGGATAGCTATTTCACCATCAAAGTCGGGGAGAATTTGATCGAAAAAATGCAGGTGGAGGTTGTCCTGCGAGACGGGGTAGTGCAAGAACTGCGGGGGGTTATTTAAGGGCTTCCCGGGCAGTAACTAGAGTATCACCGCTACCTATGGACCACAGAGCAGCCAGGGCTTGGGCTTGACTGACCATTTTTTGGGGCAAAAACAGGCGGGTTCGTCCCCATACCCGGCGCACGGTGCTGGGTTCATGGCTGTAATCAGCAGTTAACGCCGCCAACGTCAGGGGGTCAAGGGTGGCCGCATCCTGAAAGCCCCAGGTTTTCTCCACATCAGCCACGGTTGCCGACGGTAGGGTGCCAGAGACATCCAGACTGACTTTCCAGGTCACCAAAGTGGCGCGGGTCAGGGGTTGGTCGGGTTGAAAGCGGGTGGGGGCGGTCGGGCTGGTCAAGCGGCTGGGGATCATACCTGCTTCTGCCAAACCCTGGATGGCGGAGAAGTCCGGGTCAGAACGGGGCACATCGGTAAACACAGGTGGACTGCCGCGGGTTGCAGGTCGCACTTGCCGTTCGATCTGGTCGTGGTAAAGCCGTTGTTGCACCGCCATCAACCACCGGGCAAACTGGCGGCGGGTTACGGGTTGTTCCAGTTGCACCTCACTGGCGGGAATCACTCCCAAATTCAATACTTCCTGCACCAGGGGTTGCAAAGCCGTCGGTACAGAAGTGAGATTGGCAACCACGACCGGCGTCGGGCTGGGTTCTGGAGAGGTGACTACTTCCGGGGTGGGTGTGCTTGGAGGCGTGGTGGTCGGGGTGGGTTCCGCCGTGATTTTGGGTGTAGGGGCAGTGAGTCGGGGGTCGGGAGCAAGGGAACGCTCCAAACCACTCCCTTGGCAACCAGTGAGGGCCATGAATATCCAGAGCTTGAGTATGGCTATTTTCTTAGCACGCATGGCAGAGCCATTGCCATTCATTGACCTACTCATGATAAGGAATTTCGGTTATGTGATTGCTCCGAGGAAGTCAGCAATTGGAAGACCCGCATCTTAAAGGACATCTTTTGGAGCGTTGCAATCCCTAGGATCATGGAAGAGGAATACCATGATTCGTCCGCTGGTATATTTCATCTTGACATGGCTACCTTGGCAATGGACTTCTAAAGAACCGAGCCGGGATAAAATTCTTAATTTTCTACCCATTCAATAGCCCTGCCCTGAAACCAATAGCTTCCTAGAGTCAGCACATGGGAAAAAATAACCATCTTCCCCCGGTTCAAGAATCATATTCAGAGCAACTCCAGACAGAAACTACTGCGACTTCACCAACTTGTTGATGAAATTGCGAGGGCCTTTGTAATTGGTTAAATCGGCCAACTGATCCAGGGTTTTCACCCCAGGGTATAACTTGCCGTTGATTTCCCAGGTGGGATAGCCTTTGATCCCCACTTTTATACACAACTGGGCCTGGCTATTGACCCCCTTCGGATCGCATTCAATGTAGTTAATTTTCTCGCTCGCCTCTTTTCCAAATAATTGTTTCTGTTGATGGCAATGGGGACACCAATAGGCACCATATTCCCGCGCACCCACCTTGTTCAAATGTTCAACCAACGCCAATTCCGCTGGTCCTGAGCGGGTGGTCACCGGGGGCGGCGATTGCAACCCCTGTGCCGTTGGCATGTCGGAAGTGCCTGCCTGCACTGAAGCATCTACCCCGTTGTAAGCCGCCAAAATGCTCAACAGCGCCACCAAAACGACCACCACCGCCGTCGTGAACAATTGCCCCACATCCCGCCACGCTCGGCCAAAGGTGGCTAAAAACCATAAGCACACACTCAAAATGGCCGAAGTAATGCAATAGACACACCAGGCGCCAATTTTGACCGCCATCAAATACACAAAATAGCCACTGGAAACCAGCATGGCCGTCGTCAGGGCAAACAACAGCCACGCCCAGGGAAAATCCTCATCCTTTCCCTGCCTGGGTGCCAAAAAGAGCGCCACCACCGCCACCGCCAGATAGAAGACAAACCCTACCAGCGACAGGGGAATGCCAAACAAATCGGCGTAATCACTCTTGAGCACCTGGTCGCAGCCGGTCGTAGGGCAAATCACACTTCCCCCTAGCCAGTGGGTAATGGTGATGTAGGCAGTTTCGATCGCCCCCATCCCGGCGAGGATGCCCATCATCAGGCGAGAATGGCGTTGCCACCAGGGGGCATTACGGCGACGGTTGAGTAATTTGCTCATAGGAGTGGGTGGGTGTTTCGTTGGGATAAGGATTTGTATGATGCCCAGGACGCAGATCGGCGACTTCTGGTTCCAGGGCACGGCGTACAGCTTGCACAAAATGGCTCACCCGTTGGGGGTCAATCGGCTGTTCAATTTGGCCTTTGCGCTTCAAAGCACTGGCGACGATCACCCCATCGGCGGCTGTCAATAAGTGTGCCACATTATCGGCATTAGCTCCACTCCCCACCAGCACCGGCACATGCCCTGCTGCCGCCCGCGCCAATTCCAAATCCTCTCGGGTCGGGGGATGCCCTGTCGCCCAACCGGATAGGATGATCCCATCCGCCAAACCCCGCTGAATCGTCTCCTGTACCGCTGTGGTCAAATTGGGCGTACCCAGGGGACGGGCGTGTTTGACCAAAACATCGGCAAAAATTTTCACCTCACTGTCCAATTCCCGCCGGTAGCGCAACAAGCGGTGGGCACATCCCTCAATCAACCCCTGATCCGTCGCCATGACCCCGGTGAGCACATTCACCCGGATAAAGGCCGCTCCCACATTGTGGGCAATCGCCAGGGCACTGATGGCATCGTTGCGCAGGACATTAATCCCCAAAGGTACATCCACCAACGCCCGCACCCGCTGAGCAATCAAACTCATAGCACTGACGACTGCTGGGTCCACCTGATGTTGGGTAAACGGGGCATCAAAAAAATTTTCAATGATAATGCCATCCACACCCCCGGTTGCCAAAGCACTGGCTTCCTGTTCGGCCCGCTCAATCACCGCTGCCAAACTCCCTCCCCACCGGGGCGATGTGGGCAATGGGAGCAGGTGAACTACCCCAATCACCGGATGGGCCGTGCCAAAAACCCGCGTTAAATCCATGCTGGGTGCCGCAGTTCCTTGCCTCCAATTATACCCCCGCCGCTGGATCAGGTTCTCAGTCTGCTCTTTGTCGTTGACGCCCCTCGAGAACCAGGACGACAGCAATAGGGGGAATGTCTGAGAATTATCATGACTAAGCCTATTCCCGCACCTAACCACTGGGGGGATTGCCAATGACCAGCAATGCCTGCATTTCATCCTCACGATTATCTTGTTTTTGTTATTACAAAGTTAAGATAAAACTATGCCATTTCCTGTTGATATAGTCAAGCAGGGTAAGGTTGTCCTATTATAGAATAGACATTTTGGAGAAAAGCGATGGCAAGACCATACAGTTACGATTTGCGTCAAAAAGCAGTCGAAGCAGTCTTAAATGGGGCAAAACTAGTTGAGGTTAGTGAGTGATTTGGTATGAGCATCAGAACCGTACAAA
>Ga0272447_1000951_pt1 | contig 19801 bp, 12 predicted proteins | sample YNPCB0133_FD_194589 | JGI IMG/M metagenome (GOLD analysis project Ga0272447, IMG submission 194589) | Hot spring microbial mat communities from Yellowstone National Park, WY, United States - YNP-CB-013-3 | ecosystem: Environmental > Aquatic > Thermal springs > Hot (42-90C) > Sediment | place... | reverse complement strand
ATAGAGGAAATGTTTGATAAATAACATATACATTTTATATAATTGATAGCAATTCTAACAAAGACACGTTGATTATGATTTTTCAACCGATATCCCAGAACTTCTTGATGCAATTTCTCAAGAAGATTATCATGATCATGATTATTCCTAGTGCTAAGGTATGCTATAGTTGCATTGATGTGAGATAGCATTATATCCTCTGGTGTACAGTCCCGATTCTGAAGCATCTCATCTGATAAATTGATCCAATTACTTAATTTTTGGCTAATATAGTTGATCATATTCGAATTATGACATATGCGTTCTATAAATATTGCCGTTGGCACCAATTCATTCATAAGCATTACATCAAATGAAACTCCTCCTCTATTGATATTGCTCAATTTTTGTAAATGTTCGTCTAGTATATTAGCAAGATGCTCAATCCAACTTTGTTGCCCATATATACTAGAAATTCGAAACGCGGAAGAATAAATACTTGTCAATTCACTAATAAGCTGGCGGCTCCAGGTCTTTCTGGAATCAGAATTATTATGTGGAGGGAATAGAACTAACACTTTCTGAAGACTATCAGCAAATTCTGACCATAGTTTTGATATTTTCGATACTTTCTGAGAAAATAGCTGTATAAGCAATTGACGAAGCATTTGCAGATAATCCTTTATAGATAAATCATCAGAATTTTTAATATTCGACGAATCCACATTGAGGTGTTTCTCAAGCCAGATTGAAATTGCATCTTTCTGTAGAAGCGGTTCAAGTAATTCCGATTTTTGTAGCAATCTAGTGATAGAGTAATATGCCAAACGACTATTACTCCTTTGGCATTCTTCAGATAGTCTATCGATATCTTCATGTATGTCTTTAGGTAATTGCGGCGATCGCGGCAATTTGTTAATAACCTCATAAATACGATGTCTATAAGATCTATCTATAATAGATACACATAATTTTGCAACTTTATGATTGACTTTAGAAAACAGTATATCTAGGGACCGTTCTGCTTGGTTCAGCCATTTTTCTGTATTATCATTCATACCAAGTCGTGCTGCCAAATAAGCGAAAAAGTAATACACATAAGGTTCCTGCACTTTGATAGTATTATCTGAAGTTGATATATTTATCCACCTTAAAACATCTACAAGCAATTCGCTCAATCTCCCTCTCAATACTTGAAGTGTATGCTGATACTGCATACTACCTCCGTGAAGGAATCGAGGTAGATCACGAAGCGAAACCGAAGGGTTATGCATCAAATTTTCCAGTAGTCGGTCAGCAACCCGGTGCAACAGCAAGGGATCGTTTAGTCTGCGACTCAGAAGGGAGTAACCTATCCACAATCCTCGCAGCGGTAGTAGTTCCTGGTTCCTTTCCAAGAACTGCTGAAACTCCTGCAAAAATTCCCCTGTGCAGTAATCTGGGTATCGGAGAATCCAATATGCAAAGCTGGCCAACACCCTCTGGGCAGCTAGCCCACCCACCAGACGATTATCCGTGATCTCCAATACTCGTTTCCAACTTTTCACAGAAGGAACACTCAAACCTTCCCACTGAGCATAAAACCACCCTTGGACCCGTGGAAGCAGTTCGGCCGGTTCACAATGCCACAACGCATGCAACCAGCACAACGCTGCCTGATCCATTTTGCCGGCCTCACTGTAGGCTTGGGCCAATTCCAACCACAATTGAAGGCGTTGGGGATCATCCAATCGACACCCGGGTATCTGAAGAAAGCGTTGTTCCAAATCCCGTAACGATGCTTCAGATGGAGAGGATGTTTCCGGGGATAAACTTTCTCGCCGGGGTATTTCCGTTATGCTGTCATTATTCCTTTTCTGAGTTGTTCGCTGCCTGCCTCGCCTGTGAGGAATCTGAGGATCCTCCTTCTTACTTGCATGATCAGCTTGAACAGTTGCTCCTTCATGGGCGGACAATTCGGTCGGCGTATTCGGAGGTGTGCCATGATCATCTGTACTTAACACTTCTTGAATACTGAGGGTCCAATCAAAGGTAGTAGCATCAATCCACTCTTGTAGAACCGTATGGTGTTGTGATAGAAGATAATTAATCCAATCGCTCATACGTCTGAATGAATCTAGGGATAAGGTATAGGGTCGAAATTTTTGATGATCTATTGGATAAATCAATACCAATTGATTATGATCTATCAGGAACAGTTTTTGTAAGGTTTCTGCACGTAATTGAGGATGTAGTGTGTACCCTAATGGCAGATAAATATTTTGCACTAACGGGTGTGGTGCATAGGGAAGAGCTATTTCGAGATCCAATACGGGAGGCGATGTGGCATCACGACCAGTCTCCGCATATAAAACAATCCATTTCTCATGTTCGGGAGATTCTGCAACTGCAAAGCTCAGGCGTTCGAGAATTTTCTCATTGGTCCCACGCAACCACTCTTCGAAATCAAGTTGTCTATCCCCCGATATCAGCCATAACGAGGGTTCCACACGACGCGAGTCAACTGTCAAACGTAGCGGAACGGAGAGTTTGGGTACCTGCTCTAGAGCTTGCCATGGGCAATGCTTTATGGGAATCTGTACGTCCAAGGATTGGTAAATATCTTGGAAAGGCGCATCGTCAAAGAATCGCCAAAAATACGGTGATCGTATAAACAGACGGCGATTTTCTGGAATGGTAAAACAGTGAGCTAAAGGATGAGACCAGCCGATCTCTACCCAACAGCGGGGTAATTGTTCATAGTAAGCATACAAGGATTTTTGTTTTGAAACAATATCATATTCCAGTGACCTCAACAGCGTATAATATGGAGGACGTTTTACATGAAGGAGAGCGAGAAAATCTTCATTTTTTGACGATTTATAACACAATAATGACATACGATCATTGCCGAGTCTCAATATTTCCTCTACTAAATTCCTCAATGTTTCCTGATCGTTGACTTCAAATATAACATTGCCTAAGTTCTCGCCCACTCCTCCTTCCGGTAATGGGCATTTTTGCAAGGGTATGATTTGATACCAACAATGAGCAGCGACGAATTCATGGGAAGGGCGGTGGGTACCGCGGCGTACCTCCATAAAAGCGAGACGTTTTAACAAGTTGCGGGGTAACGATTGATGGATCTCTAAGAAAACGCGACCGTCGGGGGCATAAGAAAAATGTATAGGCTGTGTCGCGATCTCAGGGGGTATGATGCCACTTTTGAGAGCTACTTGCAGAATATCCACACTCGGAAAAATCAGAATCATAATTGCATCTCATATAACGTCCATATGATCTATAGCATTGTTTATACATTTTTACTGCATTATATTATTATGTGTGACACTCTCTGAATGAGTGGGAATACTCATTCCAGAAACACAATCCCTAGGGTTCGGTCGTTGTATAGTTACTTTTTTTGCGCCACTGCTCGACGCTGGGATGGCTCTGAAGTTGGCACGGGAGTGGCCACCTTCTCCTGTTCCCGTGTGACGATCAATTCTCCTAGTTCCGTGGGATCACGTCCGAGCAATTTGGCTACTTGCTCGCGGTGCAATCGCTCATGTTCGATTGGTAAGGCATCGGGGTCGGAATACAATTTGACGATGATATCATGCTTTCCCGTCTGGGGATTACGGTGAAGTTGGATGATCAATTCAGCCATAGTTGAGCACCTCCCTAAGTCGAAGTTTGTGAGGAAGGGGAAGTAACGATTTCCGCGGTAGACGGAGCTGATATTTCTCGGATTGTTCCAACAGGATCAGGAGATTTCCTTTCGGAGTATGCGGATGAGATTTCCTCTTCCGGATAGCGTTTTCGCAGGTCTTCGATGATTTGTCGAACACGTTCTCCTTCCAGGGTTTTCTTCTCAAGCAATTCGGCACGGATCGCCAGTAATTCATCCACATGTCGCGAAAGAATTGCCGCTGCACGTTTCTGGGCATCAACCAGAAGATTATTGATCTGGCGGTCAATCGCTTCGGCCATGGTCCCGGAGAGAATGTTCCGACGTCCCTGTTGATCCCGAAAGGTTCGCAAGGGAGCAGGTAACTGGCTCATGCCACATGCTTCGACGAGAGTCGTGGCCAGTTCGGTGGCTCGGGCCAGGTCCGAGCGGGGATCGCCAAAACCGCTGGCACCGGTCGAGATATCGCCCAGTAGCAGTCGTTCAGCCTCGATACCTCCATAGAGGACACAGAGGATATCCAGTAATTCCGAGCGCATGTGGCCGATTTTGTGTTTGTCGTGTTTATATTGGGTAAAAAAAGGAGCCCAGGGGACATCACTTTGAATGGTGACCTTCTCTGGAGGTGGGTGGTGCGGGCAGAAAATCGCGACGAGGAAATGACCCGCCTCGTGAGTGGCAACGATAATAGCATCCTGTTCCCGGAGCGTGAGACGGTCTTCGAACTCAGTGAGTCCCCGCTCGATGAGTTGGGGTGTGGTGGGGCCGGTGATATTTTCTCGCAAACGCAACCGCGCCACAGCTCGGCACAAGGCGTTGAGGTGATCGCCGCTGAAAGGGGTTCCTGTAGCCGTCATGTAGTTTTCCCCGGTGCGACGCACCGCATAGTCCATAGCCTCCTCAGTCATGGCGAGTTGCATTTTGGTGTTGTATATGGACAGGATGGCCCGTCGGTCCTGTTCGTTGGGATAGGGTATATGCAAGTGATATTCGAATCGGCCGGGTCGAAGCAAGGCGGGATCCAACGATTCGACGAAGTTGGTTGTGCCCACCACAAAGACCAGTTCATCCTTGTGAAAGCCGTCCATTTCCGTCAAAAGCTGGTTGACCATCGAATGTTCCACACCACTGCCGGTGTATGTTCCCCGAGCGGTGGCAAAGGAATCGATCTCATCAAAAACGATGATGGCGGGTGCAGCTTGTCTGGCGCGACGGAAGATTTGCCGGAGGTTTTCCTCGCTTTCGCCTACCCATTTTGATTTCAGTTCGGGTCCCGAAACGATGATAATCGCGGCTCCGATACTGGCAGCGATTGCTTTGGCAAAGAAGGTTTTCCCTGTACCTGGAGGTCCCCAAAAGATCATACCCCGGGGGATCAGTTCTTCGAGGCGAGCGATTTCATTGGGGTCTTGTGTCTGATCACGTCGCGCCAAAATGTCGAGGATCTCGGCCTTGAGGCGACGCTTGACCAGTTCATATCCTCCGATGTCGCGGTCGAGATCGACGTCAGGAATTTCCATACTAGGACCAAGAGTCGCCTGACGCAATTGAGCCAATGCGGGTTTGGGATCGGGCGGATAATCCAGACCCTGCAAGGTGGAAAGAAGTTTCCGCAAGCGGACCGCATTGACACCGGAGACGTACTTATAAAGCAACCAGGGAGAGAACTGCCGACCGAACTTGCGACTTTCCGCTTGGGTGACCAGATATCGCAAGCGATCTCGCGGCACACCCAGAATGGAGATATGAACCGGAAAGAGATTTTCGATCACTTTAGGGATAGGGAAGGACGGATCCTTAAAGCCAAGCCAGATGATCTCGGGGTTTTCATACAAGAGGGGGATAACTTCACGGGCGTCATTGGTAAGTCCCCCTTGGGTAGTGGTGAGCAGGTCCAGATGGGGCAGGACAATCACCCGCCGTTCGATGGCACCACGCACGGCATCTCGAAGCTGCTGAATCATCGCAGCGGTCAGGCCAAGTGACGGCGTCATTCCACCTTCCCCGCCACTTGTTCCCCGCAATCGACCATCCAGATACAAGCATTGCAGTCGAGCTTGTCGAAGGCGGTCCCGCAGACATATGTAGAGGTACGGAGTAACTTCCTTATCGCATTCGATCAGCACAGGCAGACCACGCTTGAGGCGGTCCTCCGCCTCAGCCAATTCGCGGACGTAGGCCGCTTCCACAGCTTGCTCGATGGTCAGTTGCTTAGGAAGTTCGCTTTCGGCGATTACAGCGCTCATACCCACCACCGCGGAGCTTTACCGCATCACACAGCGATGCCTGCCAGGATAACAGTGAGGGTTATTAATATGAATGCATTTGGGTTGTTACTCGGAAGTTTACACCTCTAACTTGATGGTCAGCTCACCAGTAGTTATGTCTTCGTGGACTTCTCGAATCTGACCCATTTGACGCGCTTTAATCTTGAGCGCCTCACGCAGAACCTCGTTCACCACAGCATCGAGCTCCCCTCGAATCTCCCCCAAAATTTGCTCCAGCTGATCAGCAACACCTTTTTGCATCTGTTGTTGAGAGGTTGCAAATTGTCTATCGATTTCCTCTTGCAATAACTGCCGCTCCACCTTGCGTAGGTTGCGCGGGGATATATCAGGATAGAAGGGTACGTCCTTCTCTGCTGTGTGAACGACTTCCTGCTGTTCTTGAATGGATACGGATACGATACCTTCCGAGGGATCGACAGTAATCAACCCTTTCTCGAGCTGCCGTTGCAAGGTCCCATCGGGTTGATCCACGTAACCTCGCCGCTGGAGGGCTTGCCTTAGCAAGGCAGCCATTTGATCAGAAGGCAGTACTTCCAGCAATTCCAGGCGTGTCGAGACCTTATCCTCTGCATGCAAGACACGGGTTTCGGATTCTCGCAAATGGATACGATACGCCTGACTCATTTTTCTGCTCCTTGATTATCGTGGGAACATTTTATGACATAACCTAACCTTAAGCTTAGTCAGAAGAGATCATACGCCGGTTTCACCGGGTCTGAGGCCATCTCTGTTGGATTGGGACACGGAATCTGTGGGGTTAGGACCCGGAGTCAGAATACCACGTACAAATCCTCTCACACAGTCCGCCAATTCATCCCCATGATATTTCTCCCAATGACGCAACCACCATTGGGCTGAGTGGTACTCTTCATCCCAATACCCAACATTGCGGTAACGTTGCGTCCAGAGATGCAAGATGTTGACCAGCAAAGGCAGAGCTATGGCGGCTTGCCAGGCCTGGATACGTTCTCGGACGGTGTTCAGTTGGCCGATATTCACTTTGTCATTGTGTTCCCACCAATCTCGTGCCTGGGGAAAAGCAGGTATGAGCCTGGCTAAGGCCCGAAGGAGGAACAGAGCGAGATCAGGGCGTCCGGCTTGCTCCGCTTCCAGCAAGAATTGCCGATACACCAGATACGTGACAACATTGCGATCCACAAATTCTTTAGTATCAGATACAATACTCGGATTGGTAATGGGAAACATGCTAACGAGGCGTTGGTAAAGAAGATGCTGCAATGCTTCCAGAATGACGGAGCGTAGTCCTTGAAAACAGGGTGCGAATGATGGGCTGAACGTCAACCTCGCTTGGGCATACCAAGGTGACTTGTCCAAAGTGTACATAGAATCCGAGGAAATATTATTCTCCAAGAGATGAGGGGTGCAAAGCCATAACCACGGATTGTTACGGAAAATACTCAGGGAACACAATCTCCTGAAGGAGTGAGAGCGAAATGAATGGATGGATTGAATCCGGTCCGCTATCCGCCAAACGATGAACTCGTCGGCTGGGGTCAAGTCTGCCCGATCCATCTGTGGCTCTGTCCACGCCTCCGGATTATTCGGATCCGAGGAAGTCCACCACCGAAGGATATCTAAAGTATTCCTTGAGAAATGTAGGGTACGTTCGGTCAGAGGAGAACGTTCCCAGAGACGCCCTGTTTTGTCTCGACCTTCTCGCAGAAACGACTCAGACCAGCCCTGATTGGCTTTGACCAAGAACAAGACTGCACCCTGAGCCAGCATTTTCTTCAATAATGTCGCAGCGTTTCCGGATAAGCCTTGTTGTGGAAAAGAGTGATAGTGCCACTTCCCTGCTGTGGACTCAGGTGAGTGCAGGATCGACTCCGATGACTGAAGGATCCATCGGGTATTGCGAAGCAACTTATCCTCGAAAGGAGTTACTTTTATAGGGGTTTGCTCGACCGACCGGACGGTGTTCACCGTTGTCATGGCAAAGTTTACCTTCGAGGCCAACCCTGAGGGGTATGAGATCATCTCGTTTGACTTTTTTGCCATTGCCGGATCATCCGTGTACCAGAGGCAGGGTAGCCGTTGACGATAATTTCCTGTCCCACCAGGCGAATTTCCAGGGTATTTTTTTGAAGCCACCGTTCATCCCAACTACATCGGGGGGTGAGGAAATGGATCCGCTGATTGGCGGAGCCAATCCATCGGCGTCGGGTTTCGGGTTGGGTCTGATCGTACGGACCATCTACCAGGATGTCGGTACAGGCAAGCAAATCGTGGACCGCAGGGTCTTGTTTGTCCCGCAACTGTTCTAATGTATAACCACTGAAGAGAAGAACGGTCAGTCCGCGTTCCTGGGCTCCCCGTGCGATGGCCGCTGCTGCGGCAGCTTGGGCTGTGGGTTCTCCTCCCAATAACGTGATCCCTTCCAACTGATTTCGCTGGTGGCTATCATCCATTACCCGGAGCACTTCCGTAACGGTCAATTCCTCTCCTCCTGTGAAGGGCAGAAAATGAGGGTTGCAACATCCTGGGCAGCGCAGCGGACATCCCTGAAACCAGATAGCCAAACGCCGTCCTGGTCCTTCCGCTTCCGTACAGGGTACAATCAGGGCTATCCGCGCCACAATGTCCGTAGAGGCCAGCGATGAGCCGACCACTTTTCGTTCCAAACTTCCAGCATCTCGGTGCGTCATCAGCAAAGCCCTTTTGTCCCCCGGCTCGTTCCATCATTGCAACCCAACTGATGCAAAGGACAGACAAATTATAGCACGTGACCCACACGAACGATACCACTATCGCCTTCCGAACCATCGCAATGAATGGCAACAGGGAGGAAACTGTTTACAACCTGAGCATTGGTGATCAGATGACGGGTCAGGCAAGATGTGCGGAAGATGCTGGCTTGTCCGCTAAAAGCCAAAGGAAGGAGCAACTGATCAGCGGAGTGAGGGTCCACCGGGGCTTGTGAGCGAAGAAAAGCCAGCGCCTCATCTGCGACTTCGTCGGCAACAGATTCCGCAGGTTTCCCCTTTTCACCAAGGGCGAAAAACATAGTAGGCACAGGCGTTTGCCGGAAGACAACCGCTGCCATCGTTCCGGGAGATAAAGCATGCCATTCTTCCAACTGCGTCACGGTTTGCACACCCTCGGCGTGCAACCGCTGGTTGAGCCGTTGGGCCTGCCGTTCGGCGACAGAACGAGGCAATCCGGCACAAGCACTCCAGACTGTAGCGGTGTGGAGGCCTGGGCAATCGAGCAAATGGAGGGGCTGAACTGTCGCAGCCGGCTCCAACACCGCTTGTATCTGTCCTCCGCCACGAGGATAGAAACCGGGACGCTTCAGTTGAACGGTTACTTTCAATCCCAGCCGCTGCAAATAAGCAGACCAGGTCAGTTGCAAAAAGTGCACGCAGGGCGCATGGGGTACATGAGTCCCTCCCGTGATCACCACTTCGCTACGCTCGTTGGTTCGCAGCAGCAAGGGCAGATAGACCGTTTGCAAAACAAGTGACACGGACCCCGCAGTACCGATGTCCCAGTGGTAACTACTGGCCTGAATAGATTGCGGTTCGAAATAGAGGGTGGTCGAACCCACCTCAGCTCCTTTATAACGTGCTCGTCCCACTTCAGCTGCCGCCTTGACACAAGTCAGGTGCTGCGGCTGTAATCCCGGTCGCCGGCGTCCTGCGCGAATATGGAACAGCTTGAACGGTTGGCCCGTCATCAGCGAGAGTGTTAGAGCAGACCGCACGATCTGACCGCCCCCTTCCCCTATCGAACCATCCAATTCCAGCATACACCTTCGCTCCCGGACAATTCCGATTTGCGCTCCCTCACGATTCCGACTTGGATGCACTCCAACCGGCATGGTCCAACTGGGATACATTCTAACAGCCATGGTCCACATATTCAGGTGGTACCCAGCTCTACAGCTCATTCCGCTGTCGTTCCCGGATGCTCGTTGCAATCGTGGACGAGTACTGTGCCAGGCCCGTGTCAGCCCGAGCCGGCGCGATGTAACAAAAGGACATGTCCCGCTTCAGGTGGAAGTGCGACCTTTCCAGCCCACCGGTCGCCCCAGCAGAGCCCGAAACAAGGCATACCACTGGATGGCTAACAATATGATTATGGCCAAGGGATGAAACACGACGGACTCCCAGCGGTGACGAAATCGGATCGCCATGTCGCAACGCATCAGAAGTGCAGAGACCGCGGCGATAGTCCAGGGCCAGAAGGTCTGCCCGTTGCTACCTCTGATGACAACGTCTCCCCAAAAAGGGGATAGGAAGGAATTAGAGAAGACGTTCACCAGCAACGTCAGCCAGGGTACCACCTGGCCGCAGAGCAGCACCGTCGTCCAAAAGCCAATCTGAGATGTACTGGCCATGCCTTCGCGTGCATTTTTCGCCAACCCGTTCCAGACCGTTGCCGCAGAACGATACATGCGACACCAGGCAAGATCTGTGGCATCAGCAAGATCCGTGCGAAAACCGTTGCGTCGGTAGGCGCGTGGCAAGGTCAAGCCGTCGTGTCGGGACATACGGATGCTAGCATGACCTCCCACAGCCTGATAGGCTTTCTGGGTAGTGACAAACCACTGACCACATCCCGCTCCCAATCCCACCCAACGTTTGCGTCGCATCAAGCCAATGGGCAAAAAGCCGAGAAGGATGTAATGGATTAAGGGCAGGACCAGTTTTTCCAGCCAGGTTACCGTGATCTGCTGAGGGAAACCGCTGACCAGGTCAGCACCACTGGTCCGAAGAAACCGAATCATTCTTATCAGGCCATCCGGATGGAGTCGGACATCGGCGTCCAGGAAGGCCAGATACTCGTAGCGGGCCAGTTGAGCCAGCTGATAACACGCGTGTTGTTTCCCACACCAGCCCTCTGGAAGAGGCAACCCGTGCACCAGATGCACGCGGTTATCCTCCTCAGCTAGCTTTTGGACGTGCTCTGCTGTGCCATCGGTTGACTGATCGTCCAGAACGAGAACCTCCAGGACCACGTCACGAGACGCCAGGACACTTCGCACACATTCGACGATGTTCTCTTCCTCATTGCGTGCCGGGATCAAGACAGAAATCCTGGGCTGGGCGTCCCCACTGTCGTTCATCTCTTCTGCAGGTGGAGGGCGAAATTGGGTTCGGTTGACAACATACATCACGACCGGCAAAAGAGCACACATCAAACAAAAAGTTGCCCAGGTCATCATACTGCTTTCCATTCTGCAACAGGATGGAACTGAAGCAATCGGACGCAGCTGCCCCAGTGAATGGAACCTCAGGACTGTGTAAAATTGCGATTTATAGCCTGATCTTCTCGGCGCATAATCGAGGCGTGTTCCGGATGGTAGGTCTTTCCCCGAAAGAAGGCGCATAATCTCTGCCAGGATTCATACCAGCCTCCGATGCCGCTTCGCCCCATCAGGAGTATCTGAAAATCTTCTTCCCGCTGACGGATGGCCTCCGCCGCCAGGGCATCCATGGTCTGCGTCAATGCCGCGGTGATGACCTCAGTCCACTGCTGAGGGGAAAGGGTACGGCCCGATTCCAACACAAGGGGTGCGCCTATGCGTATGAGGGCTTCGGGAGTACGCTCGGTCCAAAAAGTGTACTCCAACGCTATGGGCACGATCAATCCGTGGCTGAGTCGTGCGGCCAGATGCCCTACTCCCGCTTCCAGATGTACGGGTCGTGTGCGTACATCCACGAAACGGCCCTGGGCTGTCACCCACAATGCATGACCCGGTCGTGATAGCAAACTGAGGCCATAACGTAGAAAATCGGCTGCCCCCCGATAGGTGTTCAACTCGATGCCGAGAAAACCTAATCGGCTCATGAAGCGGTAACGCCCCAAGGCTTGAGCGTCAATGAACGCGAAGTGCTCATAGTGAGGAAGCAAACCACTGAGAAACAAACCGATGAGAGGGTCCCACCACGAGGGATGATTCAGTACCACGAGTAGCGGCAAGGAGCTATCCTGCGGTAAGGAACTGCTTGTACGAGAAAGTCGCACGGCATGGAAATGTCGGACCAGGTAACGTCGTACATAACGGCGGAAGCCCCAGAGCAACCATTTCCAGCGAGGGGGCGGCTCCCGCCCAAAGGATAAAGCAGGGTCGCGGGGACTGGCCAATCCAGGTTTCATAGCTTCTCAAGAAACTGCCGCCACTTGGGGAGACCCTGCAGGATAGCAGGCATCAAGCGCAATTTTGTCACGATCCAATGCATCCGCAGCAATCCATCCCGACATCAGGACCATCGGCATGCCCGGTCCCGGATGAGCTGCCCCTCCGGCCAAATACAGGCCGCGGATATCTGGTGAGCGATTGGATGGCTTGAACGCCCCACCCCACAGTCCGTGGCTGGCTAAACCGTAGATCGCCCCTTGAAGAACATGGTAGCGGTCCTGAATATCCTGGGGAGTCAGATGCGCCTCGCACACGATCCTTTCTTCAATGTCCGGCATTTGCCCCGTGGTCTTGAGTTTCTGGAGGATCACGCGTCGGTACTCGGGAAACATCTGCTTCCAATCGTGGTGTGGGCGTAGGTAGGGTGCATGAACGAGGACATACAAAGCTTCCCCGCCCGGAGGAGCAACGGTGGGGTCCGTCCTCGCTGGGGCCGCAAGGTAGCATGTCGGATCAGGCGCCGGCTCACCCCGTTGGTAAATCGCTTCGAACTCCTCATGAGGGTCACGAGAAAAGACGAAGTTGTGGTGTTGGAGGTGGTCGTATCCCTTATGCAAGCCCAGAAACAGAACAACGCCCGAGCAGGCCGGCTCATAGGAACGCCGGCGCTCAAAATATCGTGATGCCTCGGGAGCGGTTCGAACCAGTAACTCGCGATGGGTCCGGACCGCGTCCGCATTGGAAACGACGGCCGCAAACGATAAGGACTCGCCGTGCTCCGTTTCCACCCCGATTACACGGCGATTTTCCCTATCGACGAGGATTTGTCGTACACCCGTCGATCCACGCAATTCTACACCCAATTCCTGGGCTAAGCGGATCAATGCCTCCGCCACTGCCCGAATACCCCCCTGGGGATACCACACCCCTTCATGCACTTGCATACTGGCAATTCCGCACAGCACCGCCGGAGACATTTCAGGATTCGACCCGACATATTGGGTGAAATGATCCAGCATCTGGGCCACGCGTGGATCGGGATGATACTTGCGGACCGTGCTGGCTACAGAATACCCCATACGCATTCTCAGGATGTCCCGAAGTACGGATAGTGATCCCCCGAACTTCAGGTCCAACATATCACGGATTCCGCCAATAGGTCGCCAGAAGTAGTAGCGCTCGGAGATGCGATGCAATCTTTCCGCCAGGTGGATAAAAGCGCGATATCCGTCTCCTACTTTCTTGTCTGGGACGAATCGATCCAGATCGATTGCCATGCGGTCGACATTTTCCCAGAGGTCAAGAAACGTACCATCGGTGAAAAAACAGCGCCACTGGGGATCCAAGCGGATCAGGGACAGATAGTCCTCCAGCTTACGGCCTGCTTCTTGGAAAATACGTCGCAACACGCCCGGCAGGGTCAGAATAGTGGGCCCCATGTCGAAGCGGAACCCTTGGGTTTGCAGTACCGCCGCTTTACCCCCCAACCACGCACTTTTTTCCAACACCACCACACGATAGCCACGGGCTGCCAGGGTACACGCTGCGGCCAGACCACCTAACCCAGCGCCAATCACACCAATCGGCCCTTTTCCGTTCCTACTCACCGCTTTCTCCTTTCCATGGGATCAGGTCCAGAGTATCCTACGAAGTTCCAATAGTGTCGTGTTATCGGCGTTTTGCTCTCCAGCAGTTCGGAGAGCTGCTCTGCCTCATCGTGTTCCAGAAACGTAGGCTCTCAGCGCCAGACTCGTCTGAGGGAAATTATTGAGGCAGTAAAAGGTTCGTCGATTCCGCCATCAGGGACAAATTGGATTTGGGGCAAGGATAAGTTGGCGGGGTAATTCCGCCTGGGTGAGCATTTTCTCTGGGTGTTCCGTGGGGCAGGGGGCAACTGGTTTCGTCCTCAACACCGGGTGTGCCCAGCCAACCGTTCTCCAGGCCCAAGTCCTCAAGTAACAGGCGGGTGCTGATGCGAGCCGATTCATAAATTACCGGCAAGCCGCTGCCCGGATGAGTCCCGCCGCCGACCAGGTAGAGTCTGTCCAATTCTTCAAAGCGATTGTGGGGTCGCAGATGCAGCATTTGGGACCAGGTGTGTGCCAGATTGAAGGTAGCCCCGCGATAAATGGCGTAATGCTGCTCCCAATCCGCCGGTGTCACCACCTTCTCGACGACAATCCGTCGCTCCAAGTCCGTCAGGCCGACCTTGGCCAGCTCTTGCAACACACGAGCACGGAAAGGTTGAGTCTCACGGGACCAGTCAATGTTCGGATGTTGGTGCGAAACAGGAACCAATACATAAAGCGTGCTGTATCCAGGCGGCGCCAAGGAGGGGTCGGTCACGCAAGCATTCTGCACATAAAATGACGGTTCATCCGAGAGAATGTGCCGTTGCTCGATGTCTTCCAAATTACACTCATAATCGCGGGCACAATGGATCGTGTGATGAGGCAAGTGGGAATACAGACCTTTAATGCCCAAATAGAGCATGAAGGTGGAACAGGAAAACTTTTTGCGTTCGATACGTCGGTTGCTCCAGCGACGGCGTAGCCGATCAGGCACCAGTCGGGTTATCGCATGGGCGAAGTCGGCATTCAAGACAACCGCATCTGCCGTGATCTCCCGTTGGTTGGTTCGCACCCCCACCACACGCCGTCCTTGGAGGATCAACTCCGTAACAGTTTCTCCTAGATGGAACACCACTCCCATTTCCTGGGCGATGCGTGCCATCGCTTCGCTGACCGCTGAGCAGCCGCCGAAGGGGTGCCACACGCCGTACTCGTACTCCAGAAACGACAGAATTGAAAATAAGCTGGGACATTGGAAGGGCGACATCCCTAGATACTTCGATTGAAACGAAAACGCCAGGCGTAGTCGGGGATCCTCGAAATACCTCTGCAAAAGCTGATCAAGCGATATCCACGGTCGAACTTGAGGCAGCAACCGCATCACCTGCCAGCGCAGGACGTCTCGCCAGCTCAGAAACGGCATTTCCAGGCACGGTCGAAACGCGGCGAATTTACTCCGATTATCCGCCAGGAAGCGACGAACCTGCGGCGCATCGCGAGGGCTGATTCGAGCCACCTCTGCTTCCAGACGATCAAGATCGGGAGTTGCATCAATATATCCTCCTGCACCGAAGGATATCCGATATTGCGGGTCCAACCGGACCATCGGGATATCCGCATACAAATCCCGTCCGAGGAGGCGAAAGATACGAGCCAACACACCGGGATGCAAAAAGAAGGTGGGCCCCAGATCGAAGCGAAAGCCGGAAATTTCTATGGCCGAACAGCGGCCACCGACTTTGGGAAGCCGCTCAACGACTTCGACATGTAGACCTGCCCGTGCTAGCAACAGCGCCGCCGCTAAGCCACCTGGTCCGGCACCGATGATTGTTACCTTACCTCGATCCCTGGAGTGGGAATTCAAACCTACGCCTTCAGGCATGCACACTCGGGCAAGCGACATTGATAGTCCCCATGAGTCCGGCAAGAAGTCAGCGCTTCGTCACTATAGTCTGAATACAGGACCGCAAAAGGTTTACCGTACATCATCTATAGCCAGACCGCAGCCCCAATTCCAACGGCTTAAAAAATCGAAAATTGTGCCCCGGAATCGAGTTACGGACATGTTCTTCGGACGTACTACCACATCCGCTGCTGGAAATGGAATCAGCCTATTCTCTACTCCGACAGACAAGGCCCATCTCCACTCGTCCTGACAGGGCTCTGATAAGACGCGGGCAGGTGTCCATTTGCGCGACAGCCGAGATGGATCAAACATTGAAGTATTTGGCTTGCGGATGGTGGAGAATCAAAGCGGTAGTGCTCTGCTCCGGATGTAACTGAAACTGCTCGCTGAGCGTGATTCCAATGCGGGTGGGATCGATCAGTTCAAACAACTTGGCCTGATCCTCCAAACGCGGGCATGCGGGATAACCGAAGGAGTACCGACATCCCCGGTAATGCTTTTTGAAGATTTTCCGCACTTCGCAGGCATCCTGATGAGCGATTCCCCATTCCTGACGAATGTAGCGGTGGAAATACTCGGCCAATGCCTCGGTAGCCTCTACACTGAGACCATGTAAGTAGAGATAATCCTGATACTTGCCCTGCCGATACCATTCCTGAGTCACCCGGCTGACTTCTGATCCCATAGTTACGGCCATGAAAGCGACGTAGTCCGTACTGCGTCCGTCCACCGGTGGAGCCACGTAATCACTCAAGCAGAGCCGATCCCCCTTTTTTTGCCGCGGGAATGTAAAGCTGACCCAAGGAGTGGTGTGATCCTCCCGGTAAATGATCAAGCGGTTTCCTTCTCCAGCAGCCGGAAAATAACCATACACGGCAGCCGGTTGCAGAATACCTTGCTCCACACATAATGTTTGCAACTCACGGAGCTTGGGTCGTGCCACTTCTTCAATCATGCGAGCATAGGCGGCCGGAGAAACTCCCCCCTTCCTGAACTGCCACTGTGAGCTGAATAACGTCAGCTCGTTCAGATATGTGAAGATCTGCCACAGGTCAAAGTTCGTGACCATCCGTGTGCCTAGAAACGGTGGCTCCGGAATATCCGGAGCGGGGCGGATCGCTTGGGAACGTGATCCGGTTTCTTCCGGCTCCACCTGTTCATAAACGTAATAGGGGTCCTCCCCGTCGGTGGTGTCTGATTGGCTTCGCAATGCGCCTCGGTGCGAAGTCTGAACCGTTTCGGCCACACGACGCACCATCACACTTCCCACTTTCGTCAGCTTCTTGCGTGCCACGATTTCGTCCATGATGCGCAGTCCTTCAAAAGCATCTTCACCGTAATAGAGGGGGCCTTTGTAGATGGCTCGCAGGTCCTCTTCCACGTACTTGCGGGTCAGAGCTGCTCCCCCCAAAATGACCGGCGGAGTCAGACCACGCTCATTGAGCGTCTGCAAATCCTCTTTCATCACCAGCGTGGACTTGACCAAAAGGCCACTCAAACCGATAGCGTCCGCCTGATGCTTCTGATAGGCGGTGATGATGGCATCGATCGGTTGCTTGATTCCCAGGTTGTACACCTTGTAGCCATTGTTGCTGAGAATAATATCGACCAGATTCTTTCCGATGTCGTGGACGTCCCCTTTGACGGTAGCCAGGATGATGGAGCCTTTCTCCGCACCGGTTACTTTTTCCATGAAAGGCTCCAGGTAAGCCACAGCTGCTTTCATGACCTCGGCAGACTGCAAGACGAAGGGCAATTGCATTTTGCCACTGCCAAAGAGATCCCCCACGACTTTCATTCCATCGAGCAAAATGTTGTTGATGATTTCCAGAGGGGAGTAACGTTGCAAAGCAGCATCCAGGTCGGCTTGCAGGGAGTCCCGTCGGCCTTGAATGATGGCCTGACGCAAGCGTTCTTCTACCGTCTCCCCGAGGGAGACCTGCTTCTTCCCTTCCCCTTTTTTACCGGCGTAATGCTCAATGAGCATTTGCAGGGGGTCTTCGATACAGTTCCCGGCGGCATCAAAGACCCGTTCATCAAAGAGGAGCCGTCGGCATAATTCCCGGCCACGTTCATCGATCGCCGATAGCGGAAGGATCTTGGCAGCATGCAATATCGCCGAGTCCAGGCCGTATTGCAACGCGTAGTGCAGATACACACTGTTGAGCACCTGCCGGGCGTAAGGACTCAAACCGAAGGAACAATTGGATAAACCGATGTGGGTGAGTGCCCCCGGCAAGTTCTGCTTGATCAGACGTATGGCTTCGAAGGTATGGATCGCGCTTTTACGTGTCTGTTCCTGACCCGTGGAGACGGGAAAAACCAGGGGATCGAACAGCAGATCGGACGGCGGAATACCATACTCATGGACACAAATCTCATAAATGCGTGAAGCCACTTCGAGTTTCCACTCGGCTGTGTCCGCCTGACCCTTTTCATCAATGGTCAGGGCAACCAGGGCGGCCCCGTACTTCTTGGCCAGTCGAACTTTGGGGTCCAGTGACCTTCGGCCATCCTCGAGATTGATGGAGTTGATGATTGCCTTACCCGAGCAGCATTTCAGACCGGCCTCGATGACCTCCGGCTCGGTACTATCGAGCATGAGGGGTTTGGTCAGCACCGCATTGAAGCGCCGGATCACCTCCCGCATGTCACGGACCCCATCCCGCCCCACGTAATCGACGCAGACATCGAGGATGTGCACCCCTTCTCGCTCCTGTTCCCGAGCCATCTCGACCAGACCATTCCAGTCTTCCTTTTCGAGCAGCTCCCGGAACTTGCGGGAACCGTTTGTATTCGTGCGTTCGCCGACATACAGGGGCCGCGGCTCCACACACAACTCTTGAGCACCTTGAAGACTGGAGACCGCCGAAACCGGGACAGGCTGTCGCGGAGGTGGCGTCTTACCATAAAGGCGTTGCACAACGGCACGCAGGTGTTCATGGGTCGTACCGCAGCAACCGCCGACAATGTTCACCCCGTACTCCTGGACGAAGCGCTCCAACCACTCCGCCAGAGGCTCCGGTTTGAGGGGAAAATGAGTTTCTCCGCCACAGGTTTCCGGCAAACCGGCGTTAGGCAGTACACTCAGCAGCTTGCGGCAATGGCGGCTCAAATGGCGGATGCCATCGTGCATCAAATCCGGACCGACGCCGCAATTCATGCCGATGACATCGATCCCCTCAATCGCTTCCAGGGCGATCAACGCCGCGGGTACATCGGTACCAGGAAGCATCTTTTGCCGTTCATCGATAATCGTGATTTGCACCATCAAGGGGAGGCGTACCCCCGCCTTGTCCATCTCTTCCAAGGCCGTGATCGCCGCACACTTGGCCTGCAGAATGTCAAAGCAGGTCTCGATGAGAATCGCATCCACCTGCTCTTCGATCATAATCTGCAACTGTCGTCGGTACGAGTTGGCTAGGGTATCGTAGTCCACATGAATAGCCGGATCGATCAATGAGGGCATCCGGGTTCCAGGACCCACAGAACCAATGACAAAGCGAGGACGCTCTGGCGTGCTGAACTCTGCTGCGACCTCCTTGGCCAGGCGGATGTTGAGCCGATTGATTTCCTCCAGCTTGTCCCCCATGCCGAACTCATCAAGTACCAACTGAGAGGAATTGAAGGTGTTGGTTTCAATCCCATCGCAACCGGCGGCCAGGAAACCACGGTGCACTTCGCGGATCCATTCGGGGTGGGTATAAACCAAGGCGTCGGACAGATTCATCAAGTGCTTGCCACTCGGGGACCAGCCCCAATCTTCATCCTTAGGCTTGTAACGGTGGAGACTTGTTCCCATCCCCCCATCCAGAATCACGACACGCTGCTGCGCTAATTCCAGAAACGGGTGTTGATGACCTACTCGATGCATGGGGTGTCTCGATGCAGTCATGTCAAGCGAACCGGGACGATCTCTGCCCTGAGCTGTGCCCGATGTTGTGAATCTGTGCGTCTCTCACGAACGTGTGAGCCACAATGGCCGGACTGCCCTTCCCTCCCAGAAACCATGGTGAGCACGCTCGGGCTTTTCTGATTCATAGCCATTCTACGGGGTCATCATGAGTGGACACGAGTTGAAAACTCGGGAAGGGAAGGTGATGGGCCTGGCCAACCAGGCCTGTACGGCGAGAAAAAATCCAGAATAGGTATAGGAAGAAAATCCAGTCGGCCCGTCTCTTCCGTGGACGGGCCGACCAGCCGGGCCTGCTATTCTGGCGTCCTGCCTCAGGCCGACACAGGCGACAATCGGGAGGTGACCCGTGGCGAGGCAGAGGAAGC
>Ga0272447_1000948_pt1 | contig 19825 bp, 18 predicted proteins | sample YNPCB0133_FD_194589 | JGI IMG/M metagenome (GOLD analysis project Ga0272447, IMG submission 194589) | Hot spring microbial mat communities from Yellowstone National Park, WY, United States - YNP-CB-013-3 | ecosystem: Environmental > Aquatic > Thermal springs > Hot (42-90C) > Sediment | place... | reverse complement strand
CAGCCGTCCCCCCACTGCCTGCCGCACCTTGCGATACACCAGCCAATCGGCCACCCGATGCAGCGGCCAGAGACCCAGCGCTACCAATCCACCCCTGACCCGCTGGAGCAGACTGGGTTGTACCGGTTCCAACGTCAGTCCCTGCCACAGCCGTTTGCCGTAGATGTAGCGTTTGCTGATGCCGATCAAACCCCAAATCAGCTTTTGTTTGCCGGGAGACTGCTGCCGCAATTCCCGTTCCACCCCCTCATAAATGGACTCCCACATCCGGGGTACACCGACCAGGTGATGGGGGCGATAGTGGGTTAAATCCTGCTTAAAATGCCGCAGCGTGCTGTAGATTTGGTGAATCCCCTGCGAGAGCAAAAAATACTCCCCCGAACGTCCGTAGCTATGCCAGGTGGGTAGCAAACTCAGGGCGATATTCCCCGGTTTGGGTGTAAAAACAACGTGCAGACTTTCTACCTGGTGCAGCAAATTCCCGTGGCTGAGCATCACGCCTTTGGGTTTGCCCGTCGTGCCGGAGGTGTAGATCAAAGTGGCCAGGGAATCCCGTTCCAGGCGGGGGGGCTGAAACGGCTGGTTTTTCCCCCGTTGCATCAGTTGGGCAAAGCTAAGGATGTCCCCGTCCCCCTCGCCCCAGAGCAGGATCACCGCCCGGGGTTGCCATGCCTGTAGATAGGGTGTCAGTCGGCGTAGCACTTCCGGCGTATCCACCACCAAAAAACTGCTGTCGCTGTTGCGGTAGATAAAATCCAGTTCTTCTACCGGTGCCTGCGCCCCCCGCACTACATCCACCCCGCCTGCGCGCATGATCCCCTGGTCGGCAATCAGCCACCGCGAGCTATTGTCGGCAAACAGGGCCACCCGCTCTCCCGGCTGTACCCCTAAAGCCTGTAACCCCTGGGCAAACTCCTGAATCTGTTGCGCCAATTCCGGGTAGGTGAGGCGTACAGGCGGCTGGCGGTGCGGTTCTTCCAGTGCCACTAGGTGGGGAAACCGTTGCGCCAAATCTGGCCACATATCCGGCAGAGCAGACCAGGGAGCCATAGGTGCCTGGGACACGAGCGGACTGTTACTAGCGTAGCGTGTTCTGAGGCCAGCACCGGCAATAAAACGTTATAATTTGGGCGGAATCTCGGGGAGCAAAGTGGTGGTACGAGCATTTTTCATCGGGCGGGCGGCGGCACAAGCCCTGTCAGAGCAGGTGGGGAATTGGATCGGGGAAACCTTAGCCGCCCTAGGGCGGTGGGATGCCCAACAGCGGGAAGCCCTACGCCAACAGGTGCAGCAGATATTGGAACGAGCCGCCTTGGAAGAACAGCGAGCCACCCAAGCCGCACCGGCGGCCAAGGGGCAGCCAACCCCAGATTTGCAAACGACGATTGACGAATTGCGGGCGGAAATGGCACGCCTGCGCAGCGAACTCAAACGTTATCGCCAGCAGCACTAGGGTGACTGTCCTCGTCAGCACCAAGCAGTACCGCTGGAATCGGGAACGCTACTCCCGCTGGCGTAGGTCATGGGATATTTGGTGCTTTGTCCTGCGTTTTTTGGCCGCCCAGTGGCTCTATGAGAAAAATTGGAGCTATCGTGGTGGGGCAACCCCGGAAAAACGCGCGCAACGTCGGCGCCGTATTGCCATCTGGGTACGCGAACAGTTGTTGGATTTGGGTCCCACCTTTATCAAAGTCGGGCAATTATTCTCCACCCGCGCGGATATTTTCCCGGCAGAGTATGTGGAAGAACTAGCAAAATTGCAAGACCAAGTGCCTGCCTTTGGTCTAGATCAGGTGGCGCGCATTATCGAAACGGATTTGGGTAAACCCATAGATAAGCTATTTCTCAATTTCGAGCCGACTCCTTTGGCCGCAGCCAGTTTGGGTCAGGTGCATCGGGCGGAATTGCCTACTGGAGAAGCGGTAGTGGTCAAGGTGCAGCGCCCAGGTTTACGCCAGTTGTTTCAGATTGATTTGGCGATTGTCAAAGACATTGCCCGCTATTTTCAAAATCATCCCCGCTGGGGGCCGGGGCGAGATTGGCTGGGCATTTATGAAGAATGTGCCCGCATTCTCTACGAAGAAATTGATTACTTAAACGAGGGACGGAATGCGGATGAATTTCGCCGCAATTTTCGCAACGTCACCTGGCTCAAAGTCCCCCGTGTGTATTGGCGTTACTGTTCCAGGCGGGTACTCACCCTGGAGTATTTACCGGGGATTAAAATCAGCCATTACAGCGCTTTGGATGCTGCTGGATTGGACCGCCGTCGCCTGGCCGAATTAAATGCCCGTGCCTATCTGGAACAGGTATTGCACCATGGATTTTTCCACGCCGACCCCCACCCCGGCAATATCGCCGTTGACCCGGATGGTAGTCTCATTTTCTACGACTTCGGCATGATGGGGCGGCTTCACCCCCAAACCAAAGAAAAACTCGTGCAAACCCTGATGTGCATCGTGGATCGGGACGCCGACGGGGTGATTGAGGCCCTGGTGCAACTGAAAGCCCTGGTGCCGCAGGGGGATATGGGGCCGGTGCGTCGTTCCTTGCAGTACGTTTTGGACCACCTGCTGGACAAGCCCTTGGAGATGCAGTCTATTAGCGCCATCAGCGAGGATTTGTACGCCCTGGCCTACGACCAACCGTTTCGTTTTCCGGCTACGTTTACGTTTGTGATGCGGGCCTTTTCCACCCTAGAGGGGCTGGGCCGGGGTTTGGATGCCAACTTTCAATTCTTCCACATTGCCACACCCTACGCACTGGAAATGATGGAACAACGCAATCACAGCAACGACCTGTGGGGGGAATTGGGGCGCCAGGCAGCCAAAATGAGCCATTCGGCCTTGAGTTTGCCCCGGCGGGTCGAAGAAACCCTCACCAAACTGGAACGGGGAGACCTGGTACTGCGCAGCCGTTCTTTGGAGACGGAGCGGTTGTTGCGCCGGTTGATCGCCCAGCAAGCAGCGGGCAATTACCACGTGTTGACGGGCAGTTTCCTCATCGCTGGCGCAGTTTTGCTGGTGGGGGGCTACGGTTGGCTGGCCTTACTCGCAGGGGTGCTGGCTGGGTTCACCGGTTGGCGAGGCTGGCGGGTCTGGCAGCGGCACGAACGGTTGGAACGCCTGTTTGAGTAATTAGTAATGATTCCCAGATTTGCGGTGATGCACAGCAGTAATCCCCGTGGGATGGAGTACTTTCCCCTCATCCACCGTGGCATAGACCACCCAGTGGTCACCGCATTCCATCCGTTGCGCCACCTGACAGTGTAAGTACGCCAGGGCATCGGTCAAAATCGGACAACCGTCGGCAGTTTGGCTGGTGGCCAGCCCGGCAAAGCGGTCCTCTCCAGGGGCAAAGGGTTTCAGGAAATGGCGGGGCAGGGGACTGCCTTCGGGCAGGATGTTCAGCACAAACCGGTCCCCCACATGGAGCAGGGATTCCACCGCCCGGTCCTTGGCAACTGCCACGGTTAAACCCGGTGGGTTAAACGTCGCTTGCGCCACCCAACTAGCAAGCATGGCACTGGTCAATTCTCCCCGGCGGGCAGCCAGCACACACAAAGGTCCCACCACCCGTCCCATGGCCTGTTCGGTGCGGGCAGCCTGGGCATCGGTAGGGCGGGCGATGGTTTGGCGTTGTTTGTGCCGCAGGGCCTGGGCAAAATCCGTACCCGTCTGTTCGCACCGTTGCAAATCCGCATCCGTCGGTGTGAATTTCACCCGGATTGGCTCAAACCCCCAGCGAAACCCGGCATCCCGCAGCCGATTGGCTAGCACCTCCACCGCTTCACCACTCCAGCCATAGGAACCAAACACCCCCACTGGCACCGTGCGGGGCGCATGATCCACCACAATGCCCAAAGCGGTTTGCATTTGCGTTGGCGCATGACCACCTAATGTAGGCGAACCCAGAATGATCCCCTGCGCCGTGCTGACCACCTGCCGGATGTCTTCGGGGCTGGCGGTTTCGCAGTTAAGGGATTCCACCCGCACCCCCGCCTTGGTCAACCCCCGTGCCAACGCCTGCGCCAAGGTCGCCGTATTCCCATAGGCAGAAGCGTACAGCAAGGCCACCGTCAGGTCACAGCCACTTTGCCGTTCGCACCAGAGACGATAGCTGCGGGTCAATTCCGGCAGATGGTAGCGCACCAACGAACCGTGCCCATTGGCATAGCAGGTTGCTGGCCAACGCGCCAACCGTTCCAACACCTGTTCCACCTGCCGCACCTGCGGGGCATGAATACAGTCGAAGTAATAACGATAATCCTCTTCCAGGGCGTGCCAACCCTCATCAAACACCTGGTCGCTACAGCGGTGGGCGCTAAAAAACTTACCACTAAACAGCAGGCCAGTTTTGGGGTCAAAGGTAGCCAAACCATTGGGAAAGCGGGGTGTGGGGATGGGGATGAATTCCAACCGATGCCCCCGTCCCAATTCCAAACTTGCCTCTCCCCGGATGATGTGGGTAGTCAGGGGATGCTGAGCGAAATATTCCGGTGCCTGTTGGGCCAGCAGGGAGCGCAGCGTTTGGTCGCCTGGATTGGAACACACAAACGTAATGTGGGGAGCCTGTTGCCACAGTTGCGCCAGCGTCACCACCCGGTTGGGGTTAATATGGCCCAAAATCACATAGTCAATCTGGGTTAACGCCACATGGCGGCGCAATTCCGCAAAAAATAAGGTTGCAAACGTCTCTCCTGGCGGGTCAATCAGGGCGATTTTTTCCGCTTGGATCAGATAACTATTAGCTGTTGTACCTCGCTCCAGGGCATATTCCAACTCAAAACGCAACCGTTGCCAACTCCGACAGCGCAACGCCAAGGTATCAGCGGCAATGGGTACAGTTTGCACGTCACGTGGGGGATGCTGTGCCATCATTTTTGACCCTTTGAATCACCTACTTTATTGTGCACGATTTGCTCGCCAATGGTATTCCTTTGCCGATCCCAATGGACATAATTGGCATTGATAATACCAATGGTCGGGATAAGGCATAGTAATCACAGGCAGAGAGCAAGCATTGGACCTCTTGCGCTAGAAAATAGTGGTAATGCTCGTGCGGGTTTTCAGGGATATTTTTTGACTGGGATCAGGCAATATTTGGCAGTAGATACATACGCTTAGGTTTCTCTTATTCACCTACTGCATCCTTAACCCGGTACCGAACATGCCTGTAGCCGGTCTTACCAAAGAACTTGCCAAAAAATAAGAAAAAACCGATGAAATGCCATAAGACATACACCTGCCGACCTTAGCAAAAGCATAGATACAAATGTCCATGAGCAGGTTGCTAATGAAACTGAACCGCATCAGAGGACTAATCCTAGGAAGAAACCTGGTGCTGGTAGGGTAAATTGATTCAGGCAGCGATTGCTGTCACTGTCAAAAAGCTGAGTATCCGCCGATGTTTGAACTAATTGCACATTTTCTTATGGAACTTTTATCAAACTTCACTATATGCTACCCCATACAATACCTGTAGCAAAATTTAACAAATAATCGAACGAACTAGGGTCTCCCGCTACTGTTATTTTTATTTATGGATAGGTAAGGGCAACTTTTGGGAAGGGGTGAACCGTTTTATTTCTCTGGGAAACCGTCTGGGGGGTCACCAAATGATGTTGTGACGATTCGAGTATTGCTAGCTTTGATGAAAAAACCAAACGGCGAAGCAGTAGGAAAGTAAGCAGAACTTGGCAGTTATGCCTCAAGGAAATGTGTAGAGGTGCATTGGCTACATCGTTACGTTCCGTAGATAGTGCAAGCCATGTCCGTTTGTGGACTGCGTAAGAATCCCCCGAATATGGCTACGCCACGCTTTGCTATGCGTCGGTGGGAATGTCAATCATGAAGTAAGGTTGGCTGGGAGTTGAATCTTCCGTCTCGCCCAGGGTTACAAGCTTATTGTCTGCCATCGCACTCCCTATCACCAACGAGATATGGTATTCTTTTGTAAAACTTTGTAATAACAAATACTACCTTGGATGGCTTGCTATTATCAACAGAGTTAAAATCTGCTATATTGAGAATCTACTACATTACGGTTCTTCGGTAGTAGGGGCTTGTAGCTCAGTGGATCAGAGCACTTGACTACGGATCAAGGTGTCGGGGGTTCGAATCCCTCCAAGCCCGTCCTCATTCTGAGTCACTTCTCCCTGTTATCGCTAGGCAACTTGGGTGTGTACTTGGAAATCTCAGAAGCGGTATAACCCTCATCAATCATTTGCAAGATATGCAATAACTAAATAACGCACGGGAAACACTTTCAGTTACACAAGTCATCAATCGGATGCCTCTCATAATAGAGATTGCCGAATCTGTGCAGGACTAATATTTAATTGGAGAAAGCCCGCTGATGCAACAGATTCCAGTTATAACTACAGAGGATTTGATTGCGCCAATCAGCGATGCCAATCTAAGCATGATCTGAGCATATCCTCACCCGGTTTCACCATTGCCAGACGGGATAAGCTGTCCAGGTGCATCCCTATCTGAATAAAGCATGAGAGCCTATTTCATTGCATCGAGCAAGTGTCAAGACTCCGATGGAACGAACAGAAGCCACTGGCGTAGGTTGCACCATCGCACTTACAACCATTGACTGCTCAGCCCAAGCAAAGATGCACTTAATAACTATCCCAGCAGGGAGCTAGATGAGGGGAAACGCTTAGGTACCGTCTTGAAGACGGGCCGCTACGGCGACAGAATCGTTCAGTCTGACCAGTGACCTTTATCACCCAAAGCCAGCAGATTTCTTATTTAGAGTGGAATTATTCCTACTTCACTCATTTTTCGGGAGTTTGCATCATGTCCCCGTTGCGAGAACAGATTAGTCAAGCGGTGCGTTTATCCTTGGCCTTGACCGCTGCCATTGGGGTTATGTGGGGCATTCAGACCCTCTGGCTGGATGGTCAACAACAGGTGCCCTATCCCGTTCAATCCGTCCATCACTCCCGTTGAGAACGGCGCAGGAATTGTGCCAGACCCACTACTTGGGCAATACCTTGCACAAAAAGGAGACCAAACCCAAGTAGGGGCAGGGATTTGACCCAGTAACGGGGCAAACCACCAGGGTCAGGGGACTGCTCCCTCAAGCGCCAAGCCGCCCAAACCGTCGGAGTCGTCACCCACAGGAGCAACGCCACAAACGGCAGGAGAAACAGTAGCGTACCCAGCAAATCCATCCAAGCACGACGGCGTTCCGACCAGCCATTGTACAGCACATCCACCCGCACATGGCCGTTGTGGTAGAGCGTGTAGGCCGCCCCCAGCAGAAACACACCACTGAATAAATACCACTGCAATTCCAAAAAGGCATTAGAAGTGAGATTCATCCCCAGCCACCGTCCTAGGTAGCGACCCACCACATTCCACACCCCGACCAGCACTAAGGGGGGAACCAGCACGATTGCCACCCATCCTGCCGCCAACGTGAGGCGATTGATGCCATGCCAGTACCGCATGGTTTCTAAGATACGCCTATTGTCACTTGTGGTTCAAGATTGCTAAGATAACTAGTACATCTGCGATGGGGTGTCGCCAAGTGGTAAGGCAGCTGGTTTTGGTCCAGCCATTCCGAGGTTCGAATCCTTGCACCCCAGTTACTTCAGCTCTGAAGTAAAGCCCTTCTATCCCAGAAATTGCCTTGGCACTGACACGGCTACTGCTAGCTCTGGATTTTGACGGGGTTCTTTGTGACGGACTAGCGGAGTACTTTGCCATCAGTGCCCGAGTGTACCGGGAGTTGTGTCCTGACATTGGCTGTACGAGCAACCTAGAACCGTTCCGGGAATGGTTTTACCGCTTGCGGCCAGTGATTACCCACGGCTGGGAGATGCCTTTGCTATTGCATGGGTTAGTGGTAGGAGAGGACGTAGCGGCACTGGCAACCCATTGGCCGCAAGTGCAACAACGGCTTTTGGCGACAACGGGGTGGACAGCCCAGGCTCTGGGACAACAGGTGGATCAGGCACGGGATGCCTGGATCGAACAGGATGAGCCAGGGTGGTTATCTCTGCACCGGTTTTATCCGGGAGTTGTAGCGCAAGTGCAGGAGTGGTTGACAGCTGACCGTTTGCAACCTGTGATTGTCACCACCAAGCAGGAACGGTTTGTGCTGGCTCTGTTGGCTGGAGTCGGGGTGGCCTGGCCGCAGACATGGCTATATGGCAAAACCGTCAATCAGTCGAAAATTACCATATTGCAGACATTACATCAGCAGTATCGAATCATCGGGTTTGTAGAAGATCGCCTAGAGGCCCTGACTGCCGTACAACAGGTTGCTGCGTTGCAAGACATCCCACTCTTTCTGGCCACCTGGGGCTACAACACCCCCCAACAGGCACAGATGGCTGCTCAGAAGGGCATCCAGCCCCTTACGCTGGCGGAATTTTGTGACCCCCACTCCCCTTGGCTGGAACACATTGATTAGAAAAAACTGCGATTGCGGCTACAGATTGCAGTTTCCCATAAGAAAATTGTATAGAAATTGTAGAACTGGGGGGATGACAAATCCATAGCAGTCTGGTAAGATGCTAGCGTGTGAGGAGCGAACCAGTTAGGGAGTCGAGGCGAAACACGGCAAGCCGTCGGCTCCCTTTCTGGTTTAAATGCTCCTCTTAAATTTTTAGTTAACGACTAGGCAGTTCTACGTATTCAAGAGATCCACAAAACAAAGAATTGCTTGGCATTTTCTGTACTGGCAAGGGATTTTATGGGTTTTTGAAGCAGGAGTTCATCTATCGCTCAAAGATTGCCGCTGCCCACAAACATAATTGAGGAAATCGCCAGCCAAGTGTTTCAAACGAATTGCTGCTTTGACTCCGGTTACGCCAATCAAATAACCCACTGACCAGGTACGTATTTATCCTTTACTTTGCAACAAAAGACTGATTTTGATAACTTCTCTCGTAGATTTGACTGGTCAATCTAGTCTTTTTCAGGCCATTCTAATAGGCACTCTCTATTTCTGAACCGTCAATATCACTGAATTGGGTACTAGAGCGTCCACAACTCCATAATGACGCCCAAAACCATACTGTATATCCACTAAGTATGATTTTTATAGCTCAAATAGCTGGTACTGTTTTTCCTTAGCGGGCATCCCTCCCTTTAGCTGCAAGATGTTAAGTTTTTCTCGCTGCAAATTAACGACTTAGCCGCCGCCGCCCCAAAGTGCCGGAAGTAGCACCCGTACTGCAAACTGGGGAAGTGCCAACATTCGCCGCCAGCGCCAGGGTTCTTGGTACAGGCGAAACGCCCACTCCAGGTATAATCGCCGCATCCAGAGGGGTGCTCGCACTTTCACCCCCGCCCAAATGTCAAAACTGCCACCCACGCCCACCCACACGGACTGGGGGCATAGATGCCGGTGCTGTTGAATCCAGAATTCCTGGCGGGGTACTCCGAGCGCCACAAGAATCAGCCGTGGTTGTTGCTGTTGTAATTGCGCCTTAATCTGAGTCTCCTCTGCCTGGGTGAAATAGCCATGTTGCACCCCTACCACCTGCAAAGCCGGGTTCTGTTGTTGCCAATAATGGGCAGCCTGTGCCGCTACTCCCGGTGCCCCCCCCAAAAAAAAGACCGTTTCCTGTTGCAGATGGGCCAATACCTGACCGACTAAATCAATCCCCGGCGCATGATACGTCCCACAACGGCGCAACTGCAAATATAGAGTCACGCCCACCCCATCGGGCACCACCAATTCCGCCTGTTGAATCACCGTTTTTAGGCGAGGATTGCGCACCGCCTGCATGACCATTTCCGCATTCAGAGTCACCACATGCGTACCGTGTCCCCTCACCACCCGTTCCCGAAGCCACTGGGCATAATCCGGGAGCAGATGAATCGGCAACCCCTGAATGGTAAGTACGGGCGGCACAACCCACATAGCCTATCATCTTACGAGCGATACTGAGACTTCTTAAAACATAAATTTAAAGAGCTGAGGGGACAGGCATAAAATGGTGACGTTACCGTGCCGTATGTGCGCTCATAGTTCTCCTAGACTTCATCTTCAGCGTTTGGGCGCAATCCCTTCGGGGAATTTTTACAGCCTTGGTGGCTCTACTGAACGTGCAGTTTTGAATACTTATTGGAATACTTAGCAGCAAGAGAGAATCCACTACCAAGCCTCACTTGATCCGTTAGTTTTCAAGAGCTTTATCTGAGGAATTTACCAGAACGCTTGTAGCGGTAATCCACCTGAGAGATTGCATAACAAGGCTATGGCTGCGTTACCCAAGCTATACGCCAGCTATCAGTAAAACTACGGTATTTCTTCACCCACCATGACCCTGCAACCTAACCAGAACCCGACCCTGCTCCATACTGCCAAACGAGGGCAGCAGCCCCCAGTAAACCCGCTTCCGGCAACGGAGATCGCACCAAAGGCACCGGTGCCATAGATTGTTCTTGCACCGTAGTCACTAAACTTTGCCAGTACGCATCTCCCAAAGCCAATACCGATCCACCGACAATGACCCGCTCGGGATTGAACGTATTTATGGCGCTGGTCAACGCCGTGCCCAAAATGCGCCCCGCTCGCCGGATCAAATCCTGGGCAATCGGATGACCCAACCGTGCTGCTTCTCCCACCTCCTGGGCGGTAATTTCCGCAGCAGAGGTAATGGTTTTATGAGTAAATTGCAACACGCCTGCCTCCCAGAGAGTCTGTGCCATATGCGCCAACCCCGACCCAGAGGCAAACAATTCCACACAACCCCGATTGCCACACGTGCAGGGTGGTCCCTGGTAATCAACACTGATATGTCCCAGTTCCCCGGCAGCAAAGGTTGTTCCCCGTAACAGTTGACGGTCAAGAATGATCCCACCCCCAATGCCGGTGCCGACCACCACACTTAAGAAATGGCGACAGTCTTGCCCCGCCCCAAACCACAATTCCCCCAATGCAGCGCAATTGCCGTCGTTATCAACCCAAGTGGGCAAACCCAGGTGCGCTACGACCAAATCCCGCAGGGGCACGCGCCGCCAATCCGGTAACAACGCCGTTGCTGCCAGCACTTCTCCCCGCTCAAAATCCACCCGACCACCGGTGCTGATCCCAATCCCCTGCACCCTATACCCCTGCGCTACGGCCCAGTCTTGCGCCCGCTGCAGTAGAACCCACATCTGCGCCAAAATGTCCTGGCGTGTAGCAGGTGTTGGTTGCTGTTCTTGATAACGTAATTCCCCGGCCCCGTTCACCACTGCCGCCCGTAGGCGCGTACCCCCCAGGTCAACCGCTAAGGCCGCATTCACGCCTGTTGGTCGCGGAGTAATTCCTGAAGTCGCTGCAACCCTCTTTTCACATGACGGGAAACCGTTACTACACTGATTTTCAGTAAATCCGCCACCTCTTTTTGCGTAAATTCATGGAAAAACACAAACTCTAAAATCTCTCGCGTGCGGCTTTCTAACTGCACCAAAAGCTGCTCTAAGTACAGCCGGTCTTCCTGCGCCAGCTCAAAACTGCGATATTCCGGGTCACATACCTGTTCTCCTAGGGAGAGAGGACGCCCTTCCTCATCCCCCACGCACATATCCAAACTCACCAAGGATTGGTTTTGCCAGGCTACTTGGGCTTCCTGCCACTCCTGCGCCGATACCCCCAACCCCTCCCTCATCTCAGTCACCGTCGGTTCCCGCCCGTGCGTCTGCCGCCATTGGGCAACCCACTGAGTCAACCGCCGTTGTAACTCCAACCACCGCCGCGGCACCCGTACCGTCGGACTTTGATCCCGCAGATAGTGTTGAATCGCCCCCCGCACATACGGCAGAGCAAAACTGCTAAAGGCAACCCCCCGCTCCAGGTCAAAACGATCAATCGCCTGCAAAAGACCTAAAACACCCACCTGCACCAAATCCTCTAGGGGTTCCCGACACCACTGCTGACAGCGATAGGCTTCCTGCCGCACCAAACCTAGATTAGCTTCCACCAAGCGATCCCGCCACTGCCGCTCCCCGGTCGTGCGATAGGCTTTGAGCCACGCCAGAATTTGTTGCTTGATATCCCTACCCTGTGACTGCTCTTGCTCCGACGGCCTACCAATAGTAGAGGGCATAAGTATATACACGAGGATGGAATGGGGAGCCAATACGCCACACTTTCTAGGATACCAGACCCCTCCCCGCTTAGCAAGCATATTCCTACGAGAGGATTGACCCTGCCTTAGAAGAACAGGGATTCTTTGCCAGGTTGCAGGGTGACCCCCGCTTCCTGGGCTATACACCCTTGCGCTTGCGTCAGCGTTGCGTAGCAACGGTGGTGGAGGATGCCATAACCCCAACTACTGGGCCGGAGCCCAGATACTTTCTACAGCACGCTACACCCCTCCCATAAATAGGTGGAGCAGCGCTTTCATTCCTCTAGGCGTGAGCCGTGCCGATAGAGCGGGGCTTGAAACCCAGTTTTCTTGGTCAGGGGTTAGGCTGCCGGGCGAATGCGAGCGTAGAAAACACCCCGAATTTTCACATCCAAGGGTTCTCGCGAACCCAGGTCCGTATCTGAAGGCTGTTCGCTCTCAAAAATACCTGCGATTTCCCCGGTAGTGCCATCTACTTGCGCCACCTGTAGCGACAAATGCCCTTCCTGAACCTCTGCGGTTTTCACATTGGCATTCCCCAATTCGGGGTCATCCGCCCGTGCGGGCAGAGCCACCGCGTTGTCATAACCCGTTGCCAACCCCCGGCCTTTGGGGTCTAGAAACAGCGCTGACCGATAGGAAGGCACCCGAAACGTACCCGTAAAATCCGTTGACGTATTGATGACGGTGTCGCCGGGCGGGGTTTGGGCTACCAATTCCTTAATCGTGAACAGAAAAGCCACCCGTTCTCCCCCTGGTAACTGCACGGTGATCGGTTGGAAATCCAGACCGTCTTTTTCCTTGAGAGTAAGTACCCCATCTGGGGCCACTTCTAAATCCGCTTCCACAGCATCAATCGAAGAGGTAGCACGGGTCAGGAGTTTGGCGGGGACAAAGGTAGCTTCCTGGCGTTTATTAAGCGGTTCTTCCTTAACGAAATAACTCGTGGGTTCTAAACACAAATCCGTCACGCGATAGGTTTGCCCAGGGGTCAGGCTGAGGGAGCCGCGGGCAAAATCACTCAATTGGGGGCATTTATTCGCCAAACCTGTGCCTTTGACCTGTTCATAAGAGAGACTTTTGAGCTGTTCATAGGTCAGCCCTTCGGGCGTCGTACCTACGGCAGGCGTACAGGCAGTCACCAGCGCTAAACAGCACATTAGCAATACGGCCAGTAAGGCTCGATACCCCATAACCAACCTCCACAACAGACATGGCACTTTGATCTTACCGTGAAGGGGGGTCGTTGCAGTGAAGGGGCGGGGGATCACCTAGCCGCAGGGCCTGCCAGACGTGATCAATAGGAATCCCCCAACTGTAGTGAACCAATTGGGCACGTAATTCGGGAGCGGGGATGTCGCCGCTGGCGTAGCGGTAAGGGTCGCCCCAGAGGGGATATTGGTGCATGCCATTCAAGGCCACCAGTTGACCCTGACCATTCAAAACGGGGCCGCCGCTCATGCCTTTGGCAATGGGGTTGGTGTAGCCTAGACGGTAGCCCCCCTCGAGGGATTGGGGCAAAATCAGACGCACAGCACCCGTGGTGAATACCAAGCCTGGGTCGGTCTGCCCTTCAGTGGGAAAGGGAAACCCAGCGGCAAACACCGGTTCGCCCACGGCCGGGAGTTGGGGTTGACGACAGGCCAGCGCATACGTCTGTCTGCTGGTAAAGCGCAGGGCGGCCACATCCTCGCTACTGCCGGCTGGTAGGACAGGGGTCTGGGCCGAGTACAGGCGGCCATCGGGGGTACGTATCCGGTAGGTCCGGGCGCGGCTGTCACCTTGCAAAACGTGTTGGTTGGTCACCAGGGTATAGGTGTGCCCTTGGCGGGCGACGAGAACCCCAGAACCCCAGTTCTCCCCTACCAGCACCTTCACCGTGACCCGGCGGGCTACTTCTTGGATTTGCAGTGGCGATAGGGGCGGTACCCGAAGAGATGGGGAATGGCCCCGGAACCAGGTCCAGAGACCCATTCCCAAGCCCAGCCCCAGGCACCCCAACCAAACCAACAGCGATTTCAAGGTCTAGGGAGTAGGTTCAGAAGGAGTATCCTCACGGCCTATCAATTCGGCAAAGTCAATGTAGGGGCGGGCAGTGGTTTCGTTGAGCGGCCCGGAAGCGCGGGTGCGGATGTTAAACAGCTGGTTGACGACCTGGGTGGGATTAGCACCAGGTTTGAGGGTAAACAGCAAACCGGCACAGGGGCCACCGTGACTGCGGGCCACACAGACCACGTTCTGACCGTTCATCCGCCCAGTGGTAATGAAACTGAGGCTACCGTCGTCGTAGTAAGTTTGAAAGCGTTGGGAAACCTCGTGGCAGCGGCGTTGGGCAGAATAACCACTTCCGCTAAAAACAGCAGAAGTCCAGCGGATGATGGGAACCACCCGGTCGCCGGATTGGGCTAAGGTGGTAGGGGTTCCTTGACTGGTACCGCAGTAAAAACGCAGTCTTTTGGGGTTGGCTGCGGCTGCTGGAGCCAGGGAGAAACTGCCTACCAACAGCGCCAAACCGACCAAGCCGCCCCGGAGATAGGGTGCGATCCACATAAATAGCAAACCTCCCAAAGGATTCAACCCAAACGGTAACCGCCTAGACAAGATTCATCTTAGGCTAGCAAAAGGATTCCCGACAGGTACGGGCGTGATATTCAGACGTAGCAGCAGGGTAAGGGTTCCGCTACCCTAAGCGAGGGGGGATTTGGTAGGATTTTTCAAGCTTCTGGCAGATGCCCTTGACCGATTTTGAGGCAACGGTTGTTTCATGAGCTTACTTCTGAGTCAGGATCAGGTGGACTTGCTGGTACGCAACCAGCACCATGACCCCTTTGCGGTGCTTGGCCCCCACGCGGTAGAAGTGGACGGGCAACCCCATTGGCACATTCGCGCCTATTTGCCTCTGGCGCAGCAGGCCTGGGTGGTGTGTCCGACGTGGCGGCAAGAATTTCCCATGACTGCCAAACAACACCCCCATTTATTTGAATGTCTCATTCCGGGAGCCGAATTGCCCAATTATCAATTGCGGGTGCAAGAGGGCGGAAGGGAACGGGTTTTTTATGACCCCTATGCTTTCAAAACGCCTAAATTGACCGATTTTGACCTGCACTTGTTTGCCGAGGGGAATCACCACCGAATTTATGAAAAGTTGGGCAGCCATGTGACGGTCCTCGATGGGGTACCCGGCGTGTATTTTGCGGTCTGGGCGCCCAATGCCCGCAATGTTTCGGTAATCGGGGATTTTAACGGCTGGGACGGACGACTGCATCAGATGCGCAAAGGTCATACGGGGGTTTGGGAACTGTTTATCCCGGAATTGACTGTGGGTACTCGCTACAAATATGAGATCAAAAATTGGGAAGGCCACATTTATGAAAAATCGGACCCCTTTAGTTTCTGCCAGGAAGTGCGCCCCAAAACCGCTTCCATCGTCACGGATTTGAACCAGTACGAATGGGGGGATGCGGATTGGTTGGAACGGCGGCGGCACACGGATATTCTCACCCAGCCAATTGCGGTTTATGAGGTGCATTTGGGTTCTTGGTTACACCGGGCGTTTGATGTACCGACCCCCGATGGCACGCCGCCCGTAGCGGTTTCAGAATGGAATCCGGGTGCCCGTTATTTGACCTATCGGGAGTTGGCGCACGAACTCATTCCCTACGTCAAAGAGATGGGCTTTACCCATGTGGAATTGCTGCCGATAGCGGACTATCCTTTTGATGGTTCGTGGGGCTATCAAGTGGTGAGTTATTATGCGGCCACGTCCCGCTATGGTTCACCCCAGGATTTCATGTATTTTGTGGATCAATGTCACCAGAACGGGATTGGGGTGATTATTGATTGGGTGCCAGGGCATTTTCCTAAGGATGCGCATGGGCTGGCCTATTTTGATGGCACGCACCTTTACGAGTACAGCGACCCCCGCAAGGGAGAACACAAGGAATGGGGGACCTTGGTATTTGATTATGGCCGCCCGGAAGTGCGGAATTTTTTGGTGGCGAATGCCCTGTTTTGGTTTGACAAATATCACATTGATGGGATTCGGGTGGATGCGGTGGCGTCCATGCTGTATTTGGACTACGGTCGCCGGGAAGGGGAGTGGGTGCCCAATGCCTACGGCGGACGGGAGCATCTGGAAGCGGTGGACTTTTTGCGGCAGGTCAATCAGGTGATTTTTAGTTACTTTCCGGGAATCTTATCCATTGCGGAAGAATCAACCGCCTGGCCGATGGTGTCCTGGCCGACCTATGTGGGGGGGTTGGGATTTAATCTGAAATGGAACATGGGTTGGATGCACGATACGTTGGATTATTTCCGCATGGACCCCTGGTTTCGCCAGTTCCACCAGAACAACATTACCTTCAGCATTTGGTATGCTTTTAGTGAGAATTTCATGCTGGCGCTTTCCCACGATGAGGTGGTGCATGGCAAGGCGAGTTTGATGTCCAAAATGCCAGGGGATGAGTGGCAAAAGTTTGCCAACATGCGGGCCTTGTTTGCCTATATGTTCACCCATCCGGGCAAGAAAACTCTGTTTATGGGGATGGAGTTTGGTCAGTGGCAGGAGTGGAATGTGTGGGGGGATTTGGAATGGCATTTGCTCCAGTACGAACGCCACCAAACGCTGAAGTATTATCTCAAAACGTTGCTGCATCTGTACCGGCAGGAACCGGCGCTCTACACCCAGGACTTTACGCTGGATGGGTTTGAGTGGATTGATTGTTCGGACAACCGCCACAGTGTGGTGTCGTATATCCGCTACGACAAGGACCGCAGCAACTACATTGTGGTGGTGTGCAATTTTACGCCCCAACCCCATGCCCATTACCGGATCGGGGTGCCGGAAGCGGGGTTTTATCGGGAGTTATTTAACAGCGATGCCCGGGAGTTTGGTGGCTCCAATATGGGCAATTTGGGGGGGAAATGGACGGATGAATGGGGCTATCACGGGCGTCCCTATTCCCTGGATTTGTGTTTGCCCCCGCTGGCGGTGATGATGTTTAAGTTGGACCGAGAAAAATCCCAGGCGGTGCTGGGGAATGCCGATGGGTGAGCGGCTGCGTCGTTGGCTGAATACCCTGCTGCTGCTGGATGTGTTCCTGGTGCTGCTGGGGTTTGTTGGGCTGGTGGTGGCGGTGCCAAGTCGCCAGGTGTGGCCGGGACTATGGCAGGGGTGGCTGTGGCTCTGGCAACCGCTGTGGCAACCGGCCATTGGCCTGCTGATCCTGGGGGCGTTGGTTACCGGCGGGCTTAACGTCCTTGGGCGTGCAGTGCGTTCAATATCCGGCAACAGTCCCAGGTGACGGCTTCCAGGGTCGTCCGGTGGGTGTCAGGGGGTGGCGGCAGGAGCGGGGCAATGCGAACGGTCACAGGAGTCGGGCGGGGCCAGCGGCAACCCGGGGGACGAATGTGTTGGGTTCCCCAGATCATCACCGGCAACAACGGCACTTGGGCTTTGGCGGCAATCAGGGCTGCTCCCAATTTCGGTTCCGTGACGCGGCCATCGGGGGTGCGGGTACCAGGTAAAAAAATGCCGGTTGCCCAACCCTGCGCCAGTGCCCGCAAAGCCGCTTGAATCGCCTGTCGGTCGGAAGTACCCCGCCGCACCGGAAACGCCCCATACCAGCGGATCAAGGTCGCCAGCACCGGCACCTGGAATAATTCCGCTTTCGCCATGTAGGCCACCGGTCGCCCCAAGGCACAGGAAATCAAAGGTGGGTCAAAGTCGCTGGCGTGGTTACAGACGGCCAAAAATGGCCCCCGCTGCGGCACATGGGCAAAACCTTCCACCCGTCCCCGCAGGTATAGCCAGAAAAAGGGTGCCACCACCGGCCACTTCAACAGGTGATACAGCACCAGTCCTGGCCAGGGTTCCCGCCGAGGCACGGCTTACTTCTTGGACGGCACGGTCTGGGGGGGAGTCGCCTGAGTAGGGGGTTTGGCGGGGGCCGCCGGTTGTTTTTCTAAAGCGTTGATAAATTCCTGCATCTCCTTCACCCCTTCGGTGTCGCCACGTTCCCCAAACAGTTTGGCCGCCTGCTGAAAATCGCTGATGGCCTTGGCCCGATCCCCCGCATCCATGTGCAGTGCCCCGCGAAAGGAATAAAAACCGGGGTTTTTACTGTCAATTTTGATCGCCTCATTCACATCCGCCAGTGCCCCGGGTAAATCCTGCAACTGCCGCCGCACAACGCTCCGATAACCGTAGGCTGCCGCCGCCTTGGGGGCCAGTTCAATGGCTTTGGTGAAATCGGCTAGCGCCTGTTTGGCGTTCCCCAAATTCGTATAGGCCACCCCCCGCAAAGTAAACGCCGTCGCATTCGTGGGTGCCAACTGGATCACCTGGTTGAGTGCCAAAATAGCAGCCTCGAAATCCCCCTGTCGTCCCCGCTCCACCGCCCTTTGCAAGAGGGATTCCACCGTTGGTGCTTGTGCCAGCGCACCCGTTGCCAGCCCCATGCTCAGTGCTAACCCTACAAGCCACGTGTGTTTCCGTCTCATGCCACCCCCCACTAACGTTCCTGCTTACATCCGTTCTACCACCGGAATCCCCAACAAAGATAAGCCCAGCTGCAAAATGCGCGCAGTCAGATGCGCTAAGCCCAGGCGAGACGTGCGTTCCGGGTCAGGGGCAGAAAGAACCGGACATTGGTCGTAGAACTGGTTAAATTTCTGACTGAGTTCAAAAAGGTATTGCGTCAAACGATTGGGAAACAAATCCACGCTCAATTGTTCCACCTCATCGGGAAATTGCATTAAGTGCTTAGCCAGGGCCAATTCCGGCGCTGCCGTCAATACAAATTCCGGCACCAATTCGCTAAAATCCAACGCTCCCTTACGGGCAATTCCCTGTACCCGCACATACGCATAAAGCAAATAGGGCGCCGTATTTCCTTGCAACGCCAGCATTTTGTCGTAGCTAAACGTGTAATTACTCAGGCGATTTTGACTCAAATCGGCATACTTAACTGCGCTGATACCGATGACCCGGGCCAAATGGTCCACAAATTCCGGGGATTCCTGCCGCTGATCCTGTGCCAACCGGGTGAGAATATCCTGCTTTGCCCGGCGAATGGCCTCCTCCAGCACATCTTTGAGGCGCACCGTTTCCCCTGCCCGAGTACGAAATTTCTTGCCGTCCTCCCCCAACACCAACCCAAACGGCACATGCGTACATTGCACCTTATCTGTGAGCCAACCCGCTTTTTGGGCCACCTGAAACACCTGGGCAAAATGCTGACTTTGCCCCACATCCGTCACATAAAGAATGCGCTGCGCTCCGTCCTGCTGTATCCGATAACGCAGGGCAGCCAAATCCGTCGTGGCATAGTTGTAACCCCCATCCGACTTTTGAATTAATAAGGGCAACGGACTGCCATCGGTATTGACAAAGCCTTCCAAAAAAACACACCAGGCCCCCTGATCCAAAACCGCTAAATGTTTTGCCTGCAACTCCTGCACCACTTCCGCTAGAAAGGGGTTATAAAATGATTCGCCCCGCTCCGTAATCTGAATATCCAACAGGTCATAAATATACTGAAATTCCTGGCGGGACAGGTCGCACAAGAATCGCCAAGCCCTGAGTAATTCCGGGTCACCCGCTTGCAACTTGACAACTATCTGGCGTGCCCGTTCCTGAAACGTTGCATCCCCATCAAAACGTTGCTTGGCCTGCCGATAAAAGCTCACCAAATCCCCCAAATCCACCGACTGTTGTTGCTCAAAAAATCCCGGATGCAC
>Ga0272447_1000944_pt1 | contig 19895 bp, 23 predicted proteins | sample YNPCB0133_FD_194589 | JGI IMG/M metagenome (GOLD analysis project Ga0272447, IMG submission 194589) | Hot spring microbial mat communities from Yellowstone National Park, WY, United States - YNP-CB-013-3 | ecosystem: Environmental > Aquatic > Thermal springs > Hot (42-90C) > Sediment | place... | reverse complement strand
AGTGCCTGGCACGTCTGGTTTATATCGGGATTCCCACCAGTTGCCGGAGGCGCCCCTCGGAGATCATCCGCACCTCCTCGTGAACGGAGCGCCCGTGGCTATCCATCGTTACCACCAGCGGCAGGTTTTCCACCCGGATGACCCAGAAGGCCTCCGGAACCCCGAACTCGTCCTTCTTATAGACGGTCAGGACCTCTTTGACCGTGTCGGCGATGAGGGTGGCGGCCCCTCCCACTGCGTGCAGATAGGCCGCCCCGTATTTCTGGCACGCCTCCAGCGTCCGCTGCCCCATTCCACCCTTGCCGATGACGCCCCGGAGGCCAAAATGGGCGATGACGTCGGCCTGGTAGGGCTCTTCCCGGATGGAGGTGGTGGGGCCGGCGGCGACAAACTCCCAGCGCCCGTCTTCCCGCCGACGGACCACCGGTCCGCAGTGGTAGATGGCGCTGCCGGTCAGCAGTCGGCGCAGTTCCTCATACAGCGGACGTTCGCGCTCCGGAATCTGGGGGGACCGGATGAAGGTCTCCACCATGTACTTGTGGGCCGCGTCCCGTCCGGTGACGATGACCCCGGAGAGGTAAACCGTATCTCCCACGTGCAGGGAGCGAATCACCTCTTCGGAGATGGGAACGGTCAGGTAATGGACGGCCATGTCTTCATTCCTCGTACTCGTAGAGCAAATTCTCCAGCCGGGTGAGGGCCCGGCGGAAGGAAACGCTCCAGCAGTTCGGGTTTTGCCCAAAAGGCATCCCGGAGTTTGCTCACTTTCTCCCCGGGATGTTTGCGGATGTCCTCCCAGGAGGCCAGTCCAGGGAGAACGTTCAAACTCTGGTTGGCATAGGCCAGTGCACTCCAGTATAACCGGTAAAACAGTTGGACTTCTTCCGGCGGCAGGTTCATTGCTATACTCCCCGTTCAGGCATACGTCACGGTTCCGTCCCGGACTTCCATCCGCGCCCGGCGACAGGCCCAGCACATGTAGGCGACGGTGACGAAGAAGGAGGCCGGGAGGCGGTGGGCCGCGCCGATTTTCACGCCGAGAACGGTGGTTTTCCCACCAAAGCCCATGGGCCCCACTCCCAGTTCGTTGCACTCCCCCAGCAGTCGCTCCTCCAGCGCGGCCAGTTCGGGGACCGGGTTGACGTCGTCCAGCGGGCGGAGGAGTTGCATCTTGGCGTGGGTGTAGCCCGTGCCCCGGTCTCCACCGATGCAGACGCCCAGGATGCCTGGCGCGCACCCCTCCCCCTGGGCCCGGTGGACCGCGTCCAGCACCACCCGTCGGACCCCCTCCAGGTCCCGTCCGGCCTTCAGGGGCTCGTAGGGCAGACTATATTGGATGCTGACGTTCTCACTGCCGCCGCCTTTCAGGAGCAGGGCGACTTCCAGCGGGTCATCGGGCGCGCCTTCCTCAAAATGAAAGACGGGGAAACCGATCCCCAGGTTGTTGCCGGTGTTGTGGCCGGTGAGGGAGTCCACCGCGTTGGGTCGCAGGTAGGCCCGGCGGGTGGCCTCCGCCACCGCCGCCTCTGCCTGGGCGCGCAGACTTCCGGGGCTCATCCCGGCCGGATAGCGGACGTGGAAGATGGGCGTGCCCGTATCCTGGCAGATGGGCTGAGAGCGGGCACGCGCCAGCGCGACGTTCTCCAGTATGGCGGTCAGCGTGCTGGCGGCGGCTGAACCCGATTCCTCCCGGTCGCGGGCCGCCCGCAGCGCCGCCTCCACGTCGGCGGGCAGGTCCGTAGAGGCCCGCCGGATCAGTTCTACAAAGGCCTCGGTCAGGTTCTCCATTAACAATTCCTCACCCTGAAGATGGTTGTTGGTGGAAAACGGCGGCTTCTAACTGAAGGACGCGCAGTTCCAGTTTTCGGAGATCGGCGGCGGTTGCCCAGCGCTCCCGGGCCACCGCTTCGGACTCTACAAACCCGCGCTCGGCTAACCGTTGTTCCAGGAGGTCTATCCGCTCCCGCAGCGCACGCACCTCTATCTCCAGGGCAGTTACTCGCCGTTCCAGGGTTTCTACCCGGGCCTCCAGGTGCTCCAACCGATGCTCCAGGCGCTCCAGCCGCTGCTCCAGGGCGGCCAGCCGTCCCTCCACGGAACGCATCCACTGTTCCACCGAGCGCATCCACTGGCGCGTTTCATCGTGGTCCCGCGCCATCTGGGCAATGAAGGGCTCTATGACCTCGTAGACGGCCTCTTTGATCAGTTCCTTCAGTTCGTTCGGATCATTCATTGCCCTCCTCTCTTCAAAGAAACGGGGTAACTGCCTCCCCGAATTGATTTGCAAGTGATGTAGCGCAGGCTGTCAGCCTGCATGCAGGCCTGGCGGCCTGCGCTACAGGGGCATGCCTTCGCCGTATCTTTGATGGCGCTTGCCCAGAGGCTCCCTGGCAGGTAGTTACGAAACGTCAATGAAGCGTCCCCAGCCAGCGGTCGTAAATAGAGAGTTCCGGGGGGAGCAGGCCCTTCTCCACCAGAATCCGCTCCAGAATGGCCATGCGCTGTTTATGGCGGCGGACCTCGGCGTCCAGCATCTGGACCCGTTCCTCCAGTTCCCGCATCCGGGCTTCCATCTCCCGGAGCCGCCGTTCCTGCTCCTGAATTTTCCGCTCAACGAGTTGGATCCATTCATCCAGTGTCAGGGAATCCATTGTTCTCCTCCATTGTTGGGATGCGGTTTTTTCGGCGGCGGCCAAAGGCCGCCGGTAACTATCTACCCTGATCGGTTTGCAGATAACGTAGCGCAGGCCACGAATGCTCTCGTTATTCTATGGAACTTTGTCAGCCTGCATGCAGGCCTGGCGGCCTGCGCTACAGGGGCGCGCCTTTGCCAGCGTCTTTTATAGCGCTTGCCCGGAGGCCCTCTGGTAGGTCGTTACGGTCGCCGCCGGAAAAACCAAACGCTTCACCTACCGGGGCTTCGGAATGGCCAGGTCAGCCGGACCCAGGTCGGAGAGTTTCAGGTGGGGGTAGGTGGCCTGGATCAGTTCGTGGATAATCTGGGCGTACTTGACCTTCTCCCGCGCCTGCCAGGCCAGGAAGTCCGGGCTGGTCCAGGGACGGTACATCGCGCCGGCCCCGGCCGCCAGTGCGGGCCCCGGCTCAATCTTGAAGTAGCATGGCGCGCAGACCCGCGCCATCTCCGCCCCTTCGTAGAACCGGTTGAAACCGCCGAAGGAGTCGGAGAGGTAGATGTGCAGGTCCATCGGGATGTCCATGGCCTGGCGGATGGAGGCCAGTTGAGGAAGGGAGAGGTCGCCCAGGGGGTTGAAAGTGGACGCACCCAGCATCTGCAACACCTTTCCGCCGGCCGCCGACGCGTGACCGGCGAAGATGCTGACCTTGAAGACCACGTCCTCGGGGATGTCGCCTGTCCTCTTTAACTGATTGACCACCCAGAGGAGCCCCTCGTCAATGCAGAGAAAGCCGCGGAAGCCGATGTCTATGCAGCGCAGCATCTCGGCGATGACGTAGGAGAGTTGGTCGGAGCCCCGGTAGCGGAGGCCGGAAAGGGCACCTTCCGGGGTCGCCAGTTGCCGCCCCACATCCCAGCCGGAGCGGGGGCCGGGGGTGATGATGACCTCCAGTTTCGCCTCCGCCGCCATCTGGGCGAAGTCCCGCAGTTCGGCATCGTCCAGCAGCGTGGAGCCCATCACGGTGGAGATGAGCCGGTGAATGGGGATGTTGCGCTTGCGCATCTCGTCAATGAGCGCTTCCAGCACCTGGGGCCGTTCCACGCCGGAGATTTCCATCCGGTAGTGAGCGCCGTCGGGGAAACGCTTGGGGCTATCGGGCAGATCGTAGGCATCCCGGCCAGGGATTCCGATCTTTTCCAGCATACTCCGAACTTCGTTCAGGCTACGCATGTTACCTCCTCGGGAAAAGGTTCTGGTTTCGCTACCTGACGGTTTCAGAAACAGGAGATAGATGGACCAGCCAGACAGCCAACACTCCGGTAATGCAGGCTGTTAGCCCAATGTTGCTAATATTTGGGATTTTGAAGAATTTAGCACAGGCCGCCGGGCCTGTTGACGCAAACCCCCGCAGGCTGTCAGCCTGCGCCACAAGGGCTTTTTCAGGCCGCAGGCTAACAGCCGCCATGAAAAAGATAGCGCCACTGGGCTATCCGCCTGTAGTGGCCCGACAGCCAGCGCTGCAGGCTACCAGTTTGAAACGAAGACGAGCCAGGGGTGCCCTCCCCGGGCCCGGATTTCTGTCCAGGGGTACGGAGGGGCCTCCAGACGTCCCTTCACCGTCACCGCCATTTCGTTCAATTGCATCCAGGCGGGCAGGAACCGGCTGAACGGGTAGTAGTGGGTCCGTCCGTCGTAGGCGTCTATCAGGTAGAGGCCGTCGGCATCGTAGCCAACAGCGATGAACGTATGTTCCCATTGGACGACGATAGAGACGGTGCCGTCGGCGGCAGTCCAGGAAGCGATTTCCGGCTGGAGCATCCGGTAGGTGGCCCAGATGATGACGGGGCGTCCGGCGGCCAGTTCTTCCTTAAGAAGGTCCAGTCCGAACCAGCGGTGAGCGTGGGCGTCCAGGCCGTACCGGCGCAGGGCGGTGGCGACAGGGCTGGCATAGACGCCGTAGCCTCCTGGGGGAAGGCTCCCCGGCGGGTCATCCACGTCGCCGACAAAGCCCGAGTGGGGGTTATCCGAGCGGGGGAGAGTGGCGAAGAACGCCTCTTCGCTGACGGCGACGCCCCAGAAGGCGGCCAGGTCCACGGCCGAGCGGGCCTCGCAACTGAGCGGGCGCTCCTGCCGGTGCCCCACCACGCCGGGGACGTAGGCGGATTCGGGGGGTCCTGGGGCCGCGTGGACCGTTAGCGGCAGGATCAGCAGAACCCCCAGCAGTGGCTCCTGGAATCGCTTCAAGGCCTGCCCTCCGCCATCAGCCCGGAAGTTCTCCTTTCAGTCGGGCCAGTTCAGCCCGCAACTGCTCCAGTTCCGCCTCGGCCCTCCGGCGAGCCTCCGCCTCCTCAGCGGCCCGCCGCTCCGCCTGGCGGCGGGCTTCCTCTGCCTGGCGACGGGCTTCCTGGGCCTCCAGGGGCGTCAGCAACTTCTCCCCGGTCCGCGGGTCCACCAGCCGGAGAAAGTTCCCCTCCACCCGCAGTTCCAGCCCCAGCACCCGGCTGACCAGCGGTTCCCCCTCCACCTGCCGATACCCCTCCGGCGTCAGGCGGAAGGCGATCAGGGGCGGCTGGAGGTACTCACCCAGGGGGTCAAAGATAAAGTACTCCTGAACGCCCAACACCTCGTAGGTGCCCTTCTTGGCCCCCAGGTCCTCGTAGCGGGTCTTCTTTGAGGTCAACTCAAACACCACGTCCGGGGCCTTCCCCTCTTTCCAGACCTGGAAGAAGCGACGGTTGCCCTTCGGGACGCCTTTCACCACGAAGACATCGGGGGCCACGACCTGGGAGGGGTCGCCTTCCACGTAGTAGACAAAGAGATTGCCCGCCACGTAGACGTTGGGGTCATCGCGGAAATAGTCGCTGAGGGCCTCCCGCAGGTAGATGAGTTGCTGGATGTGGACATCGGTCTCGGCCATGGGCTTTCCGTCCGAATCGGGGTAGTCAACAGTAATAGGGGGAAGGTAGACGATCTCCACCTGGGGGACTACGGCGACCTTTTCTTCCACTTCCACCGCTGCCATGGCTTGCTCCTCTTCCTGCCCCGTGATCACCAAGCGACGCGGTAACTATTCAGCCTCCCTTACCCCCCCCGCTGCCTGCGGCGGGCGGCGAAGCCGCTGGGGGGGTGATGCTGAACAGTTACGCGACGCGATTCTATGACCCGGCCTGTCTTGCCTCCTGCTCCAGTCGGCGGACAATCTCCTGCGCTTCCTCCACCGCTTCCGGCGCGGCCTCGTAGACGGCCATCCCCCGCAGGTCGGCCTCAATAATGGCCGGACTGGCCGAGAGATACCCCACCACCGGCAGGGGGCTCTGCCCGGCGATGAAGGCCCGGTCGGCGTCGGTGCGGACTTTGTTGCCCACGACGAACAGTCGCCTCAGCCCAATGTCGCCGGCCAGTTCCTGAATCCGTTCAGCGACCTCTATGCTCCGCCTTCCCGGCTCCACCACCACCAGCATCGCGTCCACCGCCTGGGCTGTGGCCCGCCCCAGGTGCTCCACTCCAGCCTCCATATCCATAATCAGCATCTCGCCCCGGTAGAGCAGCAGGTGGGTGACCAGCGCCTTCAGGAGGGCGTTCTCCGGGCAGAGGCAGCCAGACCCGCCCTTTTCCAGCGTGCCCAGTTTGAGCAATCGCACGCCGTTGTGGATGATGCTGAAGCGGTCGGGGATGTCGTCCACGCGAGGGGTGAGGCTGAAGAAGCCGCCGTAGGAGCCAGGTTTGGCTCCGGTCCGCTCGTAGATGAGGTCCTCCATTTCGGAAATGGGGGTGAGGTTCTCCGCCAGTTCGGGCGGGAAGCCCAGCGCTCCGGCCAGCCCGCCGGCGGGGTCAGCGTCAATGGCGATGACGTTGCGGCCCTGGCGGGCGTAAATGTGGGCCAGCAGGGCCGACAGCGTCGTCTTTCCTACTCCGCCCTTGCCGGTAATAGCGATTTTCTGCAGAGATGTCATATCGGTTCAACCTCCAGAATCTGCCCGGGCGTCTGCCGCCCGCGCGGGGTGCGGTCAAAATCGGCGTCAAAACTGACCAGAGTCAGGTCGTATTTCTCCGCAACGACGTACTGGTATGCGTCGTCAAAGTCCAGGCCGAATTGCTGAATGACCTGGACGACAGCATGCATATCCACCATATCCAGTCGCAGACACTCAATCTGTCCCCTCGTCAAATCTTCTATGACCCGCAGGAAGACGTGAGCCAGTTGACGGCGGGTCAGAATCATGCCCAGCGAGTAAAGGGTGAATTCGGAGATGTAGAGATCACGGCCGGGAATAGAACACATCAAACGTTCCGCTTCATCGGCCCGTTCCTGGTCTAACAGCAGTTCCAGCAGGATGTTGGTGTCAAGAAGATACACCGGCCCACCAGTCCCGAATCTGGTGCTGGAGTTCCACAGAGGTGTACTTCTCCCGAAGGTCCCGTAAAGCACCGCGCCAATCTAACCGTAAAGGTTCTATCCTTCGGGTATATCGCTGATGAAGAACTTCAACAAACTCCTGCACCTCCCGCTGCAACTCCGGCGGCAGGGAGACAATCATCTCTATCAGGGAGTTCACTGGAACATCCGTTGTCGTTTCTCGCATCGGACCACCTCAACTGATTTCCGGAAGAATCTCTCCGGGTACCCGCCGCCCGCGCGGGGTGCGGTCAAAATCGGCGTCAAAACTGACCAGAGTCAGGTCGTATTTCTCCGCAACGACGTATTGGTACGCGTCGTCAAAGTCCAGGTGAAGTCGCTGCATCACTTCAAGAACTTGAGGGACGTCTTCCGCTTCCAGATGGAGCAGTGATACACCTCCGCTCTCAAACAAGTCCTGGACAAACCGTCGTAGCCCCTCCTGCTGATTCAACCGACACATTGCCAGGCAAATAGAGTGGAAGGCAAAATCGGTGATAAACAGGGCGTCTGAAGGTACGGCATCCAGGAACTGTCCGACTTCTGCCGAACGTTCCTGGTCCAGCAATCGCTCCATCCACACATTCGTATCTATCAGGAACATCCGGCATCAGTCCCCGCGCCACTCTATGGTTTTCCTCTGCAGTTCCAGAGCCGTATATTGATCCCGGTGTTCCCGCAGAGCCCCTGCCCAATCCTGGCGGAGTCTTCGGGCAGGCCGGAGAGTCCGTTTGGCCAGAGATGTCACAAACTCCCGCACCTCCCGCTGCAACTCCGGCGGCAGGGAGACAATCATCTCTATCAGGGAGTTCACTGGAACATCCGTTGTCGTTTCTCGCATCGGACCACCTCAACTGATTCCCGAAAGAATCTCTCCGGGCACCCGCCGCCCGCGCGGGGTGCGGTCAAAATCGGCGTCAAAACTGACCAGAGTCAGGTCGTATTTCTCCGCGACCACGTACTGGTACGCATCGTCAAAGTCCAGACCGAGTTGCAAGCCGAGAGCAGGAATGTGCTTCAACTCCTCCACACCCAGGGAGACCAATCGCGTTTCCGACCTTTCCACTACGTCCGAAACGAACTCCTCCCACAATGAGGACTTCCCCGTTCGCATCAGGATAATGCCAATAGAGTATAGGGAGAAATCGGTCATCCAAAGGGATTCGGCGGGGGTCTCCTGGAGAAATTGCCGTACTTCGCCGGCCCGTTCCTGCTCCAGAAGCAACTCCAGCCAGATGTTGGTGTCCACCAGCCACATCAGTCCCCCCACCACTCCAGTGCTTTTTGCTGCAGTTCCAGAGAGGTAAACCGATCCCGGAATTCCCGCAGACCTCCCGCCCAGGTTAACTGCAGATATTTTTGTCTGGGCCGAACGCGCGTCTCCACCAGAGCGGTCACAAACTCCCGCACCTCCTGCTGCAACTCCGGCGGCAGGGCCTCTATCATCTCCACCAGAGAACGAACCTGGGTCTCCATCGCTCCCTCCTCTGCGCGCGGCCTGTATTTTAACACACTCTGGGAGAGTTGCCAATAGCGGATGTTTTGATATACTTGCATCCACAAGGAGGAGCGCTGTGAAACTGTCTGTCATCATGCCGGTCTACAACGAAATCAGCACCATCCGGGAGATTATCCGTCGGGTGCGCGCGGTCCCGCTGGTCGTCTCCATCGGTTACGGGCCCCAGAACGGGGAAGTGGTCCACCTGGAGCGGGAAATCGTCATTGTGGACGACGGCTCCACCGACGGGACGCGCGAGGTTCTGCGGGAGTACGAAGGGGAACCGGACATCCGGGTCATCTACCACGAACGCAACCAGGGGAAAGGCGCGGCGGTCCGCACCGGGCTGGACCACGCCACCGGCGACATCTTCATCGTCCAGGACGCCGATCTGGAATACGATCCCAGGGACTACCCCGCCCTGCTGCAGCCCATCCTGGAAGGGCGCGCCCAGGTGGTCTACGGTTCCCGCTTCCGGGGCGGCCCCACGAAGGCCATGTTCTTCTGGCACATGGTCGGCAACCGGTTCCTCACCCTGGTCACCAACATCCTCTACGACTCCATCCTCACCGATATGGAGACGGGGTACAAGATGTTCACCCGCGAGGTGGCCGGGAAGTTGCGCCTGACGGAACGGGGCTGGGGGTTTGACCCGGAGATTACGGCCCAGATTCTCCGCCACGGCTACCGCATCTACGAAGTCCCCATCTCCTACACCGGGCGGGAGTTCACCGAGGGGAAGAAAATCTCCTGGAAGGACGCCTTCACCGTTCTGAGGACCCTGTTCCGTTGCCGGTTCCAACGGATGTAGGGGCAGGGCTTGCCCCTGCCCCAGGGCTTGCTGCCCTGGGCAACCGCAAGGGTTGCCCCTACAAGGAACGGAACGCCAATGGGGGCTGAACGCGGCCATATCAGGGTCTGGCTTGCCGACGGTGCTGCTATCCTGGGCCTGGGCCTGCTGGTCCTGATCGCCTTCTGGCATATCGGCCCGGCCGGACGGGTGATCGCCGGGGGCGACCTCTTCCTGTATTTCTACCCGTACTGGGCCGAGGCGGCCCGGGCGCTGCAGGCCGGACGGTTGCCCCTCTGGAACCCGTACCTCTTCATGGGCGTCCCCTTCCTGGCCAACAGCCAGGCCGGGGTCCTCTACCCCCTCAACTGGCCCCTCTGGCTTCTCCTCCCTCCCCACCGGGCCCTCCACTGGAGCGCACTCCTGCACCTCTGGCTGGCTGGAAGCGGGGCCTACCTCTACGCCCGCGCGTCCCTGCGCCTGGGGCACCTGGGGGCCTGGACCGCCGGGGCGGCCCTCGCCCTGGGCGGATACCTGGGCGTCCAGATAGAACACATCAACCAGTTGCAGGCCCTCTCCTGGCTTCCCTGGGCCCTCCTCCTCTACGACCGGACGGTAGAAGATTCAAAAACCACAAAGACACAAAGACACAAAGCATCATTCATTGGTCATTCTGTCATTGCTCATTCTGTCATTGGTCATTCTGTCATTGGTCATTCTGTCATTGGTCATTCTATCCTTTCCTTCGTGTCTTCGTGTCTTCGTGGAAAGCACCTCTACGGGCTGGCCGTTGTTATCGGGCTGATGCTGCTGGCCGGGCACTCCCAGTCCGCCTTCATCGCGCTGGTCGGGCTGGGAGCGGTCGCCCTGATCCCCCGGGCGGGGGTGCCCCTGGGCCGCCGACTGGGCCTCCTGGCCGGGGCAACGGCCCTAGGGGTTCTGTTGGCATCGGCACAACTGCTTCCCACGCTGGAACTGGCCCGCCATTCCGTCCGCAGCGGCGGGCTTCCCTTCAACGAACGGGTCTCCTTCTCCCTTTCTCCCCTCTACCTGGCCCGCGCGCTGCTGCCTACGTACGGCCAGGCCGTCGCGCCGGAACATCTGGAGTACGTCGCCACCCTCGGCGTCACCGGCCTGCTCCTCGCCCTTCACGCTTCACGTTTCACGTTTCACGTTTCACGTTTCCCCCCTCCCCTCCTCCTCTCCCTCCTCGGCCTCTTCCTGTCCCTCGGCCTCTACAACCCCCTCTACCTCCTGCTGGCCCGTTTCGTGCCGGGGTTTGCCCACTTCCGCGCGCCGGCCCGCTGGCTGGCCCTCTGGGCCGTCGGCGCGGCTCTGCTGGCGGGGGCGGGCGTTGAACCTCACCCCTCCCCTAACCCGGGGAGGGAGTGGCGGCGGAGCCGCCGGGGGTGGGGTGAGGCCCTCCTGCTGACCCTGCTCTTCCTCTGGGGCGCGCTGGGCGGCCGGGCCAACGGGCTGACGGTGGCCCTCTGGCTGGCGGCGGCCGCGCTGGGCGGGGGGCTCCTGGCCCTGGGGCGCCGTTTCCCCCGCCCCGCCGCGCTGGGCCTGACCGCGCTGCTGGTGGTGGAACTCCTCCTCTCCGCCCGCGCCCTCCCCCACGCCCGCGCCACTGCCCCGGAGGCCTACACCTCCCTCCGCCCCGCCGCCGCACATCTCCTCGCCGCCGGGCGGGGGCAAACTCCCCCGGACCGCTTCCTCAGCCTCTCCGCCCTGGCCTTTGACCCCGGCGACAAGCCGGAACTGGAAGTTATCTACGGCCCTCAGTTGAGCCGGGACGCCGTCTACAGCCTCCTCATCGCAGCCAAGCATCGGGAGGTCCTCTCCCCCAACCTGCCCCTGGCCTTCCGTGTCCCGGCGGTGGACGGGTACGACGGCGGCCTCCTGCCGCTGGCCCGCTACATTGCCCTGGAACAGGCCTTCCTGCCCGAAGAGGCTGTTTCCATTGACGGGCGGCTTCGGGAAAACCTGCGTGCCATCCCCGACGGCCGCTGGCTGAGTCTCCTCAACGTCCGCTACATCATCACGGACAAAGTCTTTGATGCCTGGCTGGACGACGTCTTCTACGACCTGCAGTTCGGGGCGGACCTGGCGGCGGGGGAATCGGCGGAGGTGGCATATATCCCGGCCTTTGAGGCCACGGCGCTGGGGCTGGTCAGTTACCTGGACGGGGCCGCCGCTCTGCCCCAGGGGACCGGGGTGGGTCAGGTGACGGTCGCCTTCGCCGACGGTGCGTCCGTCACCTTCCCGCTGCGGGCCGGGGTGGAGACGGCGGAGGGGATCCACGGGCCGGAGGTGGCCCACGCGCTGGCCCCTGTGGGCGGTCACTTCTGGCCGGGCCAGCCGGAGGGGAACGACTACGCCGTCCGGTTGCACTGGGACCGGGCCGCCCGTCCGACCGCCATCCGGGTCCAGGCCACCCTTCCCCAGGGACGGTTGGTGATCCGGGGCCTCAGCCTGATAGACGAGCGCACCGGCGCCTTCCAGGCGCTGGTCATCTCCGACCGGGGCCGCTTCCGCCTGGTCCACTCCGGCGACGTGAAGGTCTACGAGAACATGGATGTCCTCCCGCGCGCGTTCGTTGTCCACCGGGCGCGGGCGGTGGAGACGTTCCCGCCGGATTTTGACCCGACGGCGGAGATCATCGTGGAGGGCGGGACCGATCTGGACGTCCGCCCCGGTGGCCCCGAATCGGTACGGATCACGGCCTATGAGCCGGAGCGCGTGGAGATAGATGTGGAGTTGACTGCGCCGGGGTATCTGGTGCTGACGGATGCCCACTATCCGGGCTGGCGGGCGTGGGTGGACGGGAAGGAGGTGCCCATCGCGATGGCCGACCGGCTGTTTCGGGCCGTCTACCTGGAGGCGGGGCGGCATCGGGTGGAGTTCCGGTTCCGGCCCCGTTCTCTCCGGCTGGGCACAATGATGAGCCTGGCGGGGCTGGCGGCGGGGACGATACCTGCATTCTGCCCGTTTGTCGGGCGAGGACTCAACTTGACTTCCTGTCGCGGTTCAGGTAAAATCCATAATGGAATACACGTTCAGAATCGGGGGGACGGATAAGCAAGGTCATTGGCGTGACATCTTTACAGCGCAATTTCCGGATGATTTTTGACGAAGTGGTTCGCGATCTGGCTACCCGACAGTTTGAAATCAGGACACGGATACACACGGGTTTCACGGATCAGCACGGATGAAATCTGTACCATCCGTGCCCATCCGTGTCCCATTGAACGGGAAACAAAGGTAAGACGGGCATTTACGGCTTATCAATCCGTGTCTATCCGTAGCATCCGTGTGAATCCGTGTACTGCCCGATCAAAAGTGTCAGGTGACCAGGTTCGCGATAAAACTTCTTACGTACTGACTCGCGGGAGCAGACCGGAAGCGGTACTGATCCCTTATGAGGACTTCCTGCGTTTTCAGCACTTTCAAGAGAATCGGGTCCTGGAGCGATTTGACCGCCTTCTGGCGAAGATGGCCGAGGTAAATGCTGGCTGGAGTGAAGAAGAAGTAGCCCGCGATCTGGCCGAAGTGAAAGTCAATCTTGATTCGCGCCGTCATTGATACCAGGGAGTAGCGGCGAAGCCGCTGGGGGAGGGGTGAGGCTGAACAGTTACGTAGGGGCAACCCTTGCGGTTGCCCTCGTGCGGTTGCCCCGTGGGTCGCCGGAGGCGTCTATGTACATTCTTGCGGTGGACCTGGGAGGAACCCAAATCCGTGCCGCCCGATGCACTCCCGATGGCCAGATGGAGAAGCGGGTTGCCATCCCCACCCTGGCATCCCAGGGCCCGGAGGTCGTCCTGGACCGCATTCGGCAGGCCATCCGGGCGGTCTGGCCGGAGGAGGGGCCGGTGGCAGCCCTGGCTCTCTCCGCCCCGGGCCCGGTGGACGCCCATCGCGGTGTCGTCCGCTTCACCCCGAACATCCCCGGCTGGAAGGATGTCCCCCTGCGAGACCTGATGGCGGAGGCCTTCGGCGTCCCCACCTTCCTGGCCAACGACGCTAACCTGGCCGCACTGGGTGAGTTCCGTTTCGGCGCCGGACAGGGTGTCCGGGACCTGATCTACTTGACTATCAGCACGGGCATCGGCGGCGGGATCATTATTGACGGGCGCCTGTACGAGGGGGGTCAGGGCCTGGGCGGCGAGGTCGGCCACATGGTGGTGGAGCCCAACGGCCCCCTATGCAGCTGTGGGGGATACGGATGCCTGGAGGCTGTCGCCTCTGGCACCGCCATCGCCCGCGAAGCCCGGACCGCGCTGGAAGGAGGGGCGCCCTCCCTGCTGGCTGGCATGGTGAGTGGCCCGGGGGAGGTCACCGCGCGGGAGGTCGCCGAGGCGGCAGCGCGGGGAGACGACCTCTCCCGCCGCATCTTCGCCCGGGCCGGTATCTACACCGGCCTGGCGCTGGTCAGTTTGATGTACCTCTTCAACCCCGCCCTCTTCATCATCGGCGGGTCGGTGGCCAACGCGGGCGACCTTCTCTTTGACCCCATCCGGCAGACTATGCGGGAACGGTCCCAGCGCGTCTACTGGGAGAACACCCCCGTCGTCCCGGCGGCCCTGGGGGACGATGTGGTCCTGCTGGGCGCGCTGGCGCTGGCACTGGAGCGGGTATAAGGTCTGGAGTACTCTGTTGTGCCCCTTCCGAACGTGCCAGGCACTTTTGGAAGTGCCTGACAGTTCTCCTCGTATCCTTCGTGCTCGGTTATGGGATTTCTGCTCCGCGCGCTGGACCGGATCACCGAAGGCCCCCGTCGCCGGAAATACGAGGCGCTGGCCCGCCAGATTGGGCGGCCAGAGATTTCGCCCGACGGCCGACGGGGGTTCATTGTCATCCAGATCGACGGCCTCTCCCACGACCACCTGCTGGAGGCTATGGAACGGGGGTATCTCCCGTATCTGCGGCGGCTGGTCCGGGAGGAGGGCTGGCACCTGACCCCATGGTACTGCGGACTGCCCAGCACCACCCCCGCTGTCCAGGCGGCCATCCTCTTCGGCAGCCGGGAGGACATCCCCGGCTTCCGCTGGTACGACAAACGGGAACGGATGGCTTTCGTCGCCAAGCGGCCTGCCCAGGTCCAGGCCCTGCAGGAGCGACTGCGGGCCGGACGGGTCGGCATTCTGCTGGGGGGCTCCAGTTACGTGAACATGTTTGACGGGGACGCCGACCTGGCCCTCTTCACCCTGGCCTCCATCCATCCCCGGCTCTTTCTGGAATCGGTGCGCGGCATCGGGCTCCTGCTGGTCTTCCTGCTCAGCCCGCTGCGGGTCCTGCGCGTCTTCTGGCTGACGGTCACTGGCTACCTGCGGGCACTGCTCTGGCGGCTGGACGCCGTCCTCCATCGCCGTCCGGCTCGCTCCTACGGCCTGCTCTCCCCTCTCCTGGCCGCGGCCGTCAATGCTCTCTTCACCGAAGTCCAGACCTTCGGCATCATCCTGGACATCTACCGGGGCGTCCCATCCATCTACGCCAACTACAACGCCTACGATGAGGTCGCCCACTGGTTCGGCCCCAGCGACCCCGCCGCCTTCGCCGTCCTGCGGGACATAGACCGCCGCATCCGGCAGATTGACCGCGCCCGTCGGCGCGCGGCCCGCTCTTCGGGCCGTCGGTACGACCTCTTCGTCCTCTCCGATCATGGCAATGCCCCTTCCGTCCCCTTCTCCTGGATGATCGGGCAGACGCTGGGGGAATTTGTCGTTGCCCAGTTGGGAGACGTCTCGCTGGACGAGGTCTTCAGCCGGCCGGGATACGCGGAGGCGAAGGCCCGCTACCTGATGGGGGAGATGGAAGGCATAGAGGAACGGTTGCCGCCCACCGTCGGTCGGGTGGTGCGGGCCCTGCGTCGTTCCCTGGGCCGTCGCATCCCCCCCGACTGGGAGGCAGAAGAGTACGACCTGGAGCGGCGGGAGGACGTCGTCGTGCGCGTTTCGGGGCCGCTGGCCCACATTTACTTCAACGTTGTCTCCCGGCCGCTGGACCTGATAGAGGTGGCCCTGCTGTATCCGGATCTCCTTGACCGGCTGATGGAGATGGACCGGATCGGCTGGATTGTGGGACGGGCTGGAGGGCGGGTGGTGGTGCTGGGGCCGCAGGGCGGCCGGGCCGTGATTGGCGACGGGCGTCTGGACATCACCCCGCCTGACCCGCTGGCCCCGTACGGCGACCGGGACCGGGTCGCCGGGGAGGTGTACCGTCTGGCGACCAGCCCCTATTCCGGCGACCTGATCCTGATGGGGCGGCTCCTCCCGGACGGACGTGTGGTCACCTTTGAGGAACAGATCGCCACCCACGGCGGTCTGGGAGGTGGGCAGGAGTGGCCGTTTCTGCTCTGTAACGCAGGCCCGCCGGTACCCGTCGCTTCCCCTTCGGCCCTCTACAACTTTTTCCTGGATCGGTATCTCAGACCACCGACGATAGACGACAGACGATAGACGACGGACAATGGACAATGGACCACTGACCACCAACGGCTACCGGCTAACGGCTAACTCCTGACGGCTGACCAATGACCAGTGACCAATTTCCTAAATACCAATCTACCATATACCTGCTCACCCTTATCCTGCTGACCGCCGCGGTGTTGCGCCTGGCGGAGATCACCCACCTTCCTCTCGGCCTGCACTACGACGAAGCGGCCAATAACATCCTGACCCAGGAGATCGCGTACGGCGGATACCGTCCCGTCTTTATCGGCGCGTACACGGGCAAGGAAGTGCTTTTCTTCTATCTGGGCGCGCTGTGGTTCCGGCTGGTGGGGGTGGCGCCCTGGATCCTGCGGTTGAATGGGGCAATGGTCGGTGTTGTGGCCGTGGCTGCCACGGCGGCCGCCGCGCGCGCTCTCTGGGGGCCAGGGGCGGAGGGGCGCCGGATTGCCCTCTTCTCCGCCGCCGGGATGGCCGTCTTGCTCCCCCACGTCATCCTCAGCCGCTACGGTTTCCGCGCGGTCTCCCAATCTCTGATGGAAGCCCTGACGGTGGCCCTCCTCTGGCGTGCCCTGCGGACCGGCCGCTGGCCCCTCCTGCTGGCGGCCGGATTCTCCCTGGGGCTGACCAGTTACACCTACCTGGCCGTGCGCCTTTTCCCTATTCCCCTGGCTATGGGGATGGTCTGGCTCCTCCTGCGCGCCCCCTCCCCGGCGCGTCGGCGGTATCTCCTCCAGTTAGCCGTCGTTCTGGTCGTGGCAGTGTTCGTCTTTGCCCCCCTGGGGCTGTATTTCCTCCGCCACCCTGAGGCCTTTGCCGTCCGCATCTCCCAGGTTTCTGCTCCTACCTGGCAGGAGGTCCTGGACGGCTTCTGGCGTTGCATCCTCGGCCTGGGCTGGCCCGGCGCGGGCGACCGGGGCGTTCGCTTCAACGTCGCGCCGCACCCCGTGCTGGAGTGGCCGCTGGCCCTGCTGGCCCTGGCGGGACTTCTCCTTCTGCTGCTCCGTCGTCCGGGCGACGCGCTGACCTCTGCAGGGCGGGTCTTTCTGCTGGCCGCACTGCCCGTCATGCTCCTGCCCAGCGCGCTGGCAACCCAGGACGACGTCCCCAACCATATGCGGCTGGTGGGGGTGTACCCGTTTCTGGTCATGCTTCCGGCCGTGGCCCTTTCGGAGATCATCCGCCGCTTCCCCGCCCGCCTCCGTTCCCCCGGTACGGCGCTGGCCCTGGTGCTCCTGCTGGGCTGGAACGGGGCCGTCACCGGGGATCATTATTTCCGCTGGGCACGCTCCCCTGCTCTCTTTGACACCAACGATGGGGACATGATGCTCCTGGCCCAGACGCTGGGCCGTCTGGACCTGGAGGGCACGACGGCCTACGCGGCCTCCGTCCACTATCAGCATCCGACGGTGGCCGCGCTCTCTCGCCGGTACGCGCAACTCAAATGGCTCACCGGCGGCGCGACGCTGGTCCTTCCCCCCCACGGCGGCGCGGTCTACCTGGTGCCCACGACGGCCAGGCCGCCGTTCCCCTGGCCCGAGCGGCTCTCCTCCCGGTGGTCCGTGGAGGAGATTCGTGACCCCTTTGGGCGACCCGCGCTGTGGGTGTACCGTCTCTCCGCTGAGGACGTCGCCGCGCTGCGGCCAGTGGGGCCGCCCGCCGCCGACTTCGGCCACGTCGTGCTGGTGCACTCAGTGGCCCCATTGACACCGGAGTGTGTGGTCGGTCGGCCCTGCGGGGTGCTGGTGACCTGGGAGGTCCGGGCCCCTTATCCGGCCCTCCAGCCCGTCGTCCGTCTGATCCACCCGCAGACCGGCGAGTGGGCCCGCGTCCACCCCTTCCACTACCCGACCGGGGAGTGGACGGTGGGGGATGTGGTGCTGGATCAGCAGGTCTTCATCCCGCCGCCGGGCACCCCGCCGGTGGACGGTTATGAAATCGCCGTGGGGTTCTTTCACCCAGACACGCTGGAAATCCTGCCCCGCGTGGGGCCGAACGAGGAGTTTGCCGGTTTGGAGGCCCGGTTCCCCTTTGGGGCCCTGCATCCGCCGGATTCTCCGGCCCTGGAAACTCTCCCCCCTTCCTGTCAGCCCGCGCCGGACGGGATAGGGGCGGACTGGGTCCGGCTGATGGGATGGTCGCCGCTCCCGTCGTCCCTGCGGCCCGGAGAGCGTCTCTCCCTGACCCTGTGCTGGCGGTCCCTCACTGCGCCCCTCCCCGACTGGACCGTCCGCGTCTGGCTGGAAGGTCCGCAGAGGGTTCCCCTCTACGAGGATGCCCCGGTGTACGGCCGCCTCCCCTTCCCGAAGTGGCGGGCGGGGATGACGGTGGAGGACCGGCTGACCCTCCGCCTGCCCCGGCAGACGCCCCCGGGGGAGTATCCGGTCTACCTGGCGGTGGGTCCGGCGGGGCCCGCTCGCCTGGGGGTGGTTGCAGTTTCCCGCCTGGAGCGCGCCTTCACCGCGACTCCCCCGCATCCGATGAGGGCCGATTTCGGTGGGGCGATTCGCCTGTTAGGGTACGAGATGGGGGAGGCGCGGGCAGGGCAACCGTTCTCGCTGACTCTGTACTGGCAGGCCCTGCAGGAGATGGAGGAGGACTACACCGTCTTTGTCCACCTGCTGGACCCGCAGAGTGGCGCCATCCTGACCCAGGTGGACGAGATGCCCCAGCGGGGAACCTATCCGACTTCCCTGTGGGTGGCGGATGAGGTCGTGCGGGATGAGCACGTCCTGCTCCTGCCGACCCTTCCGCCGGGGTCGTACTTCCTGCGGGTGGGGCTATACGTGAAAGAGACGGGCCGGCGGCTTCCCGTTGGTGAGGGGACGTTTCTCCTGCTAACCCTGGAGATAAGAGAGTAAAGGAACCGGTTTCGGTGGCTTTCGTCGCCTCACAACGACGATGGGGGAAGGGTTTTTGAGACGGGTTTTGTCCGCCCCAAACAACTCTTCTCCAAGATAACACCTCCCATCTACCGGCATCTACTGGTGATCCTCCTGCTCCCAGCGCCTGACGTAGACCGGTTCTGGTACAGGGAAACTTATCGCACAGGTGCCATTGCCCCGGATGATAGTCATCGCCTCCTCCCGATACGCCTCCATCACATAGGGGATCCCGGAAACCCTGGCGGCTTCTTCAGTGAGCGCGATCAGGTCCTCCCGGCTGATGGTGGAGAGTTGAAAGTTGCGGCTGCCCGCCATCAGTTGCTGCAGGCCAATTCTTAACTTGTCCACATAAGAGTATAAGCCCACAGCCCCCAGCGGCAGTTCCTGAATCCGATCGCCGTACTTTTCCCTGAGGATTCCATAATTGACGAAAATTTCCTCAGGGGTAGAACCGTACTGGGAGACTGTTTTCGGGAGTTGGCCCTCGGTGAGCCAGACGCTGATATTCTTGCCCACCATCCGGGGCGGGTGTGTCCCAACATCGTCGGGAGCCCGGTGGGCCAGGCCGTAAACGGCCTGGCTGAGATAGCGCAGGGCGCTGGAAGCGCCCTCTCCCTTCGGTAGCCTTTCAGAAACACGGGTTGCCAGGGCGAAAAGGGGCGCTTTAGCGCCTCGTCTTCGCCTGAGCCTGGCCGTTTACGGCCAGGCGGAAAGGCCAGCGGCCCAGCCCGACAAAACTGGGACACACCCGGCCAAAGACCGAGGGTGATGTTGACAACTCGCACCTCTATGTGACCAAAAGGCGACCCCCTTGGGGGTCGCCTTTCCCTAAAATTTTGGTAACTTGTATACTGGACTCGAACCTTAACAACCTCGGATCGCTCGTCAAAAAGCGCCAGTGGTGGTATGCTATCTCCTGGGAGGGCAAGGTGCGAGCTTACACAAAGTAACTGAGGAGCCCTGGCTGCCTCTGTGAGTAGATTGCTCACCTTCCTGCCCAGGAGACCCGATTAGGAACATTGGGGAGAGGTCGTATCGCTCTGCCCCTAATCAAGAGCAAGTCTGGGTGAGCATCCCATCCCTGGCCCTGGGCGATCAAAGTGCACCGTTGCCCACCCGAGTGAATCCGATGTGGATAAAAGGAAAGGAGGGTAGATGCGCATTCTGGGTATTGATCTGGCCGTCACAGCCAGGCATCGGGCCATCCTCGCCGACAAGCGAGGCCGGTTCCTCAGCCCTGT
>Ga0272447_1000943_pt1 | contig 19917 bp, 14 predicted proteins | sample YNPCB0133_FD_194589 | JGI IMG/M metagenome (GOLD analysis project Ga0272447, IMG submission 194589) | Hot spring microbial mat communities from Yellowstone National Park, WY, United States - YNP-CB-013-3 | ecosystem: Environmental > Aquatic > Thermal springs > Hot (42-90C) > Sediment | place... | reverse complement strand
ATTGAATATTCCAATAAGCGCCTCGTGCCGTGGGCTAAAGCCCTTGGCTAGACGGGCAAAGCCCACCTGCACAGACTAGCGCGTGCCATTAGGCTAATCAAGATCCTCTTGTCGTAGGGCTGAAGTCCTTGGCTAGATGGGCAAAGCCCGCCTGTGTAGGCTATGCTATCAGGCCGCATCGGCGGCCTTCGTCCTGGTAGCCGAGCCCTTCAGGGTGACAACACGCCGCAGGACTCAAGTCATTGGCTGTCCAAGGCAGAGCCTGCCTGCGCGGGCTTTAGCGGAGTAATTACTCAACAACCATACGCCCTCGGCTACGGGGCAAAGCCTGCTTGCGCAGGCGAAAGCAGATTGTTTATTCAAAGACCATACGCTCTTGGCTATATGCAAAGCCTGCCCGCATGGGCAAGAGCGGAATGATTACTCAAAAATATAAGCCCTCGGTTATGCGAAGCCTGCTTGCGCGTACCAGGCGACATCTGCGCTGATTCGTCGTATCCGTGCCGATCTGTGTTCTATTTCGGCTATACCAATTATGACGGTGGTGCTACGCCTGCGGCGGAGTAGCCACGCCGGTGGAAGGGACTTCTTCCGGTTTCAGTTCCACCTGGGTGACAGACGCGAACAGGTTGCTAATCGTTGCTGCTGGATGTGGGAGCAGCGCCGCTGCAAGCACCTCGTCAAGCGTATCGACCAGCACGAACGTCAATGCATCGCGCACATCACGCGGCAATTCGTCGAGATCGACATCGTTGCGACGCGGCAGGATGATGGCGCCAATACCAGCGCGATGTGCGCCAAGTACTTTTTCCTTCACCCCGCCGACCGGCAACACCCGACCGCGCAGTGTGATCTCGCCAGTCATTGCGACATCGTCGCGCACCAGGCGCCCTGTTGCTGCTGAAGCGAGCGCCGTCGCCATAGTGATACCTGCCGATGGTCCGTCCTTCGGCACCGCTCCGCCGGGAACGTGAATATGCACTGCGTGCGTATCGAAGAATCGCGGGTCGATCCCCAACGTATGCACCCGCGCACGCACGCAGGTCAATGCCGCTTCCGCGCTTTCGCGCATGACATCGCCCAGCTGTCCGGTAAGGCGCAGTTCGCGGTTCCCCTCAACGACCGACGCCTCAACGAAGACAATATCGCCGCCAGCAGGCGTCCAGACAAGACCAGTCGCCACGCCAGGCTGGTCGATCCGCTCTCTAGCTTCGTTGAAGAACCGCGGACGCCCAAGCGCACTGCGAACAAATTCGACAGTAATGGCAACCGGTATTGGCGTCAGCTCCGGTTCGTCTTCAACAAGCCGCCGCGTCACTTTGCGCAGCACTGCTCCGATCTGGCGCTCCAGATTGCGCACCCCCGCCTCACGGGTGTAGTCGTGGATGATGACGCGCAATGCTTCTTCCTCGAAGACGACTTCGTCGGGGCGCAACCCATTGGCGCGCAGTTGTTTTGGAATCAGATGGCGCTGCGCGATGTGCACTTTTTCATCCACCGTATAGCCGCTCAGTTCGATGACTTCCATCCGGTCGCGTAATGCAGGCGGCACCGTATCCATCGTGTTCGCAGTGGCGATGAACAGCACTTTGCTGAGATCGAACGGCACATTCAGATAGTGATCGGTAAAGGTGTCGTTCTGTTCCGGATCAAGCACTTCTAGTAGGGCAGCTGCCGGATCGCCGCGATAGTCATGCCCCAGTTTGTCGATCTCATCGAGCAGGATCACCGGATCGGACGTGCCAGCACGCCGCAATTCCTGGATAAGACGCCCTGGCTGTGAGCCAATGTAGGTGCGGCGGAAACCGCGCAGTTCAGCTTCATCGCGCACGCCACCAAGGCTCATACGCGCGAACTGGCGCCCGAGCGCGCGCGCAATGCTCTGTCCCAGACTGGTTTTCCCCACACCTGGCGGACCGACGAACGCCAGGATTGGCTCACGCGCGCGTTCGTGACCGTCGGTAAGCGCTTGACGACGCTGCTTGACCGCCAGATACTCAAGGATGCGCTCTTTGATCTTCTGCAATCCATAGTGGTCTTCGTCGAGCACCTGCCGGGCACGTGCAATATCGATCGGCGCACCGGTAAATTTGTTCCACGGCAGTTCCGCCATCCACTCCAGGTAGGTACGCACCATCTGGTACTCTGGCGACGCGCTGTTCATCCTGCTCAGACGGTTGAGCTCGCGGTCGGCTTCTTTGCGCGCTGCGGATGACAGGTTTGCTGCTTCGAGTTTCTCACGCAGTTCGGCAAGTTCGTCTGCCTCCGGGTTGTCTTCGCCCAATTCCTTCTGAATCGCGCGCAGTTGCTGACGCAGGTAGAACTCGCGCTGTTGCCGGGCGGCGGCATCCTGCACTTCCTGGCGTATGCGCGCCTGCACATCCATCAGCGCCAGTTGTTTGCGGTAGAATGCCAGCACCTTGCGCAGACGCTCGACCACATCGAAGGTTTCGAGCAGGTCTTGCCGTTCTTCGAAGGTATAGTCTGGCGAATAGCCGGTATTATCCGCTAGATGACCTGGATCGTTAATGCTGCGCACAAAGTTGCGAATCTCCTGGGGAATGCCGGGGCGCAACTCGAGCACAGCATCGATTGCCGCATGCACTTCGGTCATCAACTGTTCGAGTTCTTCGGTGTGATCGACATGATCGTGCCGCTCGACATAACTAAAGCGCGGGTACGGTTTCTCCTGAGTCTGATCGATCAGTTCCGCCCGTACCAGACCGCGCACCACCATGCCGCTCGCACCATTCGGTAGACGCCCAATCTGCTCAATGCGCGCCACCACTCCAACCCGATGGATCCGCAGTGCAAGCGGAGCGTCTTCCGGCGCATCGCGCCGATACGCGACCAGTAGCGCCAGCTGGTTCTCTTTCATCGCGGCATGCGCTGCCGCTTCGATGCCGTCGTTGAGCGGCACGGTCACGACGGTATAAGGAAAAATGACTATCCCGTCGAGCGGGATCAATGGCAATGTTTGCGTCTGGTGTGTCGTCTCGGACACATGATCGTCTTCCATAGCGTTACCCCGGTTGTAAACTGGCGAAGATATGCTCCGCGTATGAGGTATTATGATGCGCTGCGTAGTCACCGTCAAGGGTTGTGAAGCGTGATAGGGCAAACTTTAACGAAACGTTATTACACTCACTTCCTCAACCCCAGTGTGGGGAAGCCCTGCCGCAGCAAGATGTCACGGAAAGCGTCCCACGTCGCCAGTTATGCTGTGCTCACAGGTTGCAACCCACCCTGGCTGTGGATCAGCGCGCCGATGCCGGGGATCGCCAGGATGTACAGCACCGGTAGTGCTGCGGGTATCGAGATGAATGTCACCATCGCGGCAGGGAGCGCCAGTAGCGCTGCTGCCAGGATCATCAAATGGTAGTCGAGATCGTATGTTGGGTGACTGTGGTGCGCCAGGCGAAAACCGAGCGCGCGTGCGCTTACCGCGATGCCCAGCGCAACCGGTACATGCGCTAGGATGAAGACAATCGCGGCAATTGGCAGACCGACGAGCGTTGCAGTCAGCAACGTCAGCAGCGCGGCAACACTGGCAATCAGCAGTCCGATCGCTAGCAATCCCGTTCCAAAGGCTCGGAAGGGCATCGCCAGCAGGGTCATTCCTGCAACTGCACTACGACGGGGCCAGAAACCCAGTATCAGCACGACTGCCATAATCTGCACCAACCACACGAGCGCACCAACCAGCGCACGAACCGGAGACATTTCAAGACGTTGCCCTATTGTTGCGAGAATCACAGCCCGCATATGAGATGGACCGGATGTGCTGGCAAATGCTCCTATTGGCGTTTCAACGCCGCGCATCAGGTTAAGTGCGCCGATAGCGGCAGGAATGACCAGCAATGCCACTGCTGCAATGGTTGTCGCTCGCCTGAGCGCCTGTCGGATCGCAGCGCGTCGTGCAGCAACTCGTGGCGATGTATGCGGCAGGCGACGCAGCGTACCCGCAACCAGATCGGTGGTCGGCTCGCGGGGATCGAGTGCACCGCTGCGCGCCAGCGCCTGGCGGAATGCATCATCATGTTCATCATTGGTTGAATGAATACGCATAGAACTCGTTTAACTCCTGTCAGGAGGGTATTTCTTCATGAACAACACCCTCAGCGCGTAGTGCCTCGGCGAGCATACGCCGTGCGCGATGTAATCGGGTTTTGATTGTGCTCTCCGGCAGCCCGGTCACCTGCATAATCTCTTCATACGAGAGATCGTTCCAGTAACGCAGCACTGCAACTTCACGGTACGTTGGCGGCAGACGCAGGAGCGCGCGCTGCACGGCGTCGCGTTCTTCCTGCTCAATAGCGCTGCGTTCCGGGCCTTTCGCCAGCGTCGGTACGCTTAGCACTACATCATCGAGTGTCAACCAGGCAAATCGTCGCCGCCGCAGACGATCGATGCAGTAGTTCAGCCCGATCGACAAGAGCCAGGTCGAAAACCTGCGTGCCTGGTCGAAGCGCGCCAGATTGGTATACGCCCGGAGAAAGATCTCCTGGCTGGCATCTTCCGCCTCTTGAGCGTTTCCAAGCATTCGATATGCCAGATTGAACACCGATCCGGCGTAGCGCTCCATCAGTTGTGCGAAAGCGTCGTGATCACCATTGATGGAGCGTTTGATCAGCGCGTGTTCGTCGGACTGCTCCACCATGCGCCTTTACCGTTCTGCAAGAATTACGCGCATGCACTGCGAAAGGTTTCGTCTGATGATGCGCTGCCGCCAGGACGATACGTGCGCTTGCATAACGAGCCTCTATCGTATACCATGGGGCGGTGCCGCCTATCGGGAATCGCCTGGTCAACACCGTTGTGCAATGCCTGGGATGCGAGCGACCAGGCGGCGCTGCAAGGGAGGATGAAGCGTGGCAGTAACATACAACCGTGATCAGATTCGTGCAGCATTGGCAATTACCGATCCGGCTGTTAGTTCGTTTCTCGATCTCCAGACCGGCAATGTTGTTTCTATCACTGAAGGCGATCAGAGCCCGGCGAACCAGGAACTCAGTGTGCTCATCATGAAAAGTTATGGTGATCGGTTCCGTTATATTCCGGGCGGGAATCCTGCTGCCGATGATGCAGCAGTCAGCGCCTGGCTCGAGAATGAAGGACTGACGTAACCGCTGACTCTGCCTACGGCGGCGGAAGCAGGATGTTTCTGCTCCCGCTGCCGTTGTCAGGTTGCCTATGCGTCGTTGAGCGCTGCAACGCCGGGCAGGATACGCCCTTCTAGCAGCTCCAGTGATGCGCCGCCGCCCGTTGAGATGTGACGGATCTTATCGGCAAGCCCCATCTGCTCCACCGCGGCAACTGAGTCGCCTCCACCGACAATTGTCATTCCTGGGCAGTTTGCCATTGCCTGCGCAATTGCACGCGTCCCCTCTGCAAACGGCGCCAGTTCAAACACTCCCATCGGTCCATTCCATATCACCGTCTGCGCAGAAGTGATGATCTCAGTGTAAGTTTGGATTGTTTCAGGACCGATGTCCAGCACGCGCCAGCCGGGTGGTATTTCGCCGACCGGTACGACTCTGCGGTTGGCGTCCGCGCTGAAAGCGTCGGCAATGACGACATCGGTTGGGAGCATGAAGCGTACCCCGCGACTTGCCGCTTTTTCGAGCAAAGATTTGGCAACCGGAACCGAATCCGGCTCAACCAGCGAGTCGCCCATCTCGTACCCCTGCGCCAGCAGGAAGGTGTTTGCCATGCCGCCGCCGATGAGGAGAGCATCAACTTTGCCGAGCAGGTTTTCGATAACACCGATTTTGTCGCTGATCTTGGCGCCGCCGATGATGGTGACGAAGGGGCGGGTTGGATTCTCCAGCGCACCCTGAAGTGCAGCGAGTTCGGCTTCCATTAGAAAACCGGCAACGGCGGGCAGGAAATGTGCCACTCCTTCGGTCGAAGCGTGAGCGCGGTGCGCCGAACCGAAAGCGTCATTGACATAGACATCACCGAGTTTTGCCAGTTCGCGCGCCATGCTCTCGTCGTTGGCTTCCTCTCGCGGGTCGAAGCGCGTATTTTCGAGCACGAGCACTTCGCCGGGCTTGAGATCCCGCGCTGCCGCCTCAGCCGCAGGACCGGTGGTTACCTGCGTGCCTTTGACCGCCTTTGCTTCGGGCAGCAGTTCCGCCAGCCGCGCGACAACCGGCGCCAGCCGCATGCTTTCGACAACTTTGTTTTTGGGGCGACCCAGGTGCGACATCAGAATGACTGCCGCGCCATGCTCAAGCAGGTAGCGAATGGTTGGTAGCGCAGCACGAATGCGCGTATCGTCGGTAATCTGTCCGTTCTCTAGCGGCACGTTGAAATCGACCCGAACCAGAGCGCGTTTGCCGCTCCAATCGATGTCACGGATCGTCTTTTTTGCCATTGTTCTTCTCCTTCTCGTCAATACACGCTTCGGGACGATCTTATTGTAGCATAGTGCTCAACGGTTGCCGCTTCGCGCACTGGCGAGTATAATCCCCATAGCAAGATTGTGCGCCAATGCGGGAGTAAGCATATGCGTCTTCAAGGGCGGGTAGCGGTCATCATTGGGGCTTCGAGCGGCGTCGGGTATGAGACGGCACGACGTCTGGCTCGCGAAGGTGTGTCGGTAGTGGCTGCAGCGCGGCGCCGTGACCGACTTGAGTCGCTGGTAGCTGAGATTGCTGGAGAAGGGGGGCGGGCGGTTGCGATTCCAACTGATGTGACTGTCTCGGAACAGGTGGATCGATTGGTCGAAAGCACGGTCAATCTGTTCGGGCGGGTAGATATCCTGGTCAACTCGGCAGGGGTGACACACAAAATTGCGCCGCTCGAGCAGTTCAGCGATGATGATTTTCGGCTAGTGATCGAGACCAATCTGCACGGAACATTCTACGCAGCGCGCGCAGTTATTCCCCACATGAAGCGTCAGCGATCCGGTACAATTGTTAATATTGCCTCGCGTGTGGGGAAGATTGGTATTGCCAATATCGCTCCATTCTGCGCAGCCAAATTTGCGCTTGATGGTCTCAGTCAGGCGCTTGGCGCAGAGTTGCGTCCATACAATGTTTTTGTGACCACCATCTTTCCAGGGCTGATCAACACCGAACTAGAACCGCTCAATCCCGGCGAAGAGTTTCGTCGGCGCCTGATGACGGCTGCCGATGTGGCGGAAGTTATTCTGTGGGTATGCACGCTTCCGCCGACAGTACGGGTTGATGAGTTGCCGATCATGCCGCGTCAGATCGACATGTGACCTCGTGTGGGGCACTGACATTGCGGATCGCAGTCGATGAAAGATCGACGCGAAACAGGCGTTCGGGCAGTTCGCGGAAGAGGGGGCGCAGGGTGGGCGGCATGTCGATATCCGCCAGGGTGCGGAAGATGCCGTCCCTGACACGCCCGGCGACCAGGAAGGTGCAGCGTTGTGCGGCAATCCTGGCGAATGCCGCGTCACGACCGGTTTCGCCGTCGTAGTAGCGCGGATCGATGATCCGAAGCGCGGTATCATATCCGATCACGAACGTGCATCCGGGAAAGAGGTCGGCTTTCTGGACGAAGAGCGGCGCGCGCGTCAGCACCACAGGGTAGCGTCCGCGGAACTGATCGAGGCGGCGCTCCAGTTCGATGTATCGCAATGGCGGTTTGTCGGCGTTCAGCACCGGCAGTTCAAATGTCACCGGCGTACCGAGCAACACGGCTGCCGCCTGCGCCAGATACTCGTGACCGGCATGGAGCGGGTTGAACGAACCGGACAGCAGCGCAGCTGGCGTCGCGCCTTCGCGACAGACACGACCATCCTTGCTAACAAAGACGGCGGCGATGTCGCCGTTCAGCAGGAGCATCAGTGGATCAGGGGACGCTTCTTCCTCCACCTCAAGGGTTTCGGGAGGTTCCAGCGCCAGCGCAGGCGGTGCGACGCCACACGCCTCGGCGATTGCGCGTATAATCAGCAGGCTTATCAGCGCCTCCTCGCCAGCACGATCACGCGCGCCTTTGGCGAGGGTCAGGCTGGAGACCCGCAACGTTGCACCGTCGTAGACGGCAATCGAGCAGCCATGATCACCACGTTTGACACGGTCGGTTGCGATAGCGGCAGTGCAGGCGACACCCAGGCATGGTGCAGCGCCATCGGTCAGGCGCAGGGCGCGGCGATACGCGGCTTCGGCCATGGCGCGCGACGTGGCGGCAGAGACGAACTTCTCCGGCGTCGCGCCGATCAGATCGGCGAGAGACGCAGCGGCGTAACGGTCGGTCGCCTCCAGCACGGTACGTGATGAACCGGGGACGCTGTGCAGCCAGAAGAGCGCCAGGCTTCCGGCACCGGCAAACTCGAAGACCAGGCGATGGGGCGTTTGATGGATGGACGTGATCGTCTCTTGAGGCACTGGCATCATAAGAAATAGTGTACCACGATTTACCCGCCTTTGCCTGAAAGCGACCAGAATCTATGAATGGACGCGCAACACTGACCCGTTTTGCATGGCTGTCGATCGCTGTGGCAATCGTCACCATTTCGCTGAAAGCCGGTGCGTATCTGGTCACCGGTTCGGTTGGTCTTCTGTCCGATGCGCTGGAGTCACTGGTCAACCTGGTAGCGGCGATTATTGCGCTGATTGCGCTGACGATTGCGGCGCAACCGCCGGACGAGGACCATTCCTACGGGCACGAGAAAGCGGAATACTTTTCGAGCGGCGTCGAAGGGGCGCTGATCCTGATAGCCGCTTTGAGCATTGCGTTCGCAGCGGTTGGGCGCATCCTTCATCCACAGCCGATTGAGCAACCGGAATTGGGTCTGACAATCGCAGTCATCGCGTCGCTGGTGAACCTGGTTGTGGCGCAGATATTGATCCGCGCCGGTCGGCGTCATGAATCGATCACGCTTGAAGCCGATGCGCATCATCTGATGACCGATGTCTACACGTCGGCGGGGGTTATCATTGGTGTGGGGCTGGTCAGTCTCACCGGCTGGTATCTGCTCGACCCGCTGATTGCGCTGGCGGTCGCCGGGCACATTGTCTGGACAGGTGTTCAGTTGTTGCGGCGATCGGTGGCGGGGTTGATGGATACATCGCTGCCAGCAGACGAACGCGAGGTGCTGGACGCAACACTGGCGCCGTTTCGTGATCAAGGAATCATTTTCCATGCCCTCCGCACCCGCCAATCGGGCGCGCGACGTTTTGTGTCGTTCCACGTCCTGGTGCCGGGAACGTGGAGCGTCCATCGTGGACATACGCTGCTGGAACAGGTTGAGCGCGATGTGCGCAGAGCGCTACCGAATACGACAGTCTTCACCCACCTGGAACCGATCGAAGATCCGGCGTCGTTTCAGGATACGACGCTCGACCGCGTCGAAGAGACAAAGGATCAGCACTGATTTTGCCGTGGGGCTTGTGGAGATCGAGAATTATAGCAGTTCTCATAGAGGTTGAACCGATTGCTCAAATTTGAGCACTCCCCGGACGATCGCAATCACCATCGCGCGCCCCACGCGGCGACCGAAATGAATCTCGGTCTATGAGAGAAGTATGTCAAAATGTATTTCGGCACATCGCAGTTCTCACAGGAGGTCGAACGCCCCGCCGGAAGCGGACGCCTTGCGCGACATCTCTCTGCGCGCTCCGCATCTCTGCATGCATTGGACCGGCTCATGCGGAGGCGCGAAGGCGCGGAGAGCGGGAGCGCAGTGCTCACAAAGCCGGTTGGACGGGGCTGCGCCCGTCGCCGGAAGCGGGCGTCTCGTGCGACACGGCAGACTTGGACGAAGGTCGAGGTATCTGAGAACTGCTGTAATCCGGTATGTGCCTCTTGCCGTGGGGTTCATGAAGATTGAGAAATAAGTCCGGTATGCGCCTCTTGCCGTTGGGCTAATATTGAGAAATATAATCCGCTATACCAGACTAGCTGTCGGGCTAAAGCCCTCGGCTATGTAAGGCGAAGCCCGCCTGCGCGGGCTCTACCGGATTATTTCTTCAAAGACCATAAGCCCTCGGCTATGTGGGGCAGAGCCCGCCTGCGCGGGCTATTCCAGACAACACTTATCCACATCCGCGCTGATCCGTCGTATCCGTGCCGATCCGTGTTCTATTCCGCCGCGATGCTCAAGCCCTCGGCTATGCGGGGCAAAGCCCGCCTGCGCGGGCTATTCCAGACAACACTTATCCACATCCGCGCTGATCCGTCGTATCTGTGCCGATCCGTGTTCCCGTGGGCGGATCAGGGCAGCAACAGCAGTTTGCCGCTTGTTGCGCGGCTCGCCAGGGCGCGGTGCGCTTCGGCTGCCTGTTCCAGCGGGTAGGTCGCGTCGATCCGCACCTTCAATTCGCCAGCTGTCATCCATGCGAACAGATCGCCTGCGCGCCACAAAAGTTCGTCGCGTGTGAGCAGGTAGTGACCGAGCGACGGGCGTGTGAGGAAGAGTGATCCTTTTGCGTTCAACACCTGCGGATCGAACGGCGGTACAGCGCCGCTCGATTGACCGAACAGCACCATATACCCACGTGGACGCAGACAGTTCAGGCTTCCTTCAAAGGTAGTCTTCCCAACCGAGTCGTATACGACATGCACTCCGGCGCCGTCGGTCAGGCGGCGCACTGCTTCGCTAAAGTCTTCCTGAGTGTACAGAATGATGTCATCGGCGCCAGCTTCGCGCGCCAGTGCCGCCTTTTCTTCGGTCGAAACAGTGCCGATCACTCGTGCGCCGCGGCGTTTGGCGATCTGTACCAGCAACAGTCCAACGCCGCCAGCGGCAGCATGGATTAGTGTGACTTCCCCCTGGCGCAGCGGGTAGGTGCTGTGCGTCAGATAGTGCGCCGTCATACCCTGGAGCATCACTGCTGCTGCCTGGTGCAGATCGATGCCCTCGGGAACCGGCACTAGCATCGTTGCTGGCACGATGGCATACTCAGCGTAGGCGCCCTGCCGCATAGCATACACTACCCGGTCGCCTACCCGTACATCGCTGACCTCGGGACCGACCGCATCGACGACCCCAGCGGCTTCCATGCCGGGCGTCATTGGCAGCACTCCTTTGTACTGACCGCTCCGGTGATAGATATCGATGAAATTTACCCCAATCGCTGCAATTTTGACCCGCGCCTCTCCTGGTCCAGGTTCGGGTATGGGGAGATCCTCTAAACGCAGCACCTCTGGTCCCCCATATTCGTGAACACGTATGGCACGCATCACTCCGCTCCTCTATGTCAGTGTTTTGCTCTGCGACACTGCAAGCAACTGTTCGACCCGGTAGCCGCTCTGTTCAGCCGCATCGATCAGGCGTTCGATAGTTTGGGCGCAACCAGCGCGGATCATATCGGCATCAGGCGTTGCTTCCGCCCGTAACGTCGCAACGGCGATCAGGTCCAGCCAGCGCAGGAGACGTTCGAATCGCTCCTTGTTGAACCACAGCACGTCATGGAAGCGGTTGACCCGTGTGAACGACTGAACATCGCTGTCCGACATTAGTGTTGATGCGAGGGCGTGGTACTCTTTGGCGAACGTCGCGTGCCAGCGCTGCTGGGTAGTCAGAATCTTGACTAGCTGCACCGCATCGGCAGCTATGTCGTCGCTGTAGCCGAACTCGACCAGCGCCGCCTGGAGCGTGCGCCCCAGCAGGTATTCGTCGATCAGGCTTCGGCTCTGACCGGCAATATCGTCAGCGGCAACTATGAGACCCAGTCGGTGGAGCGTTACCCAGGCGATAGCAGTTCCCCAGCGCCCTGGATCGTCTGCTAGCGGCGCGCCAATGCGCTGCGCCTGCTGATCATTGGCGCAGACCAGGAGATCGATCATCGTTTCCAGGCGATGAACTACATCGGCAACGATGCAATGAGTATCGACCGCTCTCCCGGTGAAGGCGGCAAATTCAGCGAGAAAGGTTCGCAAGCGTTGCTCAAAGCGTTCGACAGCGGCTTCGGTCTGTTCCGGCGTGTTTGGAACAGGAGTCGACAGCGCAACCGTGCTTTCAGGAGTTGGCTGGCGTTGCGCAAGCGCTTCCAGTTCTTCAGGTGTTGGCTCGTCGAACGCATCGGGTCCTTCCAGCATGCTATCAATCCCGTTGCTGTCCGCAGCGTCGAACTCTAGCGGGAATCCGCGCTGCACAGCACGGCGATCCGCCCAGACTGCCAGTTCGCGCAGCGTTGCAGCGCTGACCAGTTCGCGGAAGGGGGTCAGCACCGGTTGGAGGAACATTTCGCGGAGGGCGATATCAATGCTGGGTACGCCGCGTCCACCCAGGTATGCCGTAATCTGACCGTAGCGTCCGTCTGGATACTCAGTGACTTCACGAAAATCGAGGAACACGTGGCAGCCATACGGACCAAGTTCGACATACAACCCACGTTCCGCCAGGTCGCGGCTATGGCGAATATATTCCAGCCCATTGCGGTGATCGCGGAAGATAGTGTAGTTGTTGTCACCCGCGCGGAGCGCCAGCCCTTCGGCGAGGGTGCGTTGCATCAGGACGCGTTCATCGCCTTTGCCGGTGCGCGCCATAAATGCTGCCGATAGGCGCACCCAACCGCTTGTGTGGGCGTAGCGATTATGATAGACCACCAGTGCGCGTTCGTCGCCGTAGCGGTTCGAGAAAGCAAACACATCCTCATTCACGTGTCCGTCGGGTGTATAGAAGTCGTACAGTAAGAAATGATCGGTGCCGGCAAACAGGTAACGACGGTGGAGCAGCGGGAAGATTTCGCGCTCGTGCCGCGCAATCAGCCACTCATCCGGCTTCTCGTCCCAATAGGCTCGGTAATATTCCATGCCATACTTTTCGGCAAATCCCTCGATCTGCCCATGCCCAAACATCGGCAATCCCGGCATAGTGACCAGCAGGGTGCAGACGCCGAAGTATTTATCGCCTTTGCCAAACTGGTCGACTGCCGTTCGCTCGTCGGGATTATTCATAAAGTTAACGAAGCGGCGCAGCACTTCCGGGTCGAACTCGAGTACATTCTTCACAATCTGGCGATACTTGGCATTCTCCTCATCGCGCAGACAGACCATAAACGCGCTGTTGTACACGCGATGCATGCCAAGGGTGCGCACGAAGTACCCTTCCATCAACCAGAAGGCTTCCGCTAGCAGCAGGGTATCGGGCGCTTCGACGGCGCAGCGGTCAACAACCTCGCGCCAGAACTCCTTTGGCATCGCCGCATCGAACTGAGCGCGCGTCATGCCGAAGCCAGCGCGCGACGGAATATCGCCGCCGGTTCCCGGTTCGGGGAACCAGAGACGGTGATAGTGGCGTTTGGTCAGCGTCATCGCCGCGTCGAAGCGAATAATCGGGAACTGCCGCGCCACGTGCAGGATCGTCTGAATGACCGCCTCACGTACTTCAGGCTTAAGGTAGTTGAGCTGCGCCGTATCGTTCCACGGCATGCTGGTGCCGTCGTTCCCGTGGTAAATGTAGCGCACCTGACCGGTCCAGCGGTCGAGACGCTTGAAGACCACTGCCGCATCGCTGCGGTCGTAGTAGTGATCTTCAATGAAAATTCCCACCCGCTCATCACTCGACAGATCGGGACCATTGAAGGTATAAGATGGAAAGGGTGGATAATCGAGTTGAATGAACCAGTCAGGATGCTCGATCACCCAGCGCCCGTCGATGCCGACGTGGTTCGGCACCATATCGGCGGAGAGACGAATGCCACGCTGCCAGGCGCGCGCTCGCAGATTCTCGAGCGCCGGTTGACCGCCGAGCGCCTCGGCAATCTGGTAGTCGTAGAGCGAATAGGCGGAAGCAATGGCATCGGGGTTGCCCATGATCTGCTTGATGCGTTTCGACGCCTGGCTGCGCTCCCAAAGACCGATCAGCCATAGACCGGTGAACCCACGGCGCGCCATCGTGTCGAGTTCCTCATCTGGCACCTGGTCGAGCGTCTTGATTGGACGACCGTACCATTTGCTCAACTGATCAAGCCAGACGAAGGTATTCTTTGCCAGCAACACCAGGCGCGGCATCCACTCACGGTCGGGGGTGTAGCGCTCCGGTTCCGTCTCCAGATAGCGATAGTCGGCAACTGGCACATATGCGCCGGTTAGATCGCCACCACCGACGCCAAAGCGTGCTCGTTCTTCTTCCTTAATGACATCCAGGCTGCTGAGCAAGCGATAGAGAAATGACCGATCGAGGAAGCCAGCCCAGTGCTCAAGGATATAGTTGAGCTGTCCTTCAATCGAGTAGGGTGATGCCAGGGCAGGCGCACGCAGGAGTTCGATCAGGGTGCGACTGGAGACGCCAGGAAAGACGGCTGCTGGTGGCGGTTGGGTGGCGAAGAATCGATCAAGTTCCTCAATGATTGCAAGATAAACGGTATCGTGCTTCAGTCGGGAGTCGTCGAACAGTTCGAGGAAAGGACTGAGCGCCGGATTAACATTTTCCAGCCAGAGCATCAGCATTTCTTCAAGTGCTGTCTCGCGGTGCGGCATACCGGCGGTCGATCCTTCAAGGTACATTTCGATAGTCTGTTCACGACGGTACACGGCAACTGGCGGAAACTCATCGCTAAAGGTGCGCAGCGTCGTCTCGACCTTCTCTGCGCCCAGGCGTTCGTTGAGCCAGGCAATCGCATCGGTGAGCAGACGCTCCTTCACACGCTGGCGGTAGAGTTGCGCGACATAATGCAGAATCTCGTCGAGCAACCCCATCGCGCTGAGCTGCCCGGCGCGTACCGCCTGCTCGGGAAAACGCGCCAGGTCACGCTTCTGATTCATCTTCTGAGCAAAAACACGCGCGGCATGGAAGTTAGCAAAGATAACGTTGCCGCTGAACTGGAACAACGACTCATCGAAGTGGTAGCGGTCGCGCGCGCTACGGGCAACATGAAACTCCATCACTGGCGCGCCAGTTATGCGACTCAGGTCCACGATTCACTCCCGTCGAATTGTAATGGGCGCACTCCCGTTCTGCGAGTGCATGCCGATAACGTCGATTGCCACAAAACCGAAAATGAAGCCGGAACGAAACGCGCTCTGTAGTATACCACGCAGATAACAGTTCGCTGACAGTTGAAGCGATGTATGTAGGAGTGTACGAAAGGAGGCGTTATTGAGAGTAGCAGCGCTGCGCCCGTAGCGGAGCGGGGGCTGTGGAGGGGGCGCGGCGCGAGTAGGGGCGCAGCCGCGCTGCGCCCGTAGCGGAGCGGGGGCTGTGGAGGGGGCGCGAGGCGTGAGGGGTAAGGAATTGTATTTGAGGACTCGAGCACGGTGGCCTGAATAAAGGATGGTCAGTATGGATCCAATCATTACAATAACTGCCACGGTTGCATCGCTTCTGGTGATTGCCGGGTTCGTTGTTGCGCTGGCAGCAATGCGTCCACGCAGGCGCAGAGCAGCATCAGGCGAAACGGAGTTTCTGACCCGTCTCCCGTATACCCGCGCACCGCATCTGCTTGTGAGCGACCATCGCGCTCTGTTTGTAGCGCTCAACGCCGCCGCGCCCGATGATCTTGCCGTGCTGCCCCACATGCGCCTGAGCGACATCCTGCACATCGAACCGCACACAACGCAATCGGAATGTTACCAGGAACGCATTCGCGATAGTGTTCTCGATTTTGTGCTCTGCGATGCACAGACAACTATGCCGCGCCTGGTATAGTGCTTTTTGCGCAACCTGGCGCAACCCGATGCACAGCGTTCATCGATGCCGCGCTGATCAGCGCTGGTGTGCCGGTGTTGCGCCTGACCCGCGACGATCTGCCATCAGTCGAGGCGCTGGCGACGCAGATAGCAGCACTGCTGGGATTGCCAGTCAGACCTGCGGCGGCGCCGTTCGAGCGCGCTGCTCTCCCCCATAGCACACCAGTAGTGCCTCGGCAGGATGTCCTGATCGTCGCGCGCATGCTAGTGCGCTATGCCTGTGGACGTTGCCACCGCGACATTTCTGCGCACACGCACTGTTGCCCGCACTGCGGCGCGCCGCTGGCGTAATGTTCTCCAGGTTCCCATGCAGGAGAGATGAGAGACAGATGCACCAGGATGCTGATATTTCTTGACTAAACAGATTGACAAATACAGAAATATCAGATATACTACGCTCGCACCGGTGCATGCAGAGAAAGTCGCCTACCGAAAGCGAGGACCTTGTGGACAGAACACTGTTGCGAACCGCTGGCGCCGCTGTTGGTGGCGCACTCGTGATGCTGGCCGTCGTTGCGCTCATCTTCTTCGTTCGCCAACCTGCCAGCACTTTGTCGACCACCGCCCCATCCGCTGCTGACGCCTCATCCGCGCCTGTGACGGTCAATCTGCCACGTGAACCGCGCAAATTCGAGGATGTGGTTGTCAGCACCGAATGGCTGGCGCAAAATCTCGACAACCCAAAGGTACGCGTGATTGAGGTCAGTGTCGTTCCAGGAGTGTACGAACGTGGTCACATCCCCGGAGCAGTCAACTTTGTCTGGACGACTGACTTCGTTGATACAGTGTCGCGCGACATTATCGCGCCGGATCGCTTCCAGGAACTGGCACGTGCTGCGGGTATCAATAATGACACGACGATTGTGCTCTACGGCGATAACGACAACTGGTTCGCCGCCTGGGGCGCGTGGGTTTTTCGCCAGTACGGCGCTGAGGACGTGCGACTGCTGGATGGAAGCCGCAGCAAGTGGGAAGCCGAGAACCGCGAACTTTCGACACGCGCGCCGACCTATCCGCCGGGCGATTTTACCGTCCGGCAACGCAGCGACCTGCGGGTATTCCTGCCCGATGTGCTGAAAGTCGTGCGTGGTGAGGAACAGAAGGTGTTGGTTGATATTCGCTCGCCCGATGAGTTCAGCGGTAAGATTTTTGCGCCGGAAGGCTTCCAGGAACTTGCGGTGCGAGCCGGTCACATCCCCGGTGCCGTGAATGTGCCGTGGAAGAAGGCGCTCAACGATGATGGGACGTTCAAGAGTGTCGAGGAACTGCGCAAACTGTACGCAGAGGCCGGAGTCGATGGCAGCAAGCCGGTCATCACCTATTGCCGGATCGGTGAGCGCGCCAGCCATACCTGGTTCGTCCTCAGCGAAATCCTGGGGTATCAGGCGGCGCTCTACGATGGTTCCTGGACAGAGTATGGCAACAGCGTCGGCGTGCCAATCGCCAACCCGGCCGGTACAATTTGGGGCGTGAAGTAGACGACGATGTCGAACGCATTGCCTGGGAGCAGCCCTGCCGACCGGGCTGCTCCTTCCAAACCAGTCCTGACTCCGGCGTTGATCCTGCGGAATGGCGGGGCGGCGCTGATCTTCGTCACCCTGCTGATCGGCGCGCATGTGCTTCAGACAACGCCGGGGTATGGCGCGTCGGCGGCGCTCTCGCTGTTGATCGGCGCCGCGCTCGGGGTTGCCTTTGAGCGCGGTCGGTTCTGCTTCTTCTGCATCTTCCGCGACGTCATCGAGCATCGCAATGCCGGACCGCTCTATGCGATCCTGACGGCGCTGGCTGTGAGCGGGATCGGGTATGCCATCGTGTTCGGCGCGTTTCTGCCGAATCCGTTCAGCGGTCGGCTCGCCCCCGATGCCCATATCGGTCCGGTCAGCCTTGCGCTGGTCGCCGCTGGTTTGTTGTTCGGCGTGGGGATGGCGCTCTCCGGCGCCTGTATCAGTGGACATCTCTATCGTCTGGGAGAGGGATCGGGGTATGCGCCGCTGGCGCTTATCGGCGCATTGATCGGCTTTGGTCTGGGATTCCGAACGTGGAACTGGCTCTATGTGACGGTCATCGCCGACGCGCCGGTGATCTGGCTGCCGCACTGGCTCGGGTACGGCGGGGCGCTCCTCCTTCACCTGGCAGTTCTCAGCGTCCTGGGTTTCGCGCTGTTGCGCTACGTATCGCCGCTGCCGCCCCGTCCTGCACGTCAACTCGACATAAAATATCTCTATGAGGCACTCTTCCGCGACCGCTGGAATCCGCTGGTTACCGGCGCAATCGTGGGAGTCATTGGGGTCGTGGCGTACCTGCGGGTCGAACCTCTCGGCGTGACAGCGCAACTCGGCAGCCTTGCCCGCACGGTGATGCACACGAGTGGCATGTTGCCGGCGCGACTCAATGGGCTGGACAGTTTCGCCGGATGCGCCACGCAGGTAGTTCAGACAATCACTGACAATGGGTGGCTGATCGGCGGACTGGCGCTCGGCGCTTTTGGCGCTGCCCTGATCGCCGGTCGCTTTCAGCCAGCGTTGCCACGCGCCAATGGCAGTGTCGCTGCGCTGGTCGGCGGGGTGCTGATGGGCTGGGGCGCGATGACGGCGTTAGGCTGCACAGTGGGGACGCTTCTCTCTGGGATTGCTGCATTTGCGCTATCGGGGTGGGTGTTTGGCGCGGCAGTCTTTGCTGGTGTCTGGGGCGGTATCGTGTTGCGCCTCCATCGCTGGACGTAGCGCACGGGCGGGCGTCTGCACTCACTGCTGATGGTGCGCACGTCCGCGACCCTGCCACAGAAACCCGATCACCATTGCTCCGATTATCGACCAGCCGAACCAATCGCCGAGACGGGTGTAGAGCGTTCGCTCCGGTACGGTGAATGCCTCACCCGTCACCGCACCCCGCTGATTGATGGCGCTCTCGGCAGTGATCCGCCCATATGGGTCGATCACCATTGCAATGCCGCTGGTCGCTCCCAGACCGAAGGCGACCCGGTTCTCCGCCGCCCGCAGAACCGAATCGGCGGCATGCAGCGGCGGGAACCAGCGGTTGCCATAAAAGTCATCGTCCACCGGCATCAGTACTATGTGTGCTCCGGCGCGCGCCAGTTCGCGGGTGATCCATGGGATGTGGCGATCCCAGCATACTCCCAACCCAACGTTGCCAAACGGCGTCGTGAAGACCTGGAAATCGCGCGGTCCAGGAACAAAGCCAAAAGCCTGCTCGTCGCCGGTGAGATTGATTTTGGCGCGCCGACCAACCTCGTTGCCGTCCGGTCCGAACAGAACTGCTGCGTCGTGCATGCCTTCCGACGTTCGCCAGACCATATCCACCACCAGGTAGGCGTTCAATTCACGCGCCAGCGCCCCGACCTGCGCGGCAAACGCGGGGTCATCCGCATCGGCGAACTCATTTTCGGGCCACACGACGAAGGCTGGACGCAACGCAGCAACCTGACGGGTCAGGGTTGCATTTATGTCGAAGATCGCCTGTGACATCTCCGGCGTATCCGCGTAGTACCCTTCCTGACCGCCAGGCAGGCGACTCAGCGCCTGAACGGCGCGGTCCTGGTTGACCAGATCGACTGTTGCGGCAATGCGGAACTGCGCGTCCGGCACTGGCGGGATGCTCAGAGCGCCCCAACCAAGGATGAGCGCAGACCCTGCCAGTGCAAGAATGGCAGGCAGATGCACCCGCTGCTGCCGCCATGCTTCAAGGATGAGCAGTGCAATGGCGACATTCACCAGCATCAGCAGGAAACTGAGACCGGGAACGCCGGTGATTGCAAGGAGTTGGAGCGCGGGGGGAAAGCGCCACTGGCTTTTTGCCAGCAATTCAATCCACCAATCACCAACAACAGGTGCGACTGATCGGACGAATTCGAGCGCTGCCCAGGCAACCGGCATCCCCAGCATACGCAGCGGTTCTGGGAGTCGTTCCTGGAGTGCTATTCCCGCCTGAAGTACCCCAGCATAGAAGACGCCGACCGCTGCCACAAGAAAGATCCCCATCCCGACGCCAAACAGCGCCGGATACCACAGATGCGTCATCGCCGACCAGACAACGCCGAAGGGGAGTGCGACCAGGAAGCGATGGCTGGTCGGTTGAGCGTTCAGCGCGATTAGCACGGGCACCAATCCTACCCATCCTAGGAAACCCCAGTCGAGCAGTGTCGGCATCGAAGCGCCGATCAGGAAACCTGATAGAACCGCAAGCGCCAGGCTTATACCCCAGGACATCGCGGTTGCGGCGTTCTCTGGCGCTGTCTTCGTTCGGGTGGTCAGCATGCACTGCCTCCTTCTGGCAGGCAACCTTCAA
>Ga0272447_1000942_pt1 | contig 19942 bp, 15 predicted proteins | sample YNPCB0133_FD_194589 | JGI IMG/M metagenome (GOLD analysis project Ga0272447, IMG submission 194589) | Hot spring microbial mat communities from Yellowstone National Park, WY, United States - YNP-CB-013-3 | ecosystem: Environmental > Aquatic > Thermal springs > Hot (42-90C) > Sediment | place... | reverse complement strand
GAAGCTGCTGCGGGACGCCGTGGCCAAGGGCTACAAGAACGCCGCCCAGATGAAGGCGGACCGCAACCTCGCCCCGCTGCGTGGCCGCGACGACTTCCAGAAGCTGCTCGCCGAGTTGGAGGGGAAGTTGGAACAGCCACCGGTGAAGAACCCGTTGGAGGGGAAGTCGGACAAGCCCCCGGCGAAGAACCCTCCACCGCGTTGAGGGGAGTGCCGGAACGTAACCTTTTAGCCGAATTCCGTGACTCGCCCCAACTTGTGCAAGCTGCCACGCCATGGACCCATGTTCCAGCATGACTGCGAGTTTAGGTAGTTTGGGTCATCCATCTCACTGCCTGGGTCAAGTTCCTGCTTTCGGCTAAAGTCTTACGCCGGAACTACCCCAGTGCTACCCGCTGTCCCGAAGGCATTCTGGACATTCTTCCTCGAGGATCCTCTGGCCTGCCAATCCTTTGCTTAGCTTGGCCGTTCAGGATCATCCCGATTGGCCCGGGCCGTTCAGGATCATCCCGATTGGCCCGGGTGCCGCGTCTGCCGATAGCAGTCACTACTACCCTGGCCGCTGGTCATGAGGTGATGGGATTCTTACAATCTCGGCACGCCGACACACCTGATCAGCAGGATCGGGGCGTCAATCTTTTTTCGGGTTTGGCAAGGTCTGAAGAGCGGTCTCGTTTTTTTCGGTTTTCCGGTTTCCCGGTTTTTGGTTTTCCGGTTTTTCCGGTTTTTTGCGGTTGCCAGCAGGGAGGAACGACGATGGCGACGAACGCACCGTTGAATCGCAAGTTGCGGATGGGTCTGGTGGGAGGGGGCCAAGGGGCCTTCATCGGCCGGGTGCATGCCACGGCGGCCATTCTGGACAACCGAGCGGCGTTAGTCGCCGGTGCTCTGTCTTCGGACCCGGCCAAAGCCAAGGCTTCCGCGCCGGACTATGACATTCCTCCGGATCGGGCTTACGGTTCCTATCAGGAAATGGCCGAGGCGGAAAAGAAGCGGCCAGACCCGATCGACTTCGTCTCGATCGCCACGCCGAACCATACGCACTTCGACATCGCCAAGACCTTCGCCCTGGCCGGCTTCAACATCTTTTGTGACAAGCCGATGACCTTCGACCTGCCGCAGGCGGAGGAGTTGGTGCAGATCGTGGAGCGAACCGGGATTGTCTTCGTGTTGACGCACAATTACACGGGGCACCCGTTGGTGCGGCAGGCCCGGGAAATGGTGCTCAACGGCGAGCTGGGGGAAATCCAGGCGATTCGCTCGTTCTACATCCAGGGTTGGCTGCGGACGCGTCTGGAAGCCACCGGTCAGAAGCAAGCCAGCTGGCGGACCGACCCGAAGCAATCCGGGGCGGCGGGCTGCTTCGGGGACATCGGCACCCACGCCTACAACCTGGCTCGGTATATCACCGGCCTGTTACCCCTGGAGGTATCCTGCCAGTTGAAAACGTTTGAGCCAGGGCGGGCCTTGGATGACTACGGCACCGCGATCGTGCGGATGGAAAACGGAGCGCTGCTCACCGTCACCGCCTCCCAGATCAGCCACGGCCGGGAAAACGACATCTTCATCGAGATCGACGGCACCAAGGCATCCCTGGAATGGCATCAGGAAGAGCCGAACAAGATGTATGTCCGCAAAAATGGGGAACCGCATAAGGTGTACACGCGGGCCGGCGGTCCGTATCTGGGGTCAGCTGCGGCTCAGGCCACCCGCATCCCCAGCGGCCACCCCGAAGGATACCTCGAAGCCTTCGCCAACATCTACACCGCCGGGTACGAGGCGATCATCCGCCGCAGCAGTGGTCAGAGCTTCGAGACCGTCCACACCATCTATCCGAACGTGTACGATGGCCTGGACGGCATGCTCTTCATCACCCGTTGCGTAGAAAGCAGTCGGGAGAACGGCGCCTGGCGACCGCTGAGCCATCCCAAGTTGCGCCGCTGACGTGGGGTAAAGCATCGGCATCCAAGTTCTTCCCTGGCCCGTGAGTATCCTGGTATGGCCGACATCCGTGCGTTCCGCGGTTTTCGTTATGATCCGGCGCGGGTGGGACCGCTCAGTGACGTGGTCTGCCCTCCCTATGACGTGATCGACTCCGCCCTGCAGGAGCGGTTGTACGCCCTCAGTCCGTACAATGCTGTCCGGGTCGAGCTGACGCGGGAGGAAGCGGGCACGCCGGCGTCGGCCAAATACGAGCAGGCGGCCGCCACCTTGCGTAGCTGGATCCTCGACGGTGTGCTCCGGCAGGATACCGCCCGCAGCCTCTACATTTACGAGCAGGAGTTCGAGCTGGAGGGGGTCCGCCGCTGCCGTCGGGGTTTCTTCGCCCGGGTGCGTCTGGAACCGTTCGGCTCCGGCATGATCTTTCCGCATGAGCAGACTTTACCAGGTCCCAAACAAGACCGCCTCCAGTTGTACCGAGCCACCGGCTTCAATATCTCGCCCATCTTCGGTCTCTATCCGGACCCGGACCAGCAGGTCTTCGCCGCCTTGGAACCGTGGACACGCCAGACCCCCCCTCTGGAAGCCCGCGATCACCTGGGGGTGATCCACCGGCTGTGGATGGTGACCGATTCCGCCACGATCAGCCGAGTGGTCGGCTTGATGGGTCCGCGACCGATCTACATCGCCGATGGCCACCACCGCTACGAGACGGGCTGCAAATACCTGGAAGAATTGCAAGCGGCTGGGGAAGCTCAAGACCCGGAGCACCCCGCCCACTTCACCCTGATGATGCTCGTGGGAATGAGCGATCCCGGCCTGGTCATCCTGCCCACCCACCGCCTCATCGACGCTCCCCGACCGGTCGGTTGGCCCGAGCTGGAACCGTACCTGTCTGCGCATTGGGACCTGGTCCAGCATTGTGGTGACGATGCTGCACTGGCCTGGGAATATCTGCAGTTGGACGGTTCCCAGCACCTTTTGGCCTTGGGCACCGCCGCAGACCGACACTGGGTCGTCCTCCGCTTGCGTGATCCGGAAATCCTGGCCCGCCTGGCCCCTGAACACAGCCCGGCCTGGCGGAACCTGGCCGTCAGTATCCTGCATCGTCTGGTGCTGGAGCATCTGTGGCCTGCGGAGTTGTTGGGAGCACCGCCCCGCTTGCGGTACGTGCATCGGCTGGAAGAAGTGCTGGCCGCTTGGGGTCAAGGCGAGTGCCGGCTGGCCGCCCTGGTTCCACCGGCCACGATCGATCACCTCACCGCCGTCGCCACCGCCGGGGAAACCATGCCCCCCAAATCTACCTACTTCTACCCCAAGCTGCTGACCGGCCTGGTCTTCCACTCCCTCCGCAAAGACTGAGCCGTGGGTGTTCTCCCAGGGATCGTCTCGGAGAATCATCCCCCCGACTCGTGGCCGTGGAAAACGTCATCCCTTCCGCTGCTGCCTTCCCGCCTGTTGCTCCGTGACGGCACCCTCATCGCCGTCCCGATCTTCGAGCAAGAGCAGAGCAGCCAGGTGGAGGAGGGACGATGGCGTCCAGTTGGCGCTGACAGCCGAGGTAGCTGTTGCTATAGGAGGCAAGCCGATGCTCTCGGAGGGAACGTCGAGTGATCCTGCGGAAGGCCGTCGCTGGCTCCGCCCTGAGTCGGGGAGGAGGCCGGCACTCCTGAGCACCGGCACGTCCGAGGGACAGAGAGGAGCGAAACGCATGATGGGAACACGCTGGAAGTTACTGGCTGGCGGATTGGCCATGTCTCTGGGCGGGCTGGCAGCGTTGGCCGGCCAATGCACACGCACAGACCCCAGCAAAGGGGGCATTTCCACGGCTTCAACTGCATCCACTCCGGCCTCTCCGGCGGCATCTTCGGCGAGAATAAGCACCCAAGCCGATTCGCCTGCGACTGAGGCCCCATCGGTCCCACAAACCAAACCCGTGGCCAACGCGACGCTCAACAGCCCGGCGGAAGGCCAGGCGGAACCCACCAAGCCCTCACGCATCCCGGATCCCACTGCCTCTTCCGCTTCCCAACCAACAACACCTTCAGCCCCGGCTGGGAACAGTACAGTAGCCGGTGCTGCCCCGGGGTCTCTGCCGGAAACCGCAGTGACTTTGCCCGCACCGGCTCCAGGTTCGCCCCCGTTGCCTACGCTTGCTTCCCCAGCGGCTCCCACGGATCAACCTCCGGCAGAACCGCCGCACATCGTGGTGATGGAACCGCCGACGGTGTCACCTTCGGATCTTCCGGGTCCGGCGGCTACGCTACCTCCGCCCCGTCCGGCAGCATCATCCGATCCCGGCGCTGTCCTGCCGGCACTGCCCGCGGTGCCGCCTCCGGGGTCGATACCCGCCTCGGCAGCTTCCGTGCCCACTCCTCCCCCGCTGCCGGAAGCTCCCGCTGTCCCAGGGGCAGTACGTCGGCCTATGGTTCCTCCCGTCGCAGCGGCTTGTCCCGCGGTTCCGACCGGCGTGGCTCCCACCGGCGTAGCACCCGCAGCAGCAGCCGTCGGGCCCCTTCCGGCTTCGGTGACTCCTGCGGCAGGCGATCCACCCCCGGCAGCTACTCGGGAAGCGGCTCCGGATCTTCCTCCTCCGCCACCGCCGGCGGCCGTCCGAGAAGCCGCCCCTGCTCCGCCGTCACCGCCACTTCCCTCGGCCGGTGCCGTCGAGAAACCGTTGGTGAATCCGGAACCGGCACCTCAGGTCGCCGTCGGTCGGTTGCCTGCCCGCTATCGCGTCCTGCTGCGGGTCGGTGAAGGCGAGCCGGCCTTTGAAGTCCGCTGCGGCGACGACCTGATGCTCAAAGTGGTCTGCACCAAAGTGGAGGTGAAGTCCCCGGAACATGACGAGGGACCCATGAGCGTGCGGGCTGTCGGGAATGTACGGTTCGTCGGTTTTGGAGCGGAAGGGACCTGCGAGGAATTGTCCTTCCTGGCCGGAGACGGCAGCGTACAGCTGCAGGGGCGAGTCGTGGTTCGGGTCAAAGACAAGCTCGGACGCGTCGAGTCGGAACTGAGTGGCGATACGCTCCGCTACCGGATCGACCCTTCCGCCATCTCCGGCATTCTCCGTCCCTGAGAAATGATCACGGCATGCCCTGTCCCTGCTCTGATCGGCCCTCTCCGGCATGACCGGCCCTCGAGATGATCGCCCGGAGATGGGGAAATGAACCAAGAGGATATACGGTTCGTCCCTGCAGTCACTCGCCACAGAGGCTGACACAGAGTTTGGCCAGGGCTTCGTTTTCGATCTGGCGGACGCGTTCGCGGGTCAAGCCGAGACACTCGCCGATTTCTTTGAGTGTTTTGGGTTCTTCGCCGTCGAGGCCGAAGCGCATGCGTAAAACCGCGGCTTCACGGGGGTCCATCTTCTCCAATAGTTCCAGGACCATTTGCAGGTCGTCGGTCTCGACCATCTCCGTGTCCGGGGTTTTGGCGCGGCTATCCATGAGGATTTCGTCGATGCTCCAACCGTCTTCCTGTTGGGGGTCTGGCTGCGGCAGGGCGTTGTAAACACGGATCGCCTTTTTGATGATATTGAGCTTTTTCCGGGGCAGACCCATATAGCGGGCCACTTCCTCCTGGGTGGGTGGCCGGCCGAGTTCATCCTGGAGACGGTGGGTCGCCCGTCGCCACTTGGCCAGAAGTTCCACCATGTATGCCGGGATGCGGATCGTCTTGGCTGTGTTGACCAACGCCCGCTTGATGCTCTGCTTGATCCAATAGCTGGCGTAGGTGGAAAAGCGGGTGTTCATGTTCGGGTCGAACCCCTCGACGGCCCGCAACAGCCCGAGGTTCCCCTCTTCGATCAAGTCTTGCAATGACAGTCCTTTGCCCACATAGCTGCGGGCGATATTGACCACGAGGCGGAGATTGGCCCGGACCATCTGATCCCGGGCCTCGATATCCCCCTGACTGATGCGGCGAGCCAACTCCTTCTCCTCTTCGGCCGATAACAGAGCTGTCGCGTTGATTTCCCGCAGATAGGTTTCCAGGGGAGATTGGACAGCATCCGAGCGCTGGCGTCGCAATCGGGTCATGAATAGGCTTCCTTGTCAAGGTCCAGCAGGTTCGATTCCCGGCGACCGGAGACTCGGCTCCTTCTCCAAGCCGTCAGGCCTCCATGCGCCACAACGTATCGACCGCTGGCACGTTCCTTGGGTAATCCGGGAACGTCAGAAACGCCGGCTGAGGGGGAAAATGTCCGGCAGACCTCCTATACTTCGCACAATCGACACCCCGCCTCGGATCGACCCGACGCATGGGCCCGGCTGCGAACACCGTTGGGCCACCGATTGTGCTAGCCCTGACGATCGGACGAGTCATCGCCAGGACACTTTCCATGATAAATTCCACGGATCGGACATCAACTCTTTTTTCCCAACTGACAGGATTTCCTCCTATTGCGAAACGCTCCCGTTGATATCTGCCCGAGACTTTTCGCCATGAGCATAATCGATGATTTTTTACCTCCGTTGCCAAGATTTTCCCCCCTTCCGCCGTTTTTCCCCCTACCCGCCGAGATGTTCCCCCTTGGTTAGCGGGCGTTCCCCCCACCTGACGATCCCGCTTTCCGATCCCGGCTTGGGACCGAGTTCCTCTCCCACCCGACGTCGAAGTTCCTCCGGGGAAACCGGTGTTCCTCTCTCGTCCGGCGTCAGGGTTCCTCCGGAAGGAATGGGGAAGAGGAGGAGTTGTTCATCAGGAGCAAGAGGAGGCATGAGGGGGGCGGAAGGAGGGTGGTGCCTGAGCGGAAGCGGAGGGCGGGAAGCGTCGGAGGAGTTCTTCCGTGAGTCGTTCGGCTTCTTCGGCGCAATCATTGAGCGCGATACCGCGGTAGGCATTGCCGGAAAGGAACAGATGAGGCCAGCGGCGCACGGCGGTGTCGATACGTTGCAGGCGGGCGAGATGGCCGAGGACATACTGGGGAATGGCTCGGGGATAACGGTAGATGTGGGTCCAGGCTGGCGGGGCTTGGACGGCCAGAATGCGGCGCATTTCCTGGGTCACGGCTTGGAGGAGGGTGGGGTCATCCCATTCCAGGATATCCCCGCGGTGGACGCCGCCACAGAGGGCCCGCCAGAGCATCATGCCCGCCGGAGCACGTTGGGGAAAGATCAGGGAACACCACTGGACCCCGAGCACATCACGTCGCTGGGCCTGAGGGGCGATATAGCCGAAGCCCTGGGGCAGCTGCGGGGCATCCACCTGACGGTAGGCCAGGGCCACTACGGCAATGCGGTTGTACGGAATCGCGGCGACTTCGGCGGCCAGGTCCGCATCCAGCGGGGTGAGCAGTTGGGCCTGAACGTAGGCGGGACAGGTAAGGACGACCGCATCCGCTTCGAGCGGGGGTGTGTCCGTGGCCTGGATGAGCCAACGGGGTGTCGAGCCGTTGTCCCTGCGGGGGTGGAGGGCCGTCACAGCTGTCCCCAGGCGTAAGGCGGGGCCGAGGGCCTGGCTTAGGGCATCGATGAGGCGTTGCAGGCCTTCGCGGAAGGACCAGAGCTGAGGAGGCGGTGGAGGAGGTTGACCCTGCTGTCGGGCCTGGCGCCGCCGCTGCCCACGTTCCCGGATCAAGCCGCGGATGATACTGCCGTAGTGCTGTTCCAAAGCCACGATGCGGGGAAAGCACGCGGCCATGCTCAACTGCCGGGGGTCACCTCCCTGGATGCCGGTGACCAGGGCGTCGGCGAACACATCGGCAGCTTCCTGGCCCACACGACGGCAGAAAAAGTCATACACCGACTCGTCGGTGGCAGCTGCCCTAGGAGGGCGGGGACGCCGCCACAGTTCCGCCAACAGGTCTATCTTCCCCCGCCAGCTGAGCAAAGGCGTGGTCAGCAGACCCAGGGGACCGCTGGGCAGGCAATAGAGCCGGTCCCGGATGTAGAGGAAGCGGTAGCGCCGACTGCTCCGGCTGGCCGGTACGAGTTGATCGGTCAAGCCGAGGGCCGCGACGAGGCGAGGCAGGGCGGGTGTGCGATCCAAAAAGCCGTTGGGACCACGCTCGATGCGGTAGCCGTGGATTTCATCCGTACCCACATTTCCGCCGGCACGCTCCCGGGCTTCGAGCACCTCAACTTCCAGATGGGGAGCACGTCGCTGCAGCCAGAAGGCCGTGGCCAGCCCTGTCAAACCCGCACCCACAATCACTATGCGTGGCCTGATCCCGTCCATCCCGGCTCTCTCCGAATTCCCCTATTCGGCCTGATGGCATATCCGTGTTCTATTCCGCCCTATGTCATCTCCGTGTTCTATGGTTTACGATGGAGCCCCTGGCCCTGGAAGGTGAGACCCTCTTCCGCCGCGGCTCCTCGAAAACGGTACGGAAATCGACCACCCCTTCTACTCCCTACGACCTGCGGAAAGCGGCGGAACTCAGGCAGAGGATATACGATGCAACTGTACTGTCCGCGTTGTGCCATGGTGTTTCCCGGAGCCTTGCGCTGTCCACGCTGTAATGGCATGCTGTTGATGCCTCATGAAGTGGCTCCTACCGAAAAGCCCCTCCTGGTTCCGACACACCAGGACCAACCGGAAGGCGGGCATCTCCTGCGTCGCTTGGGTGTCGGCCTGGGTCTGACTGTAGCCAGTTATCTCGGACTGCGGGATCTCTGGGTAGGCGTCCCCTGGCTGTGCGGCCTGAATCCGTCGGAGTGGACGGGCAGTTGGGCGGGGTGGATCGGTTTGTATGCGGCTCAGGTCCTGGCGGTGGCAGTGGGCGCGGTGGTCGTCACCGCGGCCCGACCCCAGGGTTATAGCTGGGGGTTGTTCCTGGGTCTGGGCAGCGGTGTGCTGTTTTTCCTCGGAGAGCTGCAGCAGAACCCCGAGGTGCGACAGTCCTCGCTGTTGCTTCAGATTCCGTTGCTCGCCTGGGCAGGGCTTCTGGCCGGCTGGGTAGGGGAACGCCTCTGGCCGCCCCCACCGAAGCTGGAATTGCCCCAGCCTCGCTCGAGCCTGCTCAGTTCGCTGCAATTCAGCCGGGTGGCGTCCACTGCGCCCCCTGCCGCTCCCCCGACGCGGTGGATCCGCATCCTGGCCGGTGCTACCCTGGCGGTCGCCATGCTACTGGGGGCGGACACCCTCCAGCATGCCGTCCAACGCTATTCCTTAGGCCTCTTCCAAGCCCCGGGGATGAGACAGGCTCAGTTTTTGACCTGGTTGATCGCCGTGTTCGGCTTGCTTTTGGGAAGTGTTCTGGCTGCGGCGGGGAGTGCGGCAGGTTTGCGCCATGGAGTGTTGACGGGTCTGCTGGCCGCTCCCGTCGTGCTGGCCTCGGCCCTTCAGCAGGACACGCTCCCGCCTCCTCTGGAATACTCCCTCACCCTGGCTGGCCTGAGCGGTGTTCCCTTGAACGATCCGCTCGCCGCCGCGCTTGTCCTCGGGGGCATTCTCGCCCTCTGCACGCTGGGTGGCTGGTTCGGTTCCGCTCTCTTTCCGCCGCTGGCCCCGCCCGCCTTGCGCCGTCACCTCCGTCAGGAACTGGTGTGAACCCACCCTGCCGTCCTGGACTGCGAAGCAGCTGATGCCGCCATCTCTTTCCCATCCCGCGGCTTTCGGTCTGACATCTCGTAGCAGCCCGCAAGCAGCTCCTTCACCCACAGAAGAATTTTACATTCGCAGCAACAGCCCCGCTGCAAGATTACGCTCCGCATCGAGTGTGGGGAAAAGAAGTCGTGCGTGGAGTTGGCATCAGCCCGATTTAGCTGCTAGACTTGCGTAACGGTTGCAGTCCAGGTCGTTGGGGGAGCTGTGGGTTGGGTCGCCAGGAACTGGGAAGCAGGTGACTCGTTATGATCGGATACATCTTTCTGGGACGTTATGAAGCCCGCCGCCTGCTGGGCGAGGGGGGGATGGGACGCGTGTATCTGGCCCGGCAGGTGGACACCGGACGGGATGTCGTCGTCAAGGTGATGCATGAGCATATTGCCAGCGATCAGAAGTTCCGCGACCGCTTCGAGCGGGAAATGGAATTGATGCGTCGCTTCCGCCATCCCGGCGCGGTGCAACTCTACGAAGCCGACCTGAACAATCCCAATGGCCCCTGCCTGGTGATGGAATATGTCAAGGGAGTGAACCTGGAAACCTTACTGGCCCGCTGCGGACGGATGAGCCCCGCTCGCGTCGGACGGATCATCGGCGATTTGTGCGAAGTGCTTCAGGCGGCCCACGAGGAGAACATCATCCACCGCGACCTCAAGCCGGCCAATCTCATGATCATCGACGCCGACACGCCTCGCGAACGGGTCAAGGTCATGGACTTCGGGCTGGCCAAGCTCCTCGACTCCGAAGACCTGACCAAAAAAGTCACCGACACCAACGTGGACTTCGCCGTCGGCACACCCGGTTACATCTGCCCCGAACAGGTCCGCGGCGAAGAGATGGACCACCGCGGCGACATCTACTCGGTGGGCGTCATCATGTACGAACTACTCAGCGGTCGGCTTCCCTTCGTCGGCGGCAGCAGCATGGACATCCTGCTGGCCCACGCCACCGAGCCGCCTCCCCGCTTCGCCGACATCGGCCTCAAAGGTGTCGTGCCTGCGGAAATCGAAGAACTGGTCCTCCAGTGCCTGGCCAAAGACCCTAACGACCGACCGCAATGCGCCCGGGAGCTGGCCGAACGCTACGAAACCGCCCTGGTCCGTTGGGAAAGCCAGCAGGAGCAACGCCTGGCCGCCCAACGCCCCCCCACCGGCTCCAGCCACCTCCTGCCCGTCAGCCCAGCCACCCCTACGCCCCTCCCACGACACCCTGCCGCCAACCCAGCCGACACCCTCACCTTCCAGATGGAAGCCTGGCTCCCCGAACGAATCGCCCTGATGAAACTCCGCGGCTTCGTCTATGACGTCGGCGGCGAAGTCCTCGACAGTCAGCCCGGACGGGTCCTCGTCCGACTTGGCGGCAAACGCGGCGGCTTGTCCTGGTTCGGACTGGCCCGACGTGCCCACGCACCCCTCGAAGTCGAATTGCACCTGAGCCCAACCCATCCCCACGAATCCAGCCGCTTGACCGTCCAGGTCGTCTTCCGACCTTCCCACCCCAGCCTCCTCGACGACCCCGAATGGCAAAAACGCTGCTCCGACACCTTCGTCCAAATCCGCTCCTACCTCATGGGCCGCGTCACATCCTGACCCAAGCTGGTCCAAGTTTCCAGTCCAAGTGTCCGCTAAGTACGACACCTCGGAAGGGTATCGCCGAGGACGGACCGTGGTCCCCACCAGGGACTTCCCGGTGCCGTCGGAACAGGTGGAACTGCACAAGCCTTGCCCGAAGGGGGTGCGTACAGACCGGTGGCCGCACCCGAGGGGAGAAGGAGGAGCCTCCCGGATCGCCCCGCGAGAAAAGGGTGTTGGCACCCGGGAGAAAATGGGGGTATAATGAGCCCAACCTGCCGGAATGTCTCATCAACGTTCCCTCCGGATCTGCTGCCTTGCTTTCGGGAGACCGGTCCATGTTCTCCGTGCTCGCCTCACAATCGGTACGGCTGTGTGATGGCTGGACACGTCGGGAGTTGTTGCGGGTAGGGGGTTTGTCGGCGTTGGGTCTGTCGTTGCCGCAGTTGTGGCAAGGTCGAGCGTCCGGGAAGGTCGCGGTGCGGGCGAAGAACTGCATCATTCTGTTTCTAACCGGTGGCCCACCGCAGCATTCCACCTGGGACCCCAAACCGGAGGCACCGGCGGAGATCCGCGGCGAGTTCGGTCCGATCGCCACCAACGTACCGGGAATCCACATCAGCTCCCTGTTTCCTCGGCTGGCCACTCAGGCGGACAAGTGGTGCATTCTGCGGGCGGTGAGCACCGGGGATAATGCCCACTCCTCCAGCGGCTACTACATGCTCACAGGTGTGCCGCACCAGCCGATGCAGGTGGAGAATGCCAATCCTGGAGCGCCGAATGACTGGCCGAATATCGGGGCGATCGTGCGGCGGTTGCGGGGGGATCGCCATGGTCTGCCAGGCGCCGTGCGACTGCCGATGCACATCTTCAACACCGATCAATCGGTCTGGCCTGGGCAGGATGCGGGGTTTCTCGGGCGGGCGGTGGACCCATGGTTATTCCGCTGTCAGCCGAACCATCCGCAGATGGCGATTGCCGAATTCACCCTGCCGGCGGATGTGGACCTGGTCCGGCTACAGCAGCGGCAGGATCTGCTGCGGCGACTGGACCGCCAGATCGCGGAGTTGTCCCCGCCTTCGACAGACCGCTGGACACCCCTGCAAACCCAGGCCGTCAACCTGGTCAGTTCCCCGCGGGCTCGGGCAGCCTTCGATTTGTCCCGCGAATCCCCGAAGCTGCGGGAACGCTACGGCCGTACCCATTTCGGTCAATCCTGCCTGCTGGCCCGGCGGCTGATCGAAGCCGGTGTGTCGCTGGTCCATGTCAACTGGTATCGCGGACCGGAAGAGCCGGACGATGCCCCCGTGTGGGACACGCATGTCCAGGAAAGTGCCCGTCTCAAGAATGTGTTGGCACCCGTGGCCGACCAGGCCATCTCGGCCCTGTTGAGTGACCTGGCCGACCGCGGCTTGCTCGAGGAAACCTTGGTGGCTTGCCTGGCAGAGTTTGGCCGCACCCCACGGTTCAACGGTCGGGCCGGCCGTGATCACTGGGGGCCAGTTTTTTCCGTCCTCCTGGCCGGGGGCGGCATCCGCGGCGGGACTGTGTACGGTGCGTCGGACAAGCATGGGGCCTATCCTCAGGATGGCCGCGTCCTGCCCGAGGATCTGCATGCCACCCTCTACACCTGCCTGGGGATCGACCCGAATACCGAATTACACGACACCCAAGGCCGCCCCTTCCCCATCAGCCGCGGCCAACCGATCCGAGCCATCCTGACCTGAGCCTGACGGTTGCCCGTCTGCCCTTCCACGACCTCCGCCAGCGGGCCAGCCCGAAGGACTCGACCAGCCCATCCCACACCTCCATGCCACACCTTCGTGCCCAGAGTGGTCAGCCCGGCGAGAATCGCGGAAACTTCGACTTCACGGGAAAGACCAAGGACATCTGCACCTCACGTGACCGGATGCCTTTGCGTCCTGGGCATCCGCTCCTCACGTGACCGGGTACACCCGCCTTTGCCTCCGTCAGTAATCGCCGATCACTTCCCCACCCGCACGGGTGCCAACACATTCTTGAGACGGTGGCTTTCCTGGACATGCGTGTCCCACGTGGAATGCTGCGGCGGGCCACCGGTCAAAAACAGAATGATGCAGTTCTTCGCCCGCACCGCGACCTTCCCGGACGCTCGACCTTGCCACAACTGCGGCAACGACAGACCCAACGCCGACAAACCCCCTACCCGCAGCAACTCACGACGACTCCACCCATCACACAATCGCACCGAACGCCCATTCCGAAGGGAAAAGATAGCAGACTCTCCTCATCTCATGGGCAACAGGCAAAACGCCCAGAATCCCAACAATCGGCCAGTCTGACACCCCCAGGAGTCACAACACCCAGGGAACCACAACGCCCAGGAGTCACAACACCCAGGGAACCACAACGCCCAGGAGTCACAACACCCAGGGAACCACAACGCCCAGAAGTCACAACACCGAAGGAACCAAAATGCTCCGGGAGATACATCGGCGGGTCAGTCGTAGTATAACCCAATTCCCTCACCCACACCAGCACTTTCTCTCGACAACGGGGGCTACCGCCGACGGAGAGGCCATTTTCCCCAAAGTCTGTACAGCATTCAATTTGACCTATTGTACATCATCGCTCCCTAAGGAAGTTCCTTGGGCGGCGTGATCTGAAATAGACCCGTCCTCGACTCGACTTTTCCTGGGCCAGCCAAGCCGCGTAGCATTCCTCGCCCACTCCGCTGGACCGGCCTTATGCGAAAGGCTCGCCACCACGCGCTTTGAATCCCTTCTCCTGATCCATTGACTGCCAACTGCTCTCACTTCTCGCCCGTGGGAGCGAATTCCCAACTCATGACCTGTCCCGCGTAGTCCACCGCGACCACCTTCCTCCCGTCCGGGGTGAACCCGATTCGGTGCGGCAAGAAGCCCTCCTGGAAATGGACACGGTAGGCCAGCGATCGAGTCGGAAAATGGTAGATGCGTATTTCACGAACTGGTTCCGAAGGCTTTATTCCATCGGTCCGATCGGGCCGGCTATCCCCTAAGGTCATGATCCATTCTTCGGACGGGTGCAGGGCAAAACCGAGGGTGCGAGCCTGATGTCCCATTCCCAAGGGGGTGACCTGTTTCTTGACGAGGTCGATCAAGAACAGCCCACACGGCTCCGCCGACACCTTTTCTTCAGCCGTCCTCCGGGGAACTTCGGATACGTCACCAAGATGCCAACGAGCCACGATCAGTCGCGTGCCGTCCCGCATAAATGTCAAATCACTCAAGACCCAGTCTTGATAATCACCGCCGAGAGGCACCAGATGGAAAATGGACGGTTTCTCTTCCCTGTTCGACAGATTCCGAATCACGACTTGACCATAGAGATGGTATATGCCTGAGGTTGGCCGTCCGGGCTGATAGTCAGATGCTCATGGATTTCCGGGTGCGGATACCATTGTTCCACCCTGTCAGGCTGCTGCAGGTCCAGAATCACTTCGCACCACTGGAGATTCACGTACAACTTGCGGCCCCTGGAAAAGCAGACGACCTCGTAGGTGCCGATCTTGTCTTCCTCAGAGGGCAGGGGAATGGGGTCGAGCGATTTGCCAGCCTTGACATTCCAGACACGCACAAACGGATCTTTATCGGAGCAAACCGTAAAGATCCGGGAGCCGTCGGCCGATACCGCCACGCTTTTGATTCGGGCGATGTGCCCGTTGGTGAACGGTCGGACGGCCTTGGTCTTCAGGTTGAGGATGGCCCCGGCCGGCGGGGCGTCCTCGGTCGCCCGATCGTCTTCCCCCGCGCCACGAGGTTTTCCACCCACGACGACGACCGACTCGTTGTCGGGAAGAAGGGCGACGGCGTCCACCTCCACCCCCTCCACGGTGACCTTGACAGGATTTACCAGGCGAACACGGGCTGGCTCCTGTGGGAAAGCAGCCCTGGTGCCGATCAGGGTCACCATGGCCAGGACGTACAACTGCACGAGAGTGGCGCCGTACTTCTTCAGAACATGGTGGCGGCTCACCATAGAACCTCCTTTGCGGGCGTTATCAGGCGAACAGGCGAGATGCTAACCCTAAACTTACAACTCGCACCCCGACCTGCCACGCACCGGGGACGATGACAACGTATCCGCAAACAGGATCACGGATCCCCCCCACAAGGCTCATTGTCTTCAAGTTGTCATCGATGAACCACATCGATCCGCCGATCACGCTGTGAGTCTCGGACACAGGCTGGTTGTTCCGGGTTCCATTCATCTTTACTCGTATACGGTACTCCACGACGCCCTTCCCCGAACGGTTCTATCTGGGGGGCTAGGCGGGGCTGGTCGGAATACGTGAACTCGACGTCGTGGGGTAACGGTTACCTCCGGCCAACCGCGCCCCAAAGCACTCTTCGTCGCGGCCGCAACCGCCTTGTCCAGCCCCGGGCCGCCGCCCCACGCCCTGGGCGAAGGTATTCGCCTGCGTGATGACGAACGTACCGGTCGCACGCGGCGGGTTCTGACTGTTGATTTCTATCATCACCAGCCGCTGGACACTCATGTTCGCCACCTTCTTCTTGGCGTCCTCACCGATAGCATGGATCTTGTTGTTGTAATACTCCTGGAGCAGCCCCGCCCCGGGCCGGATGCCGCCACCCGGGCGGGGAACGCCGGGGATGTTCGGCGGAGTAGTCGGCGGAACGTACTGGCACAGCATCAGCCCAGCGTCCACACCCCCAAACGGTCCTGCGGCACTCGGTAGGATCCAATCAATCCGCTGATCCCTGCCGGCAGACTGGCCGATTCCGCCGGGCAAGTATCTGTCAGTGATCGCCGCGTCGGATGTGGGGCCAGACCAGAGCCGGCACGGGCCACTACTACGTGCACCTTGCCTTTTTAGAACGTCGTGGCGTGCGACCTTGTAAGACCGCCTCCTCGGGGCGCGTCGGAACCTCGACAAGCCGAACGCGAGTCGGACGCAGCACGCCCGGGCGGAAATGTCCGCCGTTTGACAAACGGCCAGCCGATCTTCTTCACCGCCTTCACGTTCCCCTGTGGCAGGCCGCTACCTTCAGGGAACCACCTTGTCCGGAAATTATTTCGACCAGCCGATGATGTTATTGACCCACGTTCCGACTATGACTCGCCAGTCACCTATGCGGGCATCCCAGACCGCCACCCCATCGGGGTAACCCAAATTGGCGTGTTCTCCCGGCTGAACATAGGCAAAGCCGATGCGGCCCGGCATCGTCTCGGCATCGAAAGGACTGAACACCCACTGACCGATTTCTTTGCCATTGTGATAAACGGTGCGGCGCTGTTTTTGATCGACGGCGACTGATGCCTCGAAGCCGTTTCCGAGCGAATATCTCTGCAGGGGAGAGGCGGCTTTGGTGTGCACGTCGATCCAGAAATGCTCCCCACCGCAGGAGTAGATGACCTTGCCCTGTTTGTCCAGCCATAACTGCGGCAGGCCCACCACCTCTGCTGGTGCGTCTTTGACTTCGATGAACTGTTCCGTCACCCCATCGGTCGTGATAATCACCAACTTACGATTGGTTTGAACCGTTATGATACGCTTGTTATCCAGCCACAGGCAGGGCACACGTGGCAATGCTGAAGAGCCAGGACAGAGCGTGATGGTGAAGTCCTTGCCCAGTTCCTTGGGTGCCTTGCCGAGTTGGTGCAGCCGTAACACAGAATCGCGGTCTTGCTGCACGCTCATCGTCTTGTCTGGAGATTTTACGCCGGGCAAATACCAGTGTGATTCCTTCTCGACTTTGCCGAGTTTCCGTTCCTTCAGGTCAAAGTAAAAAACTTCGTTCTTGCCGCGATGATCGTTGACGCGGTAGATGACCTTCCCATCGTCCAGACCGAGCAATTCTCCGTCCTGTTCGTTGTGAATGACTTTCTTGGACGGGATATCAATTACCCCACCGTAACAGGTGACAACGAATCGTTCGAGAGCGATGCGATGGCCGCCGAAATGGCCGAAAAATCGCTGATCGAGGGAAAGGATCACCTCGCGGATGAGTTGATTGTCGCAGTCCAGCGACAGCCGAACAAGATTTCGGATGTTCACCACGCCCTCAACGGGGTCGGAGACATTTTCGACCACATAAAGGGCAGGGGAGGTGTCCACCTGAACTGCCGACACATGGAGCAGCATCGGCAATGCTGACACAGTGAGCAGGATCATCCCCATGATCACAGGGAGCCACCGCATGGTAAAATCCTCCACAGGGCCGAAGGAATCGCTGCCAGCCGGGGATGTGCTAACGCGGAGGCTATCACGATGCCCCGGGCCTGCCACACCCCACGCGGAGCTTGCACGAGGAATTGGGCCAAGGTCTAATCGATCGCGACCGGCACCCTTATTTTAGCCAGTCACCTGGACAGATACAGCAGCGTTGTCTAGGAGTGGGAGCGCTGCACGGAGACGAAGATGTTCACCATGACCACCGCGTCGGCCGTGCGGTATTTTTATGAACCCCGCGGCAGCCGCCGTGCCGCTGGGGCAGTCCGCTGACAGGCCAACGTCATCCACAGGCTGTTGCAGCATGTTGCCCCAGACCCGTCTGATGATGATGGCCGTTCCCGTAAGACTTTCGCCGAAAGCAGTAAGTCGCCCCCGGGTGTGAAATGGATAACTCCAAGCGACTCCCACTGGCGGTCAGGCGGGAAGAGGGGCCAATAGCGTGGCAGCTAGCACCAGTTAGCCTGAGTCGCCGTATTCGGCATAAGGGTTACCCGTTTGCCGCTTTCCGACGGCAACTTCGAGGTAGCCACCGAACACCAGAAGGTGTGGACTAGTCATGGATCATATCAAAAATTATTGATGGAAATTAGTAGATTTTTATCAAGAAGTAGCTTGGTTTTGTCTATTACAGAAAGTTCCGAGAAGTGTGGCTTTACATCCCGAACACGTCGAGCAAGTTCTTCCCACTTCACCTTTCGATTTTCGCGGGCGAATTCTCGATCCACGTAGATGATGGTCGAAAGCAGCTCCAACTCAGCGGCAGAGAACGCACCAAACTCTCGAATGACCCAATCGACCGCCGATTGGTGCTGGGCCAGCCAATCTTCGGCTCGTGCTTGGATCGCTGAGGCTTCAGGTCCAGGGCGGACCTCAAAGCCGTAGCCCCCTGGATAAGGAACGGGCAGAATTTTGACCGCCCCGAGCGCCTCGGCGCAGGCCAGATGATAGAGTACATTGGCATCGTAAGGGCCGTAAATATACAATCGAAAGTCATATCCCAACGGGATGCCTTTGACGGTCTGAAGCAAGTAGGCCATCTTGACAATGGCGGTCCGGCCCAAGGTCTTTGCCGGCGCCCGCTCAACCATAGCGGTGATCAGCGCTAGATGCCGCCAGAGATCTTCTTGTGGGTTCATAACTCACTTCCCGCCCTCTGATGAAGTTCCGTCAACTTCCGGTTGATCTCTTCCCGGTCCTCGCGGCACGCATAAAGCATCACCTTCGAGATCGGCCGGAGATGGGCAATCACTGAAGAGTACTCGGACAGTGGTTTGACCTTCGTGAGTTGCCCCCTCCTGCTGATGACGGGTATGTCAGCGGACCCGGGCTTGTACCACGATTTTTCAGCGTATTCTTCCATCAGGATCAAGTTTCCCAGGATTTCTCGAACGCGATCCAACTCCGCAAGCTCTTCGTTTGTAGGTGTCTCCGAAGTTTGATAGATCAGGCGGAAATGGTCCCGCTGGGCCAAACGGCGACCGTGTTCACCCCCTCTTCCATCGGCGAGCAATCCGAGGACTCTCCAATCATCCCAGCTGAGGTAGTCCTTGATCCCATCGGCGTCAGGCTTGGGAAAGCCCCTCCCAGACAGCAATTCCGCCAGTGCTTCGCGCAGGTGGTAGTCATAGGCCACACGGGTCTTGTGAAAGTACACCTGGGTGAACATGAAGTAGCGCGCCAGGATCAGTGCCTCGGCGGCGTGGCAGCCCCCCTCGTTGACACCGAGCCGTGGCGCTTCTCCGTCGGCCCCAGGGACCACCTCGATGGTGTGCAAGAGCCGCCGCCAGTCGAACCGGCCGTAATCGACACCGATATGTAGAGAGTCCCGCAATAGGTAGTCTAACCGGTCGGCATCCATCTGACCCGCGATCAGTTCCCTCCAGAACAGAGCATGCTTGGCTTGTGAACTTCCTTCCAGAAGAGAAGTAATGTCCTCGACACGAAAGTCATAGTTTCGATTCAACGGGTGGTCCTCGATCACCTCGCGCAACTGGTGGCGGATGATGGCGGCGGAATAATCCTCATGCTGAAACCTTGTCGCTCCACCCTCGCACGTCGGCAAAAGTTCTTCGGCTGCGTGGGAAAACGGCCCGTGGCCCACATCATGCAAAAGTGCCGTTAGCCTCACTAAAGTTTTGTGCCGATCCAGACCTTCACGGGTGTAGGCAAGTTCCGACTTCAACACCTCGAAGGACCGCTGAGCAACAGCTTCGTACATCAAGGTGGCCACATGCATCACACCAAGCGAATGCTCGAAACGGGTATGTGTGGCCCCTGGATAAACCAAGTCCGTCCAGCCCAGTTGGCGAATCCGCCGCAGGCGTTGGAAGGCCGGATGGGAGATGATCTCCCACTCCCAGTCGTTGAGAGTAATGAACCCATGCACCGGACAGCGGATTTCGTAAAGACGATGCCAATCAGCCATGTAATTGCTCGAAGGACCTTGTGCTGTTCCACAAGCACCATCTTATCTTCTACTGTTGAATCTTTTGTTCATCATCGGGAGGTCATCGTAGCTATTGGAACTTGTAGCCGTCAAGGTAAGAAGGTGAGCGATCCGCCCTATCCCACTCCCTCACCTGTAATACTTCTGCGCGTTCCTATAATACGGCCGGAGACCAACCACGGCCATCACCTTCCCCCATTCCTCCCCTCATCATCCCCG
>Ga0272447_1000941_pt1 | contig 19944 bp, 17 predicted proteins | sample YNPCB0133_FD_194589 | JGI IMG/M metagenome (GOLD analysis project Ga0272447, IMG submission 194589) | Hot spring microbial mat communities from Yellowstone National Park, WY, United States - YNP-CB-013-3 | ecosystem: Environmental > Aquatic > Thermal springs > Hot (42-90C) > Sediment | place... | reverse complement strand
ACAATTGCCTCTGACTGTCCCATGATCCACCTCCGGGTCCGGCAGGATGGGGGAAGTCTCTGGCCGTCCTATGATCCACCTCCTGCCCCTATCTTACCTCGCCCGACAAAATTGGGACACACCCCCCGCAACTGCTCCTCCCCATCGAAAACAGACGGTTCTCTCCGCATCCGTTGAGAGTTCCGGGACCCAAGAGACAAGCCCGTTTCGGCATTTTCAAATCCTGACTGGAGCTCAGATATCCGCTGTCAGAGGAATCGGGGAGAGGGCCTGGTTTCGGCTGGACAGCCCACTCCTATCGCCGATCGCCCACAAGTCTACGCGCAGCACGGGCGATGATCCGCCTTTTGTGGTAAAAACATAGAGCGAGAGCCCGGCGGGCCCGGCCTGCCTCTGCTTCACCCTCCAGCGATATTCAAGAGCAGACTCAGGCTGAACCCTCGGAGGGTTCAGACGTGAAAAAGATCCTGCTGATCGAAGACGATGCGGAGCTCGCCTGCTTCCTGGCCTGGCAGCTCGAACAGGACGACGACCGCGCTCCGGTCGCTCACAGCGGCCCAGAAGGCCTCCCCCTCCTGCAGGCGCAGAGGCCCGACCAGATCCTCCTGGACCGGATGCTGCCCAGCATGGACGGCTGGGAGGTCCTGCGCGCCATCCGTGCTACTTCCGAGACGCCGGCGATCATCATCCCCATGGGGGCCAAGTCCGACATCGTGCGCGGCCTGGAGGCTGGCGCGGATGGTTACCTGACCCAGTCCTTCACCCCCTGCCAGCTCCTGGACCGCGTCCGGGCCATGCTGCAGCGCTACGAATCCACCACCGCCTGCGGGGTCTACGACAACAGCTGCCTCTACGTCGACTGGATCGCCCGGGAGGTCTGGGTCGATGGACACCCGCCTGCGCTGCCGCCTACGGAGTTCCGGCTCCTCTCCGCCTTATCCCGCTTCGCTGGCCTCCCCCTCACGCACGACTTCCCCCTCCAGGAGGTATGGGGGGAAGAGCACGTTCAGGACCGCGGCTACCTGAAGCTCTACATGGCATCTCCATCAGAAGATCGCGCCGGACCCCAATCCCCCGCCCTTCATCCGAACAGAGCGGGGGATCGGCTGCCAGCTTGTGGGCCCGGACGAGCGGGGGGCGGTAGGGCGAAAGGAGGAGGGCTGTGAGCTTCCCTGGCGCATGGCGCTTCGATCTGCTCTCGGCCTTGATCGGGGCCGTGCTGGCCCTGCTCGGCGTCGGGCTGCTCTACGCGGGCCGGCGTCCTCTGCAAGCCCGCTACGCCGCGCTGAGAGGCCGCGTGGAGCAGGCCAGTCAGCGCCTGCACCTTGCCGCCGAGGCTCAGTATCGCCAGTGGCTGGCCGAACAGCTCCCCCGCTGGATCGCCTGGTCCGCCCTAGATCCCCGGCTCACCCGCTGCTTGATCGAGCCCACCCTGCTCCCGCTGCCTCCCTACCCCTCTACGCAGATCCAGGCGCTCCCCCCCGAGGATCCTGTCCCCTTGCGGCAGGTGCTGCGGACGACCCGACGGCTCTTCATCTACGGCCCTCCTGGCAGCGGCCGCACCGGCGCCCTGTGCTATCTGATTCAGGAAGCCCTGGCCGAGCGCCTGGACGGGGAGGCATCCCCAGCGCTGCTTCCCCTCTACGTGCGTCTCCCGCTGATCGAGCACAATCCCATCGCCCCGCCTGAGGCCCCGCTCCTGGAGTTCCTGGGCCGGATGGTCCCCCTCATCCTCCGGCCCCGCCTGGACGGGATGATCCGAACCGCCTTGAGGGACGGAAGCGCCCTCCTGCTCCTTGACGAGCTGGACGAGGTCCCTTCCCCCCGCCGACCGGAAGTCGTCCGCTGGCTGGGACGGCTCCTCGAGGCCTATCCCGGGCTTCGCATCGTGGTGGCGGGAGATCACTGCCCTACGCAGCCCCTGGAGACCATCGGCTTCATCGCCCTTCCTCTGGCTCCGTGGTCCAGAGCTGACGTTGAGCGATTCCTCGAGAGGTGGGCAGAGGCAACAGGGATCCCCCTCACGGAGCTTCGAGAGCGGTCTGCCGTATGGCGCCGGAATCGAACAGGACGCTGGTGTCCGGCGGATGTAGCCGCTGCCCTCGCCCTGGGATCCGCCCGCCCGGGGGACCCGGGGCTCTATGACGCCTTCCTGGAACGCCTGCTCCAGGAGATCCTCGGGAAGACCGCGCTGACCATGCCCGGCGCCCGGCTGGTCCTCGGACGGGTGGCCTTGCGACTCCTGGAGGAGGAACGCTTCCGGATCACCCTGGAGGATCTGGAGCAGGCTCTCCGCCAGACCCTCCCGGAGCTGGCAGCTCCGACCGCTCGGCGTCAGATAGACGCCGCCATCGAAGCCCTCACCGCGCCCGGGCGACCCATCGTCCCCATCGATGAGGAGCACGGACACTTCCGCCATCCCCTTCTGCAGGCGTATCTGGCGGCATGGGCGGTTGCCCAGGCCGGCGATCCGGGGCCGCTCTCGTCCCACATCGATGATCCCCGCTGGGAAGCCGTCTTCGCGTTCTACGCCGCCCTGGGACCGATGGCCGGGATCGTGGAACGAATCCTCTCAGAGCCAGACGATGCCTTTCATACGCGGCTGCTGCGGGTAGCGGAGTGGATCGCCGTGGCCTCGCCCCAGGCGCCCTGGCGCGCGACCGGGATGGCCGCCCTGGCCCGGGCCTTCCTGAAGTCTGGCCTGCCGCCGGCCCTGCGCCGACGCCTCGCCGAGGCCCTCGTCCGCACCGGCGACCGGGGGGTGCCGGTGCTCTTCCACAAAGCCCTCCGTCATCCGGACCGTGAGATCCGTCTCGCTGCAGTCCGTGGCCTGGGATGGCTGGGGCAGGAAAGCGACCTGCCCTTCCTGGAGCAGGCCCTGTCAGATCCCGAGCCCGAGATCCGCCGGGCCGCAGTGATCGCCTTGGAAGAGCATGGCACCGAACCCGCCATGCAACGGCTGGTCCTCCTGGTCCTGGAGGCCGAAGAGGAGATCCGAGTCCTGGCAGCGGAGGGGCTGCGGAACTACCCAGAAGGACCCCAGCTGCTCCGGGAGGCAACGGAGGAAGCGGACTGGCGCGTGCGACGGGCAGCCGCTTTCGCCCTGGCGGGCTTTCGGGAGGAGTGGGCAAGGGCCCGGCTGGAGACGCTGGCTCGGGAGGATCGGGAGTGGCTGGTGCGCTCTGCGGCCCAGGACGCCCTGGCCCGCTGGACGGCCAGTCGGGAGCCTGCCCCACCCGACCTGCGCCCGGTGGTCCTCGAGCAGCTGGGGTGGCTGATCGAGTGGGCAGTGCGGGAGGGCGAGGGCATCGGGGGTGGGTCGGCTCGGCAAAGCCTGTGTCGGGCGCTGGAGCGAGGGGAGGCCGAGGTGCGGCGAGCGGCGTTGCTCACCCTAGCCCGGATCGGGGAAGCCGACGACCTGGCCGCCATCCGGCCCGTGGCCTTCGACCCCCAGGTGGACGCGTTGACCCGCGATCTCGCCCTCCGCGCCTTGGAGGCCATCGCCCGCCGCACCGGCGCCCGGGTGCTGTAGCCGCCCGCGCCTGAACGCCAGCGAGACTTTTCAAGAGAGCAGACCAGCTATGGCTTATCCCGCGCTTCCAGATCTTCTCTCCTTAGAGGAGAAGAGAGCGCTTATCACCGGAGCGGCGTTCGCGATCGGGAGGGCCATCGCCCCCTGGTTTGCAGAGGACGGAGCGAGCCTGGAGCTCATCGATCGGGGCGAAGAGGGCCTCTGGCGCCCTCATGGAACGCTTCGGGAAAGCCAGATGGAGGTCCACACTCATCGGGTGGATCTCTCCCGCAAAGAGGAGATCGAAGCCATGGGGGCGCGGCGTAAAGGCCATTCAGCGGAGATGCTAATGGACAGCTTAGGGGTTTACACGTTCCGACCGTTCGAGGAGACCGATGAAACCTTCTACGACGGCGCCCTGGCCGTGAACCCCGGACGCTGTCTTCTGGATGCGCCAGGCGCTCGTCCGCGCTTTGCCCCGAGAGCGAGGCGGCGTCATTGTGAACGTCAGCTCAGCGGAAGCCTTCTGGCCCTCCGCAGAGGGGCTCGTTCGCTGCGACGCCGCCCCAATGGGCGTGTTGGCCCTGACGCGCGCCATCGCCAGGGAGTTCGGCCGAGAGGGGATCTGGGCCAACGTCCGGATTCCCGCGGGATCCGGACAGAAGGCGTGCGCTGCCTGCAGCGGGAGACCCTCCGAAGGCGGAACATCCGGCGGATGATCCTTGCCCTCCATTTCAGCGCCCGGCTTCCCGTGGCCGGTTGGGGGATCCAGATGGAGTGGCCCAAGCCGCCCTTTTCCGGGCCCGCTCCATCCATAGCGCGGTCCTTTCGGTGGACGGCCGCTGGCTTTCAGGTTGGCTGCCATCTGCGGAGCCGGAGGCGCCCATGCCCCACTGGCTTCTGGCCATCGAAGGCGTGATCGGCGTCGGCAAGACCACCCTGGCCCGCATGCTGGCCCCCGCGCTGCGGGCCCGCCCCCTCCTCGAGCGGTTTGAGGAGAACCCCTTCCTTCCCTATTTCTATCAGGACCGCCTCCGCTACGCCTTCCCCACCCAGATCTTCTTTCTGCTCAGCCGCTACCGGCAACATCAGGAGCTCGCCGCCCACCTGGAGCACGAGCCGGTGGTCAGCGACTATGCGTTCTCCAAGGACCGTCTGTTCGCGCGCCTGAACCTGACCGGGGATGAGCTGGCCCTGTACGAGCAGCTCCATCAGGTCCTGGCGGAGAAGATCCCCGCGCCCACCCTGGTCCTCTACCTCCGGGCGGACACCGACACGCTGATGGCTCGCATCGCCCTACGAGATCGCCCCTACGAGCGAGGGATGGACCGCGGCTACATCGAGCGCCTGCGCCTCGCGTACGAGGCCTTCTTCGCCGCCTACCCCGGCCCTTTCCTGATCATCGACGCTACCCCCAACTTCGTCCAGGACGAAACGGTTTTCCGGGAGATCCTCGATCAGGTCCGCGGCGCCCTGGGCCTCGGCCCCGCCTCCCAACCCCTCCCCATCTTCCCGGCCCCTCGTCCTGCCCTGCCCCCCAGCCCAGATCCCCTCCTCCAGGCCTGGAACGACCTTGCCCGCACGCTGGATGCCCTCCAGCAGGCGCTCTGGGCAACCCCCCGGGACCTCCTTCGGATCACCCGGCTCATCGAAACATGCCGGGTCCAGCTGGAACAGATCTTGGAAAAAGTGACCTGAAAATCCAAAAATGCTCAGCCACCGGATCCTGGTCGGGGATCCCCTCTTGGGGATAGGGGCCTCAAATTCGCCGGAGGGAAACCGGCCGATGTAAAATAATGTTAGAGAACAGGTCATGGATGGCGGGAGAAGGTGGTGAGGTTCCAATGTTGCTTCGGATCACCGAGCGGGCTTGGCGCGCGCTGGAAGAGCTGCATCCCAAGCATCGGGAGCAGGTCATGCGGCGGATCCATCAGCTGGAGCGGGCCCAGCGCCCCCCGTTGACGAAGATCCGCCACGATCGGGGAGAACTGTTATCGTATCGCGCAGGCGAATATCGGATCTACCTAACCTGGGATGAGCACACCCTTCAGATCGAGGACATCCGCAAGCGGAACGACGCGTATCGCTGAAGAAGGCCATGACAGGCCGTCATCGGTCCGGTAACGAGGGAGGATCGGCAGGCCCTTCCCGAATCCCGACGCCCAGGTTTCCCCGGCCGGACCAGTGGCTCAGAGCCCCTACTTCCGGTTCGCTGTCTGCGAGCGGTATGGGACAATTGCGCGCAGTTGCCCCAAGCCTCCTGTGGTCACGCGACCTTCAAGCTGTATCCGGCACCGGACGGACATCGCCGCGGGATGAAACGCGCCCTGGAAGGAGGTGATCCTCCTTGTCGCGCTCCATCCAAGCCCTTCGCATCGTCCAGGAGCCCCTCTCTGGCTCCGCGGATCTGATCGATCTCTATTTTCGCGCCTATCGGCCACTGGGGGACTACTTCTACCGCTATCGCACAGGAGTGAAGGCCTACTTGAAGTGGCTCCGCCACCGCGATCCCACGGGCTCCTTCATCGCCTACGATGGCCCGCGCCCGGTCGGCTTCATCGCAACCGATTCCCACTGGGACCACGGGACGGTGGGGGCGATCCATGAGCTGGTGGTAGACCCGGACTATCAAGGCATGGGGTTGGGGCGCGCCCTGCTGCTGCGCGGGATGGCCTACCTGCGCGCCCGAGGCTGTTCGGAGTGTGAGCTCTGGGTGGGGGAGCGCAACGAGCGGGCCCGGTCTCTCTACCGGAACCTCGGCTTCCAGGAGAGCGGCCGCTGGGGGAAGTGGGTCCAGATGACGCGTTCCCTCGACAACCTGCCCAAGATCTTTGTCCCGGAGGCTCTGGCCGCCTGTCCATCCCCGCCCGAGCCCGGCCCGTGACCTGCTATTCGAGGATCCGCCGCAAACCTCCGCGCAAAGGGCGGAGCCCAGGATCCGGCGGATGCAACGCGCCTGGTTCGGAAACGGCTCCCCTGAGCGAGTGGCTATCATCTTTATAGAGCAGGCCACTTATCCCAAAAGGGGAACCTAAGGATGCGCCGCGTCCGCCACATGATCCTCTCTTTCCTGCTGGGCCTGGCCGGAGCCATGATCGCCCTCCTCATCCCATCCCGCGCCTTCCAGGCCGGCAGGCCTCCGGTGTGGATCACCGCCGTCCACCCCGACGGCGTTTTCTCCGGCGAGCCCGACGAAGCCGTGCAGCTCACCGTCGCCGGGACGGAGCCCATCGATCTCAGCGGATGGACGCTGCGGGATCGCCTCACAGGGACCGGCGGGGTGCGCTTCCCCCCGGGTTTCATCATTACCCCACCCGTCTCCCTCTGGATCGCCCACCACGCCCTCTCGTTCACCCTTGCTTTCGGCCATCCTCCGGACGCTGCGGTCTTCCCGAACGGGCTGGAAGGGGTGCGGCCGGTCAGCGGGACGTGGCCCGGCTTTGCCAACGCCAGCGATGAAGTGGTCCTCCGAGATGCCGCTGGCATCCTAGTGGACGCGGTCCTGTACGGAGAGGGCTACACGGAGACCCTGGGCTGGCGGGGACGCCTCCTCCAGGTTTACGGTGTCCCAGGTGCCCGCACCGAAGGGCGCCTGCTGGTCCGCCGGATGGATCCGGCCACGGGGCTTCCCCTGGACACGAACACGGCCTCCGACTGGGCCAGTGACCGGGAGGATCCGTGGGCCGGGCGCCGCATGCGGTTCCCGGGATGGGCCCCGGAACGCTTCGGGACGCCGTTCCGCCTGAGCGGGACCTTCCCGATGACCCTGATCATCGCCCCGGATCATGCCTTCGAGGCGGTCGCAGCCTGGATCGATGCGGCGCAACATTCCATTCAGGGAGAGCTGTTCACTTTCGAGCATCCGCGGCTGGCGGAGCGTCTCGCGGCTGCCGCCCGCCGCGGGGTCTCGGTCACCCTGTTGTTGGACGGCACACCGCCAGGCGGCCTCAGCGACAACGCCCGCTACGTCTGCCGGCTCCTGCGGGAGGCCGGCGGTCGCTGCCTGATCATGCGCAACATGCCCGCGGCCAGCCCGCCGGCCCTGCGCCGCTACGTCTACGCGCACGCCAAATTCCTGGTGGCGGACGGTCAGCGGGTGCTGATCGGGACGGAGAACCTGAGCCCCCGGGCAATGCCCGATGATCCGAAGGACGATGGCACGCTGGGCCAGCGCGGCGTCTTGGTGGCCTTTGAGTCCGCTGAGATCGCAAGGTTCTTAACTGATCTCTTCCGCTTCGACACAGACCCCATCTTCCGGGACGTCATCCCTCTTATGGAGGACCCTCCCCTCACTTACGCCCCGCCCATCTCCCTGGGCGGGACCGCTTACCCGGTCCGTTTCCCGGAGCCGATCCCGATCACCGCGACGGAGGTCACGCTCATCGTCGGTCCGGAGGGCATCCTGAACCTGGAGAACCCGATGTGGGCCCGGCTGCGTTCCGCTGGCGCGGGGGACGTCCTCCGGGTCCAGCAGCTGGCCCTGCCGCTCTGGTGGGGCCCCAGCGCGGCGGATCCCCGCGTCGCCCCGGTGATCTCCCCGAACCTGGTCCTGGCCACCCTCATTGAGGCCGCCGAGCGCGGGGCCTCGGTGCAAATCATGCTGGACCGCTTCTACGACGATCCGAACGCCCCGCGGGGGAACAGTGCTACCGCGGCGTATCTGGAGGCCCTGCGGGCGATGAGCCCGACCCTCTCCGCGACCCTCCAAGTGCGCCTGGGGAACCCCGGCGGGAGCGGCCTGCACAACAAGATGTTCCTCCTCCGTCAGGGCGAGGAGCCCTACGTGATCCTGGGCGCGGCCAACAGCACGGAGACCTCCTATAAGCTGAACCGGGAGCTGATGCTGATCATCCGGTCGGAGGAAGGGTTCCGCGCCCTGGCGGAGCTGTTCCGGTTCGACTGGGAGCTTGCTCAGCCGAAGATCTACATGCCCCTGGTCTTCCGGGATCACCGCCCGCCGCATCTGCTGATCAGCGAGGTGCTGGCTAACGCGCTCGGGGTCGATCCCAACGAGGAGTGGGTGGAGCTCTATAACCCCGGCGGGGAGCTCCTGGATCTCTCCCTGTATCGCATCGGCGACGCAGCGACGCCTGGGGACTACGAGGGAATGTATCGTTTCCCGCCCGGCGCCACCATCGCCCCTGGCCAGGTCCGGATCATCGCCGTCTCCGCCCAGGCCTTCCGCGCGCGCTACGGGATCCCGCCGGACTTCGAGCTGGCGGGGGCCGATCCGGCAGTCCCTGATCTTCTACCCGATCCGGAATGGGGGCGGGGAACCTGGAACCTCAACAACACTCAAGATGAGGTGCTCCTGATCGGGCCGGAGGGGGAGGTGGATCGGGTGGAGTGGGGCAGCGCGCCCCGTTGCCCCGCGCCGCCTCGAGGGCAAAGCCTCGAGCGCTACCCGGCGGGCCGGGACACGGATACCTGCGCCGACTGGCGGATCCAGACCTTCCCCTCCCCGGGGAAGGTCCCCCGACCCTGACGGGAAACCGCGGGGCCCAAGGATTCTCAGGGGGCCACCCGGATGCGCGCCGCCGCGGCGGGATCCAGGGCCAGGGTCATGCCGTCCACCTCCACGATCAGCGCCGGGCGCGTCCGGAGAACCCGAACCTCCGCGCCGGGGAGCAGGCCCATCTGGACCAGCTGGGCCAGCTGTGACCCCTGGATCTCCTCCACGTCCGTCACCACAGCAGAGCGGCTGGGCGGGAGGTCGACCAGTGTCGGAGCGGAGGCCGGCCGGGATAGGCGGAGCCGGCCCAGCAGCCCCCGCAGCCACCGCGCGCTGACCGAGCGCTCCGGATCCGGCATCTGATAGCCGCATTGAGGGCAGCACGTCAAGGCGCATTGCGCGCCGATCGGACACGCAGTGTGGCACTGCAGCTCGGCGGGATCGAAGACATGGCCGCACATCGGGCAGCGCATCTGCATCAGTTCACCCCCATCCTAGCCACCGTAGCGCGTGATGGATCAGCCCACCCACCAGGAAGGCGAAGGGGAAGACGAAGGCGAAGATGGCCCAGGCCGTGCGCCAACCGTGCTCCTTGATCATCATCATCACCGTGGCGATGCACGGGATGAACAGCGTGATCACCACCAGACTCACCAGGATCTGAAGGGGTGTGAGCACGCCCTCCTGGGCGAGATCGAACAGCCCCGTCGCCCCATAATCCCGGCGCAGGAAACCGAGGAGGAACATGCCAGCGGTCTGCGGCGGTAGCCCCAGCCATCCGCTCACCAGCGGCGCCATCGCCTGCTCGATCCCCCCGAGCAGGCCTAAGCGGTCCAGCGCGAAGAGCACGGCCGTGCTGAGCATGAACAAGGGCACCACCTCTTTGAGATACCACTCGATCCGGGCCAGGGTCTTGAGGGTCAGGTTCTCGAGGCGGGGCGCCCGCAGCGGAGGCAGCTCCAGGATGAAATCCGAGGGCTCCCCGGGAACCACTCGGGCGGCCAGGGCGCCCACCAGGCCCAGCACCGCCGCCACCACGGCAAGCCAGATCCACAGGGCCCCTGGGCCGGCCAGGGCGATCATCCCGAAGATCACCCCCAGCTGCGCCGAGCAGGGGACGGCGAGGGCCAGCAACAGGGTGACCAACACCCGCTCCCGCCGGGTCTGCAGCACCCGCGTGGTCATCGCGGCCATGGTCACGCACCCCAGCCCCAGAACCATGGGGAGGACCGCCCGGCCGTTCAGCCCCAGGGCTTTGAACGGACGGTTCAGCATCACCGCCAGGCGGGGAAGATATCCGGAGTCTTCCATCAGGCTGAAGATCAGGAAGAACGTAGCGACGATGGGGAAGACGATGGCCAGCCCGTAGGTCAGGGCCATGGAGATCTGGCCATAGGGTCCGAAGAGGAAATCCTGAACCAGCGCCCACGGGATCCATCGCTGGGCCAGCGTCGTCAGCGCTGGAAGGATCCAGGCCCCAAACACCGTCTCCTCCAGGAACCCTACCAGCACCTGGGCGCCGAACACGCCGACGATCTGATACGTGAGCCAGAGGACAGCAGCGATGACCAGCCAGCCTCCGATGGGGTGGAGCATCAGCGCGTCCAGCCCCTCCCGCAGCCCCCGACGGGCGCTCGCTGCGCGAGGCGTCCGACGCACCAGGCCCTCCTGCAACTGCTCCGCCCACCGGTAGCGCTGCCGGGTCAGGACATAGAGCAGGGGCCGCCCGTAATGGGCCTCCAGGGCCTCTCGCAGGGCCGCTGCCTCCCGATGGAGCGCCTCCTCGGGGACCTGCTGACAGGTCCGGGGATCCCCCAGCAGCAGTCCGATGGCCCGATACCGGCGGCCGGGGGCCGGAGGCAGGCGCTCCTCCAGCCGCCGCAGGGCTTCCTCCAGGGGCGCCTCATACGTGGGGCGGACCCGGGGGATGCGGGCCTCCGGGATGAGGGCGCGCAGACGGTCCAGCCCGTGCCCGGAGACGGCCACTGTGGCGGCCACCGGGACCCCCAGTCGGGCTGCTAATCCCTCCAGGTCGATTTCGAGGCCCTCCGCCCGCGCCTCGTCGATGAGGTTGAGATCCAGGACGATGGGGATCTCCAGCTCGGCCAGCTGGAGGGTGAGCAGGAGGGCCTGACGGAGATGCCGGGCGTCCGCCACCTGGATCACCGCCTGAGGCTGGGCGTCCAGGATCAGGGCTTGCGTTACCTGCTCCTCGGCGGAGAGGGGGAACAGGCCGCGGATCCCCGGGGTGTCCACCAAGGGAGCTCCCTCCGGGAGGCGTCCCATCAGCAGGTCCACCGTGGTGCCTGGGTAGTTGGACACGGTAGCGTAGCGGCCGGTGAGCCGGAAGAACAGCGCCGATTTGCCCACGTTCGGCGGCCCGACCAGCACCACCGGACGCCAGATAAGATCCTCAACCCGCCCCATCGGCTCCGAATGACAATGCGCCACAGCCACCCTTCTCCTATGCGGGATTCTTTCGAATCATCGCTTTCTACATTAAAGCCGAAGTTGCAAGAGGAGCAGTGAGGATCTTCAAGAAGTCCGAGTGACCATCTGCAGCCCAATCATCCCATCGGATGGGCACGCCTGGCAGAGCGCCGGTCGGAGCGGCATCCCCTATTCAGCTGAACACCTATGAGGTTCGGGGCTGAAGCCCCTCCTACCAAAAGACCGATGCCCGTAGGAGCAGCTTTCGCCGCGACCCCTTGCGCCATCGAGGGCATGGGTTCGGAATTGTAGGAGCGGCTTTCGCCGCGACGCTTACGTCATTGAAGACGGAGGTTCGGGGCGAAAGCCCCCCTACCAAAAGACCGATGCCCGTAGGAGCGGCTTTCGCCGCGACCCCTCGCGTCATTGAAGACAAAGGTTCGGGGCGAAAGCCCCTCCTACGGGGTGAGGATCTCGGGGGCGGGGCCTCCTCCCCTCCCTCAGCGCCCCGCCCCTCTATCGGTTTCATCCCGCCTTCGGCGGGTGGCGGTTGCGGAGCCGGTAGACCACGAAGGTCAGCAGGCCGGCTGGAAGGACGAAGGGCCCGCTCAGCACCAGGACCCAGATGCTCAGGTCCACCAGCGCCCGCATGATCATCCCCAAGGCCTCCGTGGCCTCCTGGAACGTCTGCCTCGGATCCCAGACCACCGGGTCAGGAGCGGGGGTCGGGCGCAGGGGCTCCAGGGTGACGGTGATCAGGGAGTACGCTGAGCGGCCCTTCAGGAAGTTCATCCGCCCCTTCACCTGGGCGATCTCCCCCTCCAGCTCCCGCAGGCGGATCTCCACCTGCAGCGCCTCCTCTACGGATTTGGCCTGCTGGAGGAACTCCCGCAGGCGAGCAGTGGCCGCCTCCAGGTTGGCCAAGCGGGCTTCCAGGTCCACATATTCCTGGCTCACATCCTGGCCGGAGGTGTTCTCGTCGGCGACCCGCAGGGCGATGCGCCGCAGCCGGCTCAAGGCCTCCTCGAAGCGCTCCGAGGGCACTGCAAAGGTCAAGGCAGCGTATTTCTCCTCGCCCTGGAACCAGGTGCGGCTGTTGAGGATATAGCCCCCCAGGTCGACCACCATGCCCTCGATGCGGGTGAGGGCCTCATCCACCTGGGACACGATGAGGCGCATCTCAGCGTTCTTGATGATCATGCGGACGGCCGGGTTGGGGATCATGCCAGGCGGGTTCACCCCGGGCGGCATCGGGGTGGCTGCCACGCGGTTCGAGGGGGCCTCTTCTTTCAACGGCTGGACGAACGGCATCACTCCGGCGGGCGGGGCTGCGATCCCCCCCTCGGGGGCGGGAGCCTGGGGCGGCGCCGCCGGCTTGGGGGTCGCGGCCGGCGCGCATGCGGCCATCAGCGTCAGGACAAGCGCTCCGATCCACAGCGGGCGCATGGGGAACCTCCTTTCTTGCGGATACTTTCAACCGAAGGACGCTCGGATCCCAATCTTAGTTCCGTCGAAGCGCCGGCCTGCGGCCTCACGGGGTCCCGGGGCATCCGGCCCGTCGGAGGGCTTCCTCCGCCTCCTTCAGGGCCCTGCGAGTCTCTTCATGCCAGCGGGGCGTGGCCTCCGGCGTGCGGAAGCGCAGCGCCTCCCGGAAGGCCTGGACCGCCGCCCGCAGATCCGCGCAGCGCTTGGCCGGGTCCGCCTGGAGCTCCGCGCGCTACCGGTAGGCCAAACCGAGCCCGTGCTGGGTCTCTGCATAAGCCAGCGGGGCCACCTCCGGGGTGCGGAAACGCAACGCCTCCCCATAGGCCGCTATCGCCCGCCGCAAATTCCCCACCGGATCCTCGTGCGCCGCCAGATCTGCATACGCATTCCCTAGGTTATTCTGGGTTCTCGCATAATCCAGGGAGGCCACCTCCGGCGTGTAAAAGCGCAACGCCTCCCCATAGGCCACTATCGCCCGCCGCAAATTCCCCACTGGATCCTCGTGCTCGGACAGTCGCCAATACGCATTCCCCAGGTTGTTCTGGGTCTCTGCATAAGCTAGCGGGGCCGCCTCCGGAGTGCGGAAACGCAACGCCTCCTCATGGGCCCCGATCGCACGCCGCAAGGCCTCTCGAGGGTTGCGCTGGTAGGCCGGACTGTATTCCTCGCTCCACGTATTCCCGATCTCCTCAAAAGCTACCGAATCTTCTCGCTCCTGAAGCGTCTCCCGCGCCATCTTCTCCCACATCTCACTAGCAGGGATCACTTCGGTGAGGAGCCCTTCGTAAAACCTCGCCACTCCTGACTTCATCACCCGCAGGAACCCCAGCTGCTCCAGACACCCCACAACCGCATCTCGCTCCGGGACCACCATGGTCTCCCCCCCGGCCTTCTCCACCACCGCCCAGATCCGCTCCAGGGTCAGGGTCCGGACCCCCAGGTCCCACAGGGCCCAGGCGCTTTGCAGAAACCGTCGGCCCATCTCCCCCAGCCGATCCCGCCTGGCCGGGTCCTGCACCCCGAGCACCCGGCCCGTCTCCTCGGGCAACTGCTCGTAGCGCTGCCGGAATCGATCCAGGCCGGCCACCAGGCTCCCGGGATGGCCTGTAAAGCGGCCCCTCGTTTTATCCAAAGACTGCCTCTCCACCTGCGCCACCACTCGCGCCAGCGTCTCCAGGCGCTCATCCCATCGCATCCCTTGCAGCATGATCACCCGCACGCCCCGCACATCCGGGGGGATGCGATCCGCCCGCGCCGTGGCGATGAGGGCCAGCCCGCGACATGCCAAAAGCAAAGCCGTCAGCTCCTCCGGCATGGAGGGGCCTTCCTCTCCAGGGCTTAGGGGAAGGTCATCCGCCAGCACAACCGCTCGGCGGACCGGCAGCTCCACCCCACCGGGGAAGGATGGGAGCCCCTCCTTCCTCCCCCGGAGCCAGACCAGGACGAAGGGAGCGTCCAGGCGGATCACAAGCTCCATCGCCGTCCGGGTCTTGCCGGCCACCGGGGGACCGGTGATCACCACGCCATATGCCGCCCTCGGGCGGGCCCATATCTCGTCCCTCAGGATGCGGAGGACCTCTTCCTCTTCTGGCCGGGGCACGTAATGGGGAAGAATTTGACGAGAGGGCCCCCGGCCCAGGGCGAACCCCATGGCCTCATCCAGGCGCTCCCGAAAATCGTGCGTTTCCCCATCCCATACCACCCATATCCCACGGGCTTCCATTTCCTTCCAGAATTGGGCCCTGGGGGCGGCCCAGCGCCCAGCCACCCATCCGCAAACGGCCAGCCCGATCAGCGCCACGCCCCCTCCGACCCCATACGGGGCAAAATCCCGGAGGGAAAAGGAGACCCTCAGGAGAGGCAGGGAGATCTCCACCGGCAGGTCTGAGATCCCAGGAAGGCCGAGCCCGCTGAGGAGAAGGACGAAGCCCAAAGCCAGGGCCCCCCATACGCCCTTCCCCTGGGCAAGGGGAGCAAGGAGGCGCGGAAGATCACGGATCCAACTGCGAAGGAGCCAGGAGCGGAGTCTACGCCCCGCGGCGCTACGCCCCACGGCGTGGAGGAATAGCTGGCGCATCGCTCCCTCCCAGACGGGACACCGGACAGACCCGCGGCGAGCAACCCGCTTTGAAGGCTATGATAGCACCTATGATCGCTTCACGTCGCGTAAGGAGAAAGCGGGCTTCCCCGTCCTGCTGCCTCAGGCGGATCCGCAGGCTTCCGCCCTGTTTAACCTAAACGAGGGGGTAGCTGCCGCAGGGCGGAAAGCGATCCCCTCGCTCCGAAAACCCGAAAGCCCGGATTCGGGGGACACATCCTGCTGCTCAAAGGGGGGAGCAGCCATCGCCCATCCGGGCCATCGGATAAGCCCTGTGGGATCCCAAGAGGGCCCGCTCCATCCGACGCGGTGGCAGCGGGGACGTCCTTCCCACCGGCCTGAATGGCGGCATGGGGCGGAACTCCCACTAAAATGAAAAAGACCTGCGAGGGGATCCTATGAGCGAGCCCTGGACGTTCTGCGACGAGGTGAGCATCGAAGTCCGGGCCGGGGATGGAGGGGACGGGTGCGTCTCTTTCCGCCGGGAGAAATACGTGCCCCTGGGCGGGCCGGACGGCGGAGACGGCGGGAAGGGCGGGGATGTGATCCTGCAGGTGAACCCCCACATGAACACCCTGGCCTATTACTACCGCCACCGCCGCTTCCGGGCGGAGGACGGCCGCCGCGGCCGCGGCAGCCGCAAAACCGGTGCCAGCGGCGAGGACCTCATCCTCGAAGTGCCGCCCGGCACCGTCGTCCGGGACGCGGACACGGGGGAGATCCTGGCCGACCTCACCGCGCCCGGTCAGTCCGTCGTGGTCGCCCGGGGCGGGCGGGGCGGGCGGGGGAACGCCGCCTTCGCCTCCCCCACGAACCAGGCCCCCCGCATCGCGGAGCGCGGGGAGCCCGGGGAGTTCCGCCGCCTCCACCTCGAGCTGCGGCTGCTGGCCGACGTCGGGCTGATCGGCAAGCCCAACGCCGGCAAATCCACCCTGCTGGCCGCCGTCACCGCCGCCCGCCCGAAGATCGCCGACTACCCCTTCACCACCCTCCATCCCCACCTGGGGGTGGTGGTCCTGGACGAGACCGCCTCCTTCGTCCTGGCGGATCTCCCCGGCCTGATCGAGGGCGCCCACCGGGGCGTCGGCCTCGGGCTGACCTTCCTGCGCCACGTCGAGCGCACCCGCCTCCTCATCCACGTGCTCGACGGCCTCTCCCCCGACCCCCTCGGGGATTACGAGGCCATCCGATCCGAGCTGGGCCACTACAACCCGGAGCTGCTGAAGCGCCCGGAGATCATCGCCTTCAACAAGATGGACCTGCCGGAGGTTCGGGCCCGCTGGCCGGAGGTGGAGGCGGCCTTCGCCGCCCGCAGCCTCATCGTCCATCCCATCTCCGCGGCCGCTCGGCAGGGAACCCGCGCCCTGATGTGGGAGGCGTGGAAACGGCTGCGGGAGGCGCCGCCCCCGCCCCCACTGCAGCCCACCGCCCCCCTTCTGCGCCGCGAAACGCCGATCCAGGTGGTCCGAGAGCGGGACGGCTGGCGGGTCCTGGGGACGGCAGCGGAGCGGGCGGTGCGGATGGCCCGTCTCGATTCCGAGGAGGGCCTCATGCACCTCCACCGCCAGCTGGAGCGTCTGGGGGTCATCGAGGCCCTGGAGAAGGCCGGGGTGCGGCCAGGAGATACAGTCTACATCGGCGATGCGGTTCTGGAATGGGTGGACTGGGCAGATTTAGGGAAGGGGGCCAGGTGAATGCCTTGCGCGTTGAATGAATTCAACTGGGGAAGTCCCGCGGCCAACGCTCGGCCTGCGCCGACCGATACCTTTGCGTTGGCGAAGGCCGACGCCCAGCGCGCAAGCGCCCTCAAAAGCCGATTTCAATCGGAATGAAAAGGGCCGACGGCGTCGAAGCCTTCGGAGCGAGCCGGATGAAACGCCTGGGATTGCTGGGAGGAACCTTCGATCCTCCGCACTATGGACATCTGGTGCTGGCAGAACAGGCCCGGATCCAACTGCAGCTGGATCGGGTGCTGTTCATCCCCGCCGCACAACCGCCCCACAAACCGGTGGCGGAGGTCACCCCCATCGTCCACCGCCTGAGCATGCTGGAGCGGGCCATCGCCGGCAACTCCTTCTTCGAGATCTCGCGGGCGGACATCGATCGCGCCGGCCCCCATTACACAGTGGACCTGCTGACGATCCTACGGGAGATCTACCTGGAGGCGGAGTTCTTCTTCTTGATGGGCTCGGATTCCCTGGTGGATCTCCCCCGCTGGCGGGATCCGCATCGCCTGATCCAGCTGACCTGGCTGGCGGTGACGCCACGGCCCGGCTATGTGATCCATATGCCGCTGCTGGAGCAGGCGCTGCCCGGGATCAGCCGCCGTCTGATCTGGCTGGACGCTCCCTTCCTGGATATCGCCTCCCACGACCTGCGCCAGCGGGTCCGGCAGGGCGGCTCCATCCGCTACCTGGTCCCCCCGGAGGTAGAGGCCTACATCCACGCCCACGGCCTGTATCGAAATGCGAATTGGTCTTTCGGATCCTGAGCCCTTGGAGGAGGTCCAGCCCGGTGTCCCCGACCATCCAGCTGGTCGCCGTCCAGATGCGCTGGAGCGCGATGGATGGGCGCTCGCCGGAGGCCTTCGCCGCCCGGATGGCCACCTTGCTCCAGCAGGCGTGTGCCCCTCTAGATCCGCAGGCGCCGGCCCTGGTGGCCCTCCCGGAGGACGTGGGGTTGCTCGCCGCCTTGGCCGTCCTCCCACCCGGGTTGGTCCGCCAGCCCTCCATGGCGGCGGCGATGGCCCTCGCCGTGCGCCGACAGCTTCTCCCTGCCCTCTACCGGCGCCTGCGCCACCGGGTGAGCTGGGCCCGCGCCCTCCTCCTTGTGATCAACCCCCTCCTTGCCCGCCTCTACCTGGAGACCTTCTCCCAGCTGGCCCGCGCCCACCGGATCTATCTCGTGGCCGGCTCCGCGCCCCTGGCCGACTACGGCATCCACGGCGGGGAAGTTCCCCGCGCGTTGCGCCCGCGCGGCGCGGCGGTCTACAACACGTCTGCCCTCTTCGGCCCCGACGGCCGCCTCATCGGGCTTCAGCCCAAGGTGGCCCTCATCGATCTGGAGGGCCCCGCTGGCTTAGATCTCTCTCCCGGATCGCCGGAGGCTATCCGGGTCTTCGAGACCGAGGTCGGCCGCCTCGGGGTCGCCGTCTGCCTGGATGCCTTCGTCCCGGAATCCCCGGTGCGGGAGCTCCTCGTCCGCCAGGGGGCGCAGATCCTGGTCCAGCCCTCGGCCAACCCGGGCCCATGGACGCCGGAGCAGCAAGCGGATTGGCTGCGGGGCGCGTGGGCGGCCACCGTGCAGGAGGGGCGCTTCACCTACGCCCTGAACCTAATGATGACCGGGACGCTGTTCGACCTGGCCTTCTACGGGCAATCTGCCCTCTTCGCCCGGGACACGCGCCACGCCTGCGAGGGGCAGGGATACCGAGATCTCGGGCCTCTGCCCGGGTTCCTCGCCGTGGCCGCCACGGATGACAGCGAAGAGATCCTGAGGGCCTGCGTCCCCCACCCGGACGCGCCCCTATCGTAGGAGGGGCTTCAGCCCCGAACCTCCGTCTCGGAGGACGCAGCGGTCGCGGCGAAAGCCGCTCCATCGGTCCTTTTGGTAGGAGGGGCTTTCGCCCCGAACTTCCGTCTTCGATGACGCAAAGGCCGCGGCGGAAACCGCTCCCACCGGAGGTGCTTCGGGCTCGACCGCTCGACCCGCCCATCCGCTTCCCCCAAATTCATCCTAAGTGTTCCTTGCTAGATGCCCTCCCCGCGTATAGACCGAAAATCAGAAAAGAGAGACTGAGGATTCCCCTCACAGGCTGTTCGGATGATGGTCCGGCTGGAGACTGAGGAAGGACCGGTGGCCCCGAACCTGCAGCTTGGCGCTCTTTCCCCTCACCTTCACGGGCGCGAGGTCCTCACCTATCACCGTGCCGGCCGCCTCTGGAGCGCCATCTCTAAAGAGCTCACCTACCGCTGTGGGCTCGACGACCGGATCCAGGCCATCCGGGCGACCCCTGACGGGATCCAGCGCCGCTGGCTCTCCCGGGAGGGAGCACGCGCCCTGGAGGAGGACCTCGCCGATCGGCTTCGGGAGCTGCTCCGCGCCCTCTCCGCTCCCTCCATCCGCCGGATCACCCCGCCTCCCGGTTCGGAGGACAGGTCCCGCATCCTGGAGGCGTTCCGGCAGGGGGCCGCGATGGACTTCGAGGCCATGGAAGCCGACGCGCAGCGGTTCGCGGAGGTCTGCGCCCTATCAGGATCTTCCCCGCGGATCCGTATTTCTCCCTTGTTATGCATGCGCCGTCCAGGCAACCAAGGGCTGCCCGTTCAACACCTGCCCCTTCTGCGGGTTCTACCGGTCGGCGCCCCTGCGGGCCCGATCCCCTGAGGAATTCGAGACCCACCTGCAGGCGATCCGCGACTTCTTCGGCGAGGGCCTGTGGATGGGGCGGACGATCTTCCCAAGCAGCGCCAACGCTCTGGCCATCTCCGTGCCCCGCACGATCGCCCTCCCGGAGTTGCTGCGGCAAGCTTTCCCCCTGCGGGCCGATGGTTTCAGGCGCAGGTTCGCTGGGATCTGCGCCTTGCTGGACGGTTTCACCAGGCCGCGGAAGACGGTGGGGATGACACGCAGCGGCGCGCCCTGAGGCTGCGTCGGGTCTACATCGGCGTGGAGACCGGGCACGCGCCCCTGCGGGCGTTCCTGCGCCAGCCCGCGACGGTGGAAGGGATGATCAAAACCGTGCGGCAGTTGAAGGCCGCCAGCCTCTCCGTGGGAGTGATCGCCATGATCGGGGTCGGCGGGGACCGCTTCGCCCATGGTCACGTGGAGGATACGTTGGCCATCTTATTGATCTTTGCTTTTTCAAAGTAACAATCACCACTCCAAGCCGGTATATTGGAAGCAGGAAAGCAACAAGGCAGTCTCCGTTCCCATTCGTTCCAGCGAAGCGCTGACCGCTTCCCGGAG
>Ga0272447_1000940_pt1 | contig 19945 bp, 23 predicted proteins | sample YNPCB0133_FD_194589 | JGI IMG/M metagenome (GOLD analysis project Ga0272447, IMG submission 194589) | Hot spring microbial mat communities from Yellowstone National Park, WY, United States - YNP-CB-013-3 | ecosystem: Environmental > Aquatic > Thermal springs > Hot (42-90C) > Sediment | place... | reverse complement strand
CCCGAAGCAGAAGTTGAACCCGTCGATGTAGATGTCCTCCGTTATCATGAGCAGGACCAGATCTTCGCCGACCTCTTGACCGCTGAGGCGCTCGATGAACCGCGCCGCGTTGACCTGGCCTCTCATCTTGTTGCTGGACTTGGAGATGTGCTCCCTGAGGTCCGCTTGGACGACGACCGGATCGACCGGCAGGGCGGCCCTCGCTGCCTCGGCACCCTCGACAGCCTCTGACCTCAGCTCTTCGACCGCGACTATCCGCAGCCTCCTCCGCAAACCGACAGCGCTTTGAGCCGCCATCAGAAAAACGTCAGCGGTTGAGGGTCGTCCTGATCTTCGGTTCGCCGGGCGTGGGGAAATCGGAGGTGGGTAGGATCGTGGCGGAGAGGCTGGGGCTCAGGCTGATAGAGCTGGCGGAGCTGGCGGGCGGAGAGGAGGCCGACATGAGGGCCGTCTCGGCGAGGGCAGGTTCCATGCTGAGAAAGGAGGGAGGCGTCGTCGTCTCGCACATACCTTTCAAGCCTAGGGGCCTGATGCCGAGGAGGGTAATTGTGCTGAGGAGGAACCCGCTGGAGCTGGTCGAGGTCCTCAGGTCGAGGGGCTACAGCAGGGAGAAGGTCAGGGAGAACGTCGAGGCCGAGCTGATCGACTACGTCTACGTGCGGGCCCTCGAGATCTACGGTCCCAGAAGGACGGTCCAGATCAGGACGTCCGGCAGGACGAAGGAGGAGGTGGCGGAAATGGTATTGAGGGCGCTGCGTGGCGAACTCAGGTCAGAGGAGGTGGACTGGATAGGCGAGCTGGAGGCAAACGGGTCCCTGGAGGGGCTCCTCAGGCTCCTCTGAGGCTCAACCGCCCTTCTCGAGTATCGCCTCAGCCTTCCTCGCTATGGCCCTGGCCATGTCGAGCGTGCTCGCGTTGCCGCCGAGGTCGTAGGTCACCTCCTTCCTCTCCTCTACCACCTCATCGACGGCCCTGAAGATCGCTTTGCCTTCCTTCTCGTAGCCGAGGTACTCGAGCATCCAGGCGCCAGACAATATCATCGCCGTGGGGTTCACCCTGTACATCCCCTTGTACTTCGGCGCGGAGCCGTGGGCCGGCTCGAACATCGCGTACCTGTCGCCGAAGTTGGCCGAGTAGATCATCCCTATGTTGGCCACGAGGGCCGAGGCCAGCTCCGAGATCACGTCCATGAAGAGGTTGGTGCTGAGGAGGACGGAGCCGTTGAAGCGCTGCGGGTTCTTCACCAGCTGCTGCGCCATGTTGTCGATGTAGTACTCCTCGAGCGTTATCTCGGGGAACTCGGCAGCGACCCGCTGGACAGCGTTGAAGAAGACGGAGTCCGTGAGCCTGAGGATGTTCCGCTTCGTGATCGCAATCACCCTGTTGTAGCCCCTCGACCTAGCCTCGAGGAAGGCCCTCTTCGCTATCCTCTCCGAGCACCGGTCCGTTATCCTACGGACGGCAACGGCTACGCCCTTGTCGACCATGTACTCGATGCCTATGTAAAGGCCCTCTGTAGCCTCCCTGACGCAGACGAAGTCGACGTCTCCCAGCGGCCCGGGCAGGCCCTTGAAGGTCTTGATCGGCCTGATGTTGGCGTAGAGGTCCATGGCCTGCCTGATGCTGACGGCAACGCTCCTCGGCGCGTCTGGATCGGGCGGCGTGGTCGTCGGGGCCTTGAGGCACGCGTCGCTGTTCCTGATCGCCTCCCAAGTCTCCTCCGGCATCAGCGCAGGCACCTTAGGCTTCCCCGCTGATACCCACCAGTCGTATCCTCCCTCCCTGATCAGGACCTCGAGGCCTGGCGGGTTGACCTTCTCCAGCACCGTGAGGAAAGCTTCCGTAAGCTCCGGTCCGGTTCCGTCACCGCGGATCAAAACCACGGTCTTGTTTCGGGACATGAGGCGTACCTCGTGCTCACGTCAGGTCCCGTCAATATAACTCCATTCGCGTCGGGTTGCAGACGTCCATCACGTCGTTCCGAATTTGGACGTTCATCGGTTCTCCTTCGAGACGTCGAGCACCACAGCACCGGAGAGCCTCAGGAGGTCCTCGGTCCTGATACGGAAGAGGGAGCTCGGCGACCCGGCGGAGGTCACGACCTCCTCGAACCTCAGCACGGACCTGTCTGCGACGACCCTCACCCTGACCTCTCCCCTGTGACCGAAAGGAGGGACGCCGCCGGCCGCGAAGCCCGTCAACCTCGGAACCTCGTCCCTCGACGCGAGCCTCAGGTTCTTCCCGAGGGCGGCCGAGAGCTTGGACCTGTCCACAGACCTATCGCCCGAGCAGAGGACGACCACCGCCTCGTCGCCTGAGGTGAAGACCACGTTCTTCACGATCATCGAGGGGTCGACGCCAATGGACCGGGCAGCGCTCTCGACCGTCGCTGCTTGATCTCCCTGCAGCTCGTAGACCTCGAACTTGACGCCGGCCTCCCTCAAGGCGTTCAACACGGCCTCCTTTCCCTCTTGCACAGACGATCGGTTCCCCGCGTCGCCTATCTCTGTTTCGGTCGTTCGGTCAAACGCCTTCATCATGAGAACCTTATCGCGTCAGGGCGATCGAGGACGGCTCAGAGTTTCGGGATCAGCCGGTGACGCTGTGGTACCAGCGCAGGATGTACTCCGGGAGCCTGAGGCCCCTCTCCTGAAGCTTCTCGATCAGGAAGATCGGCAGAGGGCTAGTCGCGAAGGCCGCCTTGACGTAGAAGTCGTTGGGCGCTCCCGGCTCGACGTTCGTCTCGATGTGGAAGACCATGTCGGAGAGCGACTCGATCGTGGTGCCCTTCCTGCCGAGGATCGAGGCGATGGTCCCGCCGAGCTTCTTGAAGTTCTTGCACCATGAGGCCACGACCTCGGTCTCACCACTGTAGGAGATCACCACCAGCAGGTCGCCCGCTCTGGGAGGCGGGGTGCTCGACTCACCTGCGACGTAGACTTGGTCGCCGATGGCGCGCTTGACGTGGCCCATCCTGACCGCCGTCATCCTGGCCACCTCCCTTCCGCTGCCGAGGCCTGCGAAGAAGCAGAGGCTCCGGCGCTCGAGCATGTCGATGAGCTCGGAGAGGAAGTCGCTGTTGACGAAGCGCTCTACCACGGCATTCGTCTCCTCCATCAACCTCTCGGCCCTCTGCCTGATCTCAGAGGGCCTACCGGAGTACAGGGCCTCGGCGATCGCCTGCAGGACCAGGCTGGCTCCCAGTATGAAGACGTCGCCAAGGATCCCGGTGGACTTGAAGGTCGAAGTGTCGACCGAGTCCTCCTCGAGCTCCCTGCCCTTCACCACGAGGCAGGTGCCGAAGTCCCTGCCGAGCTTGCCGAGGGGCGAGTTGGGGTCGCTGGTGACGACGTCGATGCTGTAGTCCCTCCTCCTTCCGGTCTTAGTGATGTAAAGGGCCATCTTCTGGGCGTCGACGAGGGGGACGAGCGAACGGCCGCTTCCCGAGAAGATCAACAGCGAGACAGGTCCGTACCTCTCCCTCAGGATCGGTGCGGCGCCGTCCACGTCCCTGTCGGGAAAGCCGATGTCGGCCCTGTCGATCACGACCTTCCCCCCTCTCATCTTGGCGATCTCGCTGCAGACGATGCTGAGGGCTCCCTTGCTCCTCCCCTCTCCGTCAGGAATGATGACCCCTGCTGATCTGAGGGAGTTGTAGAGCGCCTCGGCCTCCGACCAGTTGACCTCAGAGACGTTCTGATAGACCTGCGTGAGGTATCCGATGCTGCTCTTCGGTATAGCCAACTTCACCCTCAGTCCAGATTCCCGCGATATGAACTACTCGCTGCCTATGCCGTTCTCTGAGGGCTCGGGAGGCGCCGGGCCTTTCCCGAATCGAGGACGAGCTGAGCCAGCACAGGCGGGAGGGAGGCGATAGAGCCCCGCTTGAAGGGCCCCCTGCTCCGGCCCTCCTCATCGGTCACCGACGGGTAGTCCTCCGTGAAGACCAGCAGGACGTTCCCTCTCCTGTAGACCTTACCCCTCAGGTCCAGATCCTCCACCGCTTGGGAGATCAGGTCCCTGTAGGCCTCGAGCGAGACCCTGAGGTCCTGGAGAAGCTGGGCCTCGAAGGGCAGGGCTTTCTCGAGCGTCCCACCGCGGAGCGCCGCGCTCACTATCTTCTCGAGCCTCTTCTCGAGGATTTCCGTGAGCAAACCCCTCAGGACCTCCAGCTCCTTCTCGCGGATGCGGTGATGGAGCGAGCCCTTCTCGGCCGACATCCTGATGGCCCTCCTCAGGTCTCTGGCGTAAGTCGCCAGCTGCTCCAGCAGGTCCTCGGGCATCTTGGCCAGCGTCTGGGACCCGAGCTCCTCGGCGTGGACCCTTAGCAACCTCTCGTAGACCATTTCCTCACTGGTCGCCATTGGCTGCAGTGTTCCGAGGGCGAATATCGGTATTCCCTCGAGGCGAGCCCTGCGTATTGGTATGTTCATATGCAGGTCATGGGGTTTGGCGGCGGCATGGGGCTGGAGGAAGAGGTCGGCAGGATCGCGGTCAAGACGCGGGGAAGGGAGGCGGGGCTGAAGTGCGTCATCGTGGACCTCGACAAGGAGGACGGGTTCGTCGTCGTGACGGGCCCGAAGGACGTCTCGGGCGTCAGGAGGAGGAGGGTCAACGTTCTGCACCTGGCCTTCACTCCCCACAAAGTTAGGATCAGGCGCGGAGCGACGGACGAAGAGGTGAAGAAGGCACTGGAGGAGGCCGGGCTCCTCGACTACGTCAGATCTAAGGTGAGGGCGGAGGCGCGGTGACGGTGCTGAGGTTCGTCTACTCCGATCCCTTCAGGGAAAGGGAGAGGGAGACGGTGAGGGTCCGCGAAGCTACGACCGACGAGAGGTACGGGAAGAGGCCTGAGGAGAGATCGGTGGAGGACCTTCTCCGATTCGGGTACATAGTGGTCGACAAGCACTCGGGGCCTACAAGCCAGGACGTCGTCTCTTCGGTCAGGAGGGTCTTGGGTGCGGAGGAGGCCGGTCACGGCGGGACCCTCGACGCCGTGAGGGCGGGGGAGATCCCGCTGTAACCGGAGTGCTACCGGTGCTGCTCGGAAGGGCGACGAGGCTGACGCAGGCCGTCACTGGCCTACCGAAGGAGTACGTGGGCGTGATGAGGCTGCACGGCGACGTGGGGGACGAGGAGCTGGCCGAGGCGCTCTCGAAGTTCGTCGGCGAGATCTACCAGACCCCACCAGTCAGGTCCAGGGTCGCCAGGAGGCCGAGGCTCAGGACCGTCTATGAGCTGGAGGTCATCGAGAGGGAGGGGAGGGACGTCCTGTTCAGGGCCGTCGTCAGCGGAGGGACCTACGTCAGGAAGCTCTGCCACGACATCGGCCTCCTCCTGGGAACGGGCGCGCACATGAGGGAGCTGAGGAGGACCCGTGTCGGAAACCTCCACGAGTCCCAGTCCCACAGCCTCCTCGAGATCTACGCCGCCGTTAGGGCCTACTCGGAGGGCGACGAGGGATGGCTCAAATCGATCCTGAGGAACCCTGAGGAGCTGGTGGCGCACTTGCCGAGGGTCGAGGTCCTCGACACGGCCGTAGACGCCATTTGCCACGGAGCACCACTTGCAACGCCAGGCGTCGTGAGCTATGACAGGTCCATCGAGAAGGGCGACCTCGTCGCTATGTTCACGCTGAAGGGCGAGCTGGTGGCCCTGGGGAGGGCCGAGAAGTCGGCGCTGGACTTCGACGAGGGAGGAGTCTTCGTCAGGACCGACGTCGTCTTGATGGAGAGGGGCACATACCCTCCGTTTTGGAAGGGGCGCTTCAGAGGACCGGTCTCCCAAGGACGCGCTTCCTGACCGCTGAGCCGCTGGAGGCACCGATAAGAGAGCGCCATCAAGAACAACGCTTATCGTTTGGACGGGTAAAGGAGCTGTAAAGGCCATGTCCTCTGAGGGCATCATGGGAGAGCCCCTGCCCTTCGACGAGAAGATAGTACCGCCGGGCTACAGCCAGAGGGTCGTTGACCCCGAGGCCTATTTCGCGTTCCACAGGACGTCGGTAGCGGACATCGAGGCCTTCTGGGGAAGGGTCGCTGAGGAGCTGGAGTGGTTCAAGAAGTGGGAGAAGGTGATGGTGCCGGGAGAGTATCCGAACGTCTACAGGTGGTTCGTCGGTGCCGAGACCAACATCTCCTACCTCTGCCTCGACCGTCACGTCAGGACGTGGCGCCGGAACAAGGTCGCAATAATCTGGGAGGGCGAGCCGGTGGACGAAAAGGGGAACCCGAAGGAGCGGAGGGTCCTCACTTACTTCGACCTCTGGAGGCTCGTCAACAGGATCGCCTTCGCCCTCAGACGCCTCGGCGTCAGGAGAGGGTCCCGGGTGGCGATCTACATGCCGATGATACCGGAGCTGCCTGCTGTTATGCTGGCCTGCGCGAGGCTCGGTGCCGTCTTCACGGTCGTCTTCAGCGGTTTCACCAGCGAGAACCTGGCCATGAGGATGAGGGACCTAGGAGCGCGCTTCCTGATAACGGCCGACGGCTTCTACAGGAGGGGACGCGTGATAGAGCTGAAGAAGGTGGCCGACGAGGCTGTCAGACTCTACGACGGCATAGAGAAGGTCGTCGTGGTCAGGAGGCTGATGGCGGATGTGCCGATGAAGGAGGGGCGCGATCTATTCCTCGACGAGCTCCTTGCGGACGTCCCAGCGAACGCCTACGTGGAACCGGAGAGGATGACCTGCGATGAGCCCCTTTACGTCCTCTACACCTCAGGAACGACGGGAAAGCCGAAGGGCGTCATCCACGACCATCACGGCTACTCGGTACTCCTGCACGCCACCATGAAGTGGGTCTTCGACATAAGGGACGACGACGTCTACTATTGCACCGCTGACATAGGATGGGTTACTGGACACAGCTACATCGCCTTCGGGCCTTTGATGGAAGGAGCTACGGTCGTGATGTACGAGGGGACACCCGATTACCCGGCGCCGGACAGGTGGTGGGCCATAGTCGAGCGTTACGGTGTCACAATACTTTACACGACGCCCACAGCTGTGAGGATGCTGATACGCTTCGGCGACGAGCACGTGAAGCGCCACGACCTCTCCACACTCAGGCTGATCCACAGCGTCGGCGAGCCGATCAACCCTTCGGCCTGGAGGTGGCTGTACGAGGTAGTGGGAGGGAAGAGATGCCCTGTTGGAAGCACTTGGTGGCAGACGGAGACTGGGGGCATCCTGATCAGCCACGCACCCGGCTTCATGCTCGTTCCCCTGAAGCCTGGCACCAACGGACCGCCGTTGCCGGGGATAGAGGTGGACGTAGTCGACGAGCAGGGAAGACCCCTTCCGCCTGGGTCAAAGGGGTTCCTCGCGATCAAGAAGCCCTGGCCCGGAATGCTAGCCCCTCCAACCGGGTTGTGGGGCGACCCCGAAGGGTACAACAGGATCTACTGGTCCAGGTACCCGGGGATCTACTACACAGGCGATTACGCTGTTAGGGACAAAGACGGCTACATCTGGGTTGCGGGGAGGGCAGATGAGGTGCTGAAGGTCGCCGGCCACAGGATAGGAACCTACGAGCTGGAGTCGGCGCTGGTGGCACACGGGGCCGTCGCCGAGTCGGCCGTGGTCGGCGTTCCCGACGAGGTCAAGGGAGAGGCACCGGTGGCCTTCGTCGTCCTCAAGTCCGGGCACCAGCCTTCCGAGGAGCTGAAGGCCGACCTCGTCCGGTGGATAAGGGAGAGGTACGGGCCTATACTGGTGCCGAAGGAGATCGTCTTCGTCAGGGCCCTTCCGAAGACCAGGAGCGGGAAGATCATGAGGAGGCTCTTGAGGGCGGTCCTGATGGGAGCACCGTTGGGCGACGTCACGACCCTCGAGGACGAGGCTACGGTCGAGGAGGTGAAGGCGGCGTACGAGGAGCTGAAGAGGCAGATCCGCTGAGCGGATGGTACGGAAAGAGAGGTCGGCTGGATTCGTAGTCTTCACAGAGCGGGAGGACGGCAAGAGGCTCTACCTCTTGTTACATTACCCGAGCGGACATTGGGACTTCCCTAAGGGGCACGTTGAGGAGGGCGAGAGCGAGATCAGGGCCGCGCTCAGGGAATTGAGGGAGGAGACTGGCCTCACGGACGTCGAGGTCGTCTTCGGCTTCAGGAAGGAGATCAGCTACTTCTTCACCGAGGCCGGCGAGAGGGTTCTCAAGACCGTTGTCTACTATCTTTGCAGATCAAAAACAACCGAGATCAAACTCTCTTACGAGCACAAGGGCTACGAGTGGTTGCCCTACGAGGCCGCGCTATCCAAGATCAAGTTCAGGACCTCGAAGGAGGTTCTCGAGGCTGCGGAGAAGTTCCTGGCATCTCAGAGGACCTGAGAGCCCTCGGCGATGTCCCTCTCAGGAACGAGAGGCACGACCTCGTTCTCGTCCTTCATCGCCGCCAGGATCATGCACTCGGAGACTAGTCCCCTGACCTTCTTCGGCTTGAGGTTCGTCACGAACGCGAACTTCCGGCCGAGGAAGTGCTCGGGCTGGTAGAGGTGGCCCAGACCTGTGAGGGCCTGCTTCCTGACGCCTCCGAAGTCGACGGTCAGACGGATCAGCCTGTCGGTCCCCTGAACCCTCTCGGCCTCCACCACCTTCCCTATCCTGATGTCGACCTTCCTGAACTCCGAGATGTCGATCTGCTCCTGCACATCGCATCGGGACCTCTCAACATGATATATGTTAATCGGTCCTGAGAGCTGACCCAAGGCGTTTCCGTGAGCGGAAGCATTAGACAGCGGCTATCAGCGGGTCCGGTGTCCCGCATCGCACCGGTTCGGCGGAGAAGCTTTAACCAAGAGCATCGTGGGTCATCTACGAGTTGTCGTTCAGGTTGACGAGGGAGGTGGCCGCGGGGAACCCGACGATCGTGGCGCTGCCGGACGTGGGGCTGGTGGGCGTCATAGCGGCCTCCTTCATGATCTCCAGCTCGAGGAGCGAGGTGGTAGGTAGCATAGAGCTCGAGGACCAGCCGCCGATAGCCGTGATCCAAGAGGGAAGGGTTCTGGACCCGATCAGGATCTACGAGGTGAGGAACGAGCAGGGGCCGAGCTTCAACGCCGTCTACTCAGACATACCTGTGCCTCCTATGTTGGCTTGGCAGATATCAGAGGCGATAATGGACTTCGCTGGCAGCGTGGGGTCGAAGGAGCTTTTGGTGCTAGGAGGTCTGCCCGAGCCCAACAGGATCAACATCGATAAGCCCAGGGTCTTCGTCGTCTCGAGTGATCCAGAGTACACTGCGAGCGTTGCACAGAGGGCCGAGGCCGAGGTCTTCGAGACGGGATACGTCACTGGTCCGAACGCCGCGATGCTGAAGCTGGGGAGGGAGAGGGGGATCAGGGTCCTCCTCGTCCTGGCCCAAGCCCACCTCAACTACCCGGACCCTGGAGCATCTGCTGAGGTGATAGCCTTCGTCAACAAGGTCTACGGGACAGCGTATAACGTCCAACCGCTCCTCGAGCAGGCCGAGTCGATCAGGCTGCAGCTGAGGGACCTAATGAGAAGGACCGCAGCTTCCCTTTCAAGGGGACCGAAGGGGCTGGAGCTGGAGGCGCCTCCGGGCTACATCAGGTGACGATCGCCTTGACCTCTTTGTAGATCGAGCGGTAATAGAGCAGAATTCCTGCGACGAAGGCCCCCGTCATTATTGTCAACGAACCGATCAGGATTGCGGGATTGAAGGAGAACGTCACTGCGGACTCCAGGATCGCCGTCACTACTGCGGCGTTGATCCCGAAAAGCAGGAAGAGAGTCAGCGGAAGGGCCACGAAAACCCTGTCGATGTACTCCTTCCTCTTCTCTTTCTCCGCGACCTTGCCGAGGAGCAGCGTGAGGCCTGGGAGGTTGATCAGATACGGGTAGTTGTCAAGGATCTTGTGCCTGAAGATGACGAAGGTCGTGACGAGCAACGCGACCGCAAGCCACGTACCGGTCATGACAGTTATGGGCATGAGCAGCCTCGTTTTCGGCCCGATGATGGGCTGCCCGTCAGGTCCGAAGCTCACGGCCACGTTTTCAGGGAGGGCGTTGTAGCGGTCCAGGGCGTACACGGTCACCGCCACGTTTAGGACCCATCCGATCACCAACAGTGCGGCCATGTAACGACCCGGACCGCCCATGTTCCGCACCTCGGAGAAAAACCGTGGATCCAGCTCTTGAACCTTCTCAGGGCGTTCTTCAGCCGGGCGTCGAAGAGGTGAGGATCGACCTGACGCGGTCCTCGCCGAACCTGCTGATTCTATAGGTCCCGGTCTCCTCCCTGATCAGGAGGCCGTCCTTGGCCAGCTCGTTGATCCGGGCGACGACGCTGCCGTAGTTCACGGGGAAGCCGTCGTTCCTGAGGAACTCGTACACCTCCACCGGCTTCATCTCCCTCCTGCCCTTCAACCTTATTGCGAAGTATGTCAGGAGTATTTGGTCCTTCAGCGGGAGCCTCCTGACGGGCGTGCCCATGTGCGGCACCTCACCGGTCAAGTCGATCCAACCTTCGAGGTTCAGCTCGGCCTCGGCAACGGGTGCGGCGGTTTTGGCGAGCGCCCTCGTCAGTTCGACGACCTGCTCGTGGACGGACCTCAGCTGTTCAGGGTCGAGGGACCTCAGCTCTTCCGGAGTCATCTCCACCTCATACGACTGCCCCTCCCTGAGCTGGAACCTGAGGCGCACTATCATCCTCCAATACACCTACAATACTACGAAAAGGCCGGCTAATAAACCTACCGCACCGTCGGCGACCTTGGGATCGGGCTAATATCCCGCACGTAGTAAGCGCGGCGGATGGACGTCTCAGAGGTCACGATCGAGTCGGTCGAGACGGAGGAGAAGGTGAGCCTCTTCAGGGGAAAGGCGGTGGTCGACGGAGAGGTCGTCAGGTTCTCCGGGATAGCGGTCTACACGATAGGCGGGCCGACGGTCGGCATCAACCTCGAGCAGGAGGACGAGGCTCGGTTGCTGAGCGCGCTCGGCAGGGAAGGCGTCGACGCGCTGGTCGCTGAACTCCAGAGGAGGATCGTCGAGGGCGACTTCGTCGTGAGCGGCCCCGTGAGGATCAAGAGGCAACCGCTATGACGAATGAAGAGCTCGCTGTTATCGAGGTCGTTCTGGACTGCTGGGATGCGGTGAAGGAGGGAGACTTCGGCAGGTTGGCCTCGCACTACGACCCCGAGCGTTTCACGCTCTTCAGCGAACATCCGCCTCACGGGCTGGAGCGCGGGGAGAGGGCGTTGCTGATAAAGAGGGGCCTCATCACGCAGGTCTCAGGCATAGAGGTCGAGCTGGAGGGCATCGAGGCGAACGTCTTCGGCGACGTGGCGGTGGTCACATACACGGTCAGCTACAAGGGGATGCTCGTCTACCAGTATCGGTTCGAGGGGCAACTGCTATCCGTGAGGGCCTTCTGCACCACGGTCCTCGTCAGGCAGCGGGACGGCTGGAAGATCGTCCACGAGCACTTCACTAGGCTTCCGGAAGGCAGCGACCTCACCTCTCGGTCAGCCACCTGATCACCTCCTCTGGCTCCTCTGTCTCGACGAAGACGTCTATCCAGCCTATCTCCGGCAGCTCGTCCAGCTCGAGGAGGGAAGCTGTGCCCACGTAGGCCGCCTGCTTGCTGAGCATGAAGTGGACCAGCTTCTCGCCGGAGAAGCCGCGCATGATCCTCTCCGCCGCGGCCCTCACCTTCCTCCTCCTCAGGTTCTCCTTCAGGTAGCTGAGGGAACCCAGCTCCTCGGATTCGCCCTCGATCAGCTGTCGCTGGCCGACGCTCTTGAGCTCGAACCGGATGGTCGGGAAGAGCTTGGCGAGGGCCCTCATCACCTTCTCCGGGTCCTCGGTCGATTTCAGCTCGGCGACCACCCTCACCCTTACCCTCATCCCGCATTTCAAGCGACCTCGACGCTTTCAACCCTGTGAGCTCCGAAAGACTCGATTACGTGGGAAGCAATCGGATTGAAATACGAGCATAACGGTGTTATGGCGACATGGGCGCTCAGGCGATAAGCTTCGACTACAGCAAGTACAACTTCAGGGACGAGGTCCAGCCGGTTTACAGCACCAAGCCAGGTCTCTCGGAGGAGGTGGTCGACGAGATCTCGAGGCTTAAGGACGAGCCGGAGTGGATGAGGAGAAGGAGGCTCGAGGCCTACAGGATATTCCTACAGAAGCCGATGCCGACGTGGGGAGCTGACCTGAGCTCTCTCGACTTCCAGAAGATGAGGTATTACGTGAGGCCGACCGAGGGGAAGTACAGGAGCTGGGAGGAGGTCCCGGAGTACATCAAGCGGACCTTCGAGAGGCTCGGGATACCTGAGGCAGAGCGGAAGTTCCTGGCGGGTGTAGGCGCACAGTACGACTCGGAGGTCGTCTACCACAACGTCCGGAGGGAGCTGGAGAAGCTCGGCGTGATCTTCTGCGACATGGACACTGCGGTCCGCGAGTACCCTGAGATCGTCAGGAGGTACTTCGGCACCGTCGTCCCTGCCGACGACAACAAGTTCGCCGCGCTGAACACCGCGGTCTGGAGCGGAGGGTCCTTCGTTTACGTGCCGGAGGGCGTTGAGGTCGAGTTCCCTCTTCAGGCCTACTTCAGAATCAACGCTGCCAGCATGGGACAGTTCGAAAGGACCCTGATCATCGCTGAACCTTACAGCAAAGTACATTACATTGAGGGGTGCCTTCCGGGCGACGAGCTTGTGCTGAAGGGCGACACCGTGAAACCCATCAGCGAGCTGATGCCTGGCGAGATCGTTCTCAACGGAGCTGGCGAAGAGACGGTGGTCAGGGCCGTCAGGATCAGGGACTATGAGGGCGAGCTGGTCGAGATAGTTCCCCTGTCACCCGGCAACGCGTTCCGTCTAACACCGGACCATCCGGTGCTGGTGGTGAGACGGGAGCAAGTGGCCGTCAGGAGGAGGCGCAGGTACAGGCTCGTCGAGACGGACTCTAAGAAGTTCGAGGGAGTAAGGCCGGAATACGTCACGGCGGGCGAACTCCGCGAGGGCGACTTCCTGGTGTATCCGGTGAACAGGGAGGTGGAGGACGATCCGAGGTTCACCGAGGACGTCTTGAAGCTGCTCGGTTACTACCTCGCTGAGGGGTCGGCCTTCATACACAAGTCATTGGGGGTGCCTGTGGTCGAGTTTTCCTTGGGGGCGGATGAGCAGGGCCTGGTCGAGGAGATAGCTGCATTGATAGAAAAGATTTCGGGGAGGAGGCCCACAGTTGTAAGCTACCGGGAGAGGAAGTCGGTAACAGTTGTGACCTATTCCAAGACTGTCTATGACCTCTGCGTCAACGAGTGTCCCGGCCACTCGCACGATCGCGCACTCAGCCGGCGGATCATGAGGCTCCCACCAGAGAAGCAGAAGGTGCTGCTGGAGGCCTACCTGAAGGGTGACGGGAGCGTCTACGTGAAGGGCAGGAAGCTGGTGAGGGCTTCTACCGCCTCCAAGACGCTCGCCTTCCAGCTCCAAGAGATGCTGGCTAGGCTGGGCATCTTCGCCAGCATAATGGTCAGGAAGGGAGGGGAGGACCGGATAGGAGGGAGGAGAATCGTGAGGAGGGACCAATACGTAATCGCGTTCTCGCCCAACAAGAGGTGGAGCGAGGTCAGGCTGGTCGACGGGTTCTTCTATGTCCCGATAAGGAAGGTGAGGAGGGTCAAGTTCGCAGGTAAGGTATACAATTTGGAGGTGCTCGGTCCCCACGATTCGTACTTAGCCAGAGGATTTGTGGTTCACAACTGCACCGCGCCGATTTACAGCACCGAGAGCCTCCACGCTGCGGTGGTGGAGGTGATAGCGATGAAGGGGGCGCATGTGAGGTACACGACGCTCCAGAACTGGAGCACAGACGTCTACAACCTCGTGACGAAGAGGTCCTTCGCTTACGAGGAGGCGACGGTGGAGTGGGTCGACGCGAACATCGGGAGCAAGGTCACGATGAAGTACCCGAGCGTTTACCTGCTAGGGAGAGGTGCGAGGGCCGAGATCCTCTCGGTGGCCTTCGCTGGCAGGGGCCAGCACCAGGACACGGGAGCGAAGGCGGTCCATCTGGCACCGGACACCACCAGCAGGATCACCTCGAAGTCGGTCTGCAAGGACGGCGGCCGCGTCACCTATAGGGGCCTCCTCCACGTAGCGAAGGGAGCGAAGAGGGTCAAGTCCAGCGTGAGGTGCGACTCGCTGATACTCGACGACAGGTCGAGGACCGACACGTACCCGTACAACGAGATACAGGAGGACGACGCGACGGTCACGCACGAGGCAACTGTGGGCAGGATCGGAGAGGACCAGCTCTTCTACCTGATGAGCAGGGGCATACCGGAGCAGGAGGCGCTCAACATGATCGTGCTAGGGTTCTTCGAGGGCTTCACGAAGACGCTCCCGATGGAGTACGCCATCGAGTTCAACCGGCTTATAGAGCTGGAGATGAGCGGCAGCGTCGGCTGACCGAGCTGAACCCGGGACCTCCGGGTCTCTTCCGTACTAGGGCTGTTTTTTAAAGAGACGGAGCCCATAGACGCGTGAACTGGTAAGTATGAGAGGGGAAAAGGGGGGTGGGTTAGAACGTGGTTGTGAAGGTCGTCTGTCGGCCGGGTGTTTGGGGCCTTGGAAGGCGCCGGTTCTTTCCCTGTTCTTCCCTGCTTTCGCAGGGCCCCAGCAACGCGGGGTTCAAAAAGCTCTAACCCTCTCTATTCGAGAGGGCCGGACGCCCCCAAGGCTTCCCCCACCCGGCCGTCGCCTGTCATCTTCTGCCTCTGCCACCAGTCCCAGATCCTCTTCGCGAGTTTAAACATTATTCTTCTGAATCTTCCTCTTATCAGCGTCGTTATATAGATCCAGATGGTAGACCTTAAGCGTCAGTTGATGTAAGGCATGGCGTAGTCGTTTATCGTAGATGTACACCTTCCGCCCTTGTCGGCTCTTCAGAAGCGTTGGTAATGGGAAGCCGATGCGAAACCCTAGGAGGCTCCCAAGAAGAAGAACCCAGAGGAGTGCCCAGAGTGCGGTAGTAAGATGCTGGCCCGTCAGGGAGGATGCACCACGTGCCTTGAGTGCGGATGGTCCTCATGTGCTATAGCATGAGGGGAAAACTAGCCCGTGTCGGATAATCGCGAAAACCCATGAGGACGTTACGTCTGCTGTTTCCCGCATTGCTTTTCCCTGTCCGGATCTCTCGCGTTAAACCCTCAGCTCGGCTTCCAACCCTGTTGTTTTGTGTGCCCATCGGGACGGAACGCGTAAACGTGAAGTATATGCTGGCATATGCCGATAAATGCCCTAACGTGGAATACGTTCAGGCTATACGAAGGCGCTAAATCCGCAGGACTCCGACATCAGGACGGTGAGAGGGTTGGAGGCAACCACGTTCCAGAGGTCCGGAAGGCTCGAGACGAAGCAGCTGGAGGTGGTGTTAGTGCCGGTTTTCGAGGGCGTCAACTCGGAGAGGGCTGTGATGGCGGCCGCAGAGCAGGCGAGGACATCGGGGAAGGAATTGATGCTTATGGTCGTCGTCGAGGTGCCGAAGTCCCTGCCTGAGGGCTTCAGCGAGTACGCGAAGACGGAGTGGAGGGGAGAGGAGCCGAGGTGGCTTTACGCACGCCTCAAGGGCGAGGAGATCGTCAGGTCTTTGGAGGGAGTTCTGAGGGAGAGCGGCGTCCGGTACGATTACGTGATAGAGACCTACGACTCCTTCAGTTACACCGTAAAGGGCAACGGTTACTGCAGGCCGTATAGAGCGGTGCTCCAGATACCGACGAAGCTCGCCCCGAAGAAGGCGAAGAAGGCGTTCAAGCAGGTCCTCAGCGTCCTCGAGGAACTCAGGATACCGATAACGCTGGTGCCCTGACGGCCGTCCCTGAGCCGATCTCGGGCTTTTAACCCAGTCCCTCTTCTAAGTTATTTGGGAGTGACCAAGGAAAGATGGCTCGCTGAAAGGAGAAGTGACCCTTGGCACAGGAAGGCCAAGGAGGAGGGCTATCCGTCGAGGGCGGCCTACAAGCTGATCTTCATCCAGCAGAAGTATCGCGTCATCAAGAGGGGGGACCTCGTGGTGGACTTGGGCTCATGGCCGGGCGGGATGCTCTCGGTGGAGTCGCAGACGGTAGGACCGGAGGGCCTCGTGGTCGCGGTGGACCTGAAAGAACCTGCCTTCAGGGCCGAGAACGTGGTCTTCCTGCGGATGGACGTGAACGACGCTGACGCTCCCTTCGCGATCCTCTCAGCGCTCGGGAACAGGAGGTGCGACGTGCTCGTCTCCGACGTCTCGCCTAAGTTCACGGGCGTGAGGGACGTCGACGTCTTCAACCAGCTGATGCTGGGAATCAGGGCCCTCGAGATCTCGGACGTGGTCCTCAGGAGGGGAGGGAACGTGGTGATCAAGTTCTTCGAGTGCGAGGAGCTCCCGAGGATAGAGAGGAGGCTGAGGAACGGTTTCAGGTTCCTCAAGCGCGTCATCACGCCCCCCACCCTCAGGAAGAACTCTTCTGAGCTCTTTTTGGTCGGGATCGGCAAGCTGACCGACAGGGTCTCGGAAGGGCTCGCAGAGCTGGCGAGATGAGTCAGGGAGAACCCCGGACGAACCTCGGCCTCGGATATGAGAGGTTCAGGGCCACCTCGGCTATGTCGGTCGAGTACTCGACGACCCTCTTGACGTTGTCGTACAGCACCCTGAGGGCCACCTGAGATCCTATAGGAAGCTTCCGCTCGAGCGTCTTCACGAAGAGCCTCTCCAATTCTCGCAGGTACTCGGAGGCGTCATCGATCAGCTTCTGCGAATTCTCCGCGTCCGGTTCAAGGACCGCATCCACCGACCTCCGGAAGTACGTTGTGCATGCGAAGCAGTCGTTGTAGAACTCACCGAAGGAATTGACGTCGAGGTTCCGCTCCAAAGTCAGCAACGCGACGTTGGTCGCATGGTCCGCAACCCTCTCGATGCTCCGGGCAACCATCGTGTACCCGAGGAGGAGCTGGGGCTCATCGACCTCAAGCGGTTGGAGTATCCTCGGATCGACGATTGACAAGTTGGTCAACCTGACCATGTAATGGTAGAACCGGTCCACCTCGTCGTCCCTGTCTATCAGGTCCTGCACCTCATCTCTTGAAGGGTTGGCCAGCAGCGAGAGCGAGTCTTGGACCATGCCTGCAGCTATCGTCCCCATCCTCGAGATCACCTGCCTCGGAGGCAGATCCCTGTGAAGCTGGACCACGTTCAGCACGATCCCGTCGAGCCTCTCGTCGACGACCTCGACGCCTGCCAGCCACCTCCTAGCCGTCTCCTTTATGCCCCTCAGGATGCCTGGAGCGGCGCCGTCGAGCTTGATCCTGATCGAGGAATGGCCGGCCAGATAGAGCGAGATCAGCGACCTCACGGCCACGTCCAGCGTCGCGTTCTCCCGCAGCTCGAGCACGCCCTCGTTCAGCGCGGCGTCCGCAGGGATCATCGTGACCGGACCTGTTGGCAGCACAACCATCGTCACCTCGTCGCCCTTGCCGAGGCCGAACTGCTCGGCCCACTCCTTCGGCAGAGAGACGATCAGCGTCGAGCCACCGGTCACCTGTAGCCTCCGGTTGAAGGTCCTCATTTCGTCCTTCAATATAGAGATGAAGGGTGCTATATAGTCTGATATTTTTAGCCCGTCCTGTTGCGGCTCAATAGTCTATTTGTAGCTCTATATAGCAAGTCCATCATCTATAAATTCAGTCGGGCCCGAGGGGAGATCGCGAAGGACATGATCGGAATCCGGAATTCGAGGATCGGCATGGCACTGAACGTGATGGCGGTGGCGATGCTAGTGGCCGGGCTGCTGGTGGGGTTGGCGATCGGGTTCGGCGTCGGAACGGTGGGCGGCGGAGGAGAGAGGGTCGTGACCGTAACTGTTGGCGGAGTTGGCGGAGGCGAGAGGGTCGTGACCGTTGAGCGTACCGTGACCGTTACTGTCGGAGGAGCTGCGACGCCGGTTAAGCTCAGCGGCAAGATCGTCATAGACGGCTCCAGCACCGTCTACCCCCTGACTGAAGCCGCGGCTGAGGAGTTCATGAAGCTCCACCGAGACGTCCATATCACCGTAGGCATCTCCGGAACAGGCGGAGGTTTCAAGAGGTTCGTCATCGGCGAGACCGACATCAACGACGCTTCCAGGCCGATACTGAAGTCCGAGGCTGAGACGGCGGCCAAGAACGGCATAGAGTGGATCGAAGTTCCGGTGGCCATAGACGGCCTCGTGGTGGTCGTGAACCCGCAGAACGACTGGGTCGACTGCATAACGATATCGGAGCTGAGGGAGATCTGGAAGCCAGACAGCAAAATAACCAGGTGGAACCAGATCAGACCGGAGTGGCCGGATGCGCCTATCAAGCTGTACGGAGCAGGACCCGACTCCGGCACCTTCGACTACTTCACGGAGCGCGTGGTGGGCAAGACTAAGGCCTCCAGGACCGATTACGTGGCATCCGAGGACGATAACGTTCTGGCAGAGGGAGTTGCGGCTGAGAAGTATGCACTCGGATACTTCGGTTACGCCTACTACCACGAGAACCCCGGGAGGCTCAAAGCGTTAAAGGTCAAGGACGACGCCGTGCCCGGTGCCCAGTGCGTTGAGCCCAACGACGATACGGTGAGCCGGTTCGTTTATCCGCTCTCCAGGCCGCTCTTCATCTACGTCAACAAGAAGATGTGGAACGAGAAGCCCGCTCTCAGGGAGTTCGTGATCTTCTATGTCGAGAACGGCGCGAGGTTTGCCAAGAAGGTGGGCTATACACCGATGCCGGCCGACTACTACAAGGTCGCTGCAGCTCTGCTTAGGGCGGGGATGCTTGACGGGCTATACGGTTTGACGACCGTGGTCCTGAAGAACGCAGGCCCTCACTGAGCGATAGTGGCACGAGGTAGGAATCGTGACCATGACTGAGCAACAGAAGTCTGTAATTTTTTTGGGCTCAAAGTCCATCCATCGCCGTAACCTGATAAACAGGGTAGCCCAATCCACCTTTTTGTTGGCGTCGCTGGTCTCCACGGTCGCACTCATCGTGATCTTCTTTACGCTGATCACGGAATCGGTATCGTTCTTCACACAAGTCAGCGTCATCGAGTTCCTTACGGGGACCAAGTGGACGGTGCTCTTCGCTGAGAAGCACTTCGGAATTCTGCCGCTGCTCAACGCGACGCTCATCACGTCGGCTATCGCTGTTGCAGTCGCTACACCGGCAGGGCTCGCGGCTGCGATCTACCTGAGCGAGTACGCGGGGAATAGGGCGAGGGGTCTCCTCAAACCCGTCGTCGAGACCCTCTCAGGAATACCGACGGTGGTTTACGGGTACTTCGCCCTCTACTTCGTCACGCCCCAATTCCTGAGAGGCCTGATACCCGATCTCGGAATACACAACGCGCTCACCGTCGGGCTCATGATCGGCGTGCTCGTCCTGCCAATCGTAGCCTCCCTCAGCGACGACGCCATGAGGGCGGTGCCGGAGGACCTCAGGATGGCGGCCTACTCGCTCGGCGCGAGGAGATACCAGGTGGTGTTGCGGGTGGTCGTTCCTGCTGCCCTCTCAGGCATAATGGCCTCGGTGATCCTGGCCTTCGCGAGGGCGATGGGCGAGACGATGATCGCAGCCATAGCAGGCGGCTTCAGGCCCATACTCTCGTTCGACGTCAGGGAGGCCATGCAGACCATGCCCTCATTCATCGCCCAGGTCGCAACCGGTGACGCGCCGCACGGGACGATCGAATACCAATCCCTATTCGCGGTCGGGCTTTTCCTCCTGCTGATCACGGCCGCCCTGAACTTCGTCGGCATAAGGGTGGTGAGGAGATGGGAGATCAGGTATTGAAAGGCGGTGAGGTTTTGCGGCAGCGTGCAGCTAAGCGGAGGAAGGTCAACGACGTATTCGTGCCTCTGGCAGCCAGCATAGGCGTCTTCGTCGCGATCGCTTTTCTGGTCTCTCTGC
>Ga0272447_1000939_pt1 | contig 19965 bp, 19 predicted proteins | sample YNPCB0133_FD_194589 | JGI IMG/M metagenome (GOLD analysis project Ga0272447, IMG submission 194589) | Hot spring microbial mat communities from Yellowstone National Park, WY, United States - YNP-CB-013-3 | ecosystem: Environmental > Aquatic > Thermal springs > Hot (42-90C) > Sediment | place... | reverse complement strand
ATGCTCCTGGTGGCGGAACAGCGCTTCCGCCGCCTGAACGCCCCGCACCTGCTCGCGAAGGTCTACGCGGGGGTGCGGTACGTGGACGGAGTCGAGGCTACCCAGGAGGTCGCCGCCTGATGCGAAAGTCCACACCTCTTGACGGAAGCTCCCGCTCGTACCGGCCCGCCCCCACCTGCTCAGACACCTCCAGCTCCATCAGTGCCTCCGCCAACAGCCGCACCCCCTCCCGCAACACGTCCAAGGCTCTGTCCCCCCCACCGGTGGTCCTCCCCGTCAAGACCCGGGGAAGGCTCCCGAATTTACACCACAACCTGGGACGCCAACGGTCTGCCCACGGCGAGGAATCTACCCGGGCAGGGGCGAAGGCTACCGCCGTGACCGAGGCCGGGCGCTGGCGGCAGGAAATCCGCGCGGGGCGGTGGCGTGGCCCTACAGCAGGCCTAGCCCCCGGCTACGCCCAGGCGAACCTAGTGGTGGTCCCCAGGGCCTACGCCTACGAGTTCCTGTTGTTCTGCCAGCGGAACCCCAAGCCCTGCCCTGTCCTGGACGTCACGGAGCCCGGAGACCCGGTCCCCCGGTACGCGGCCCCGGAGGCGGACCTCCGCACGGACCTGCCCCGGTATCGGGTGTACCGAGATGGGGAGCTGGTGGAGGAGGTGGAGGACATCCGGGGCCTTTGGCGGGAGGACCTGGTGGCCTTCCTGTTGGGCTGCTCCTTCACCTTCGAGGCCGCCTTGCAGCGGGCGGGGGTGCCCGTGCGGCACCTGGAGTGCGGCTGCAACGTCCCCATGTACGTGACCACCCGCCTGTGCCGGCCCGCCGGGCGGTTCGCGGGCCCCCTGGTGGTCAGCATGCGCCCCGTGCCCGCCGAGCAAGTCCCCCGGGTGGTGCAGATCTGCTCCCGGTATCCCCTAGCCCATGGCGCGCCGGTGCACGTGGGCGCCCCGAGTTCCCTCGGGATCGCGGACCTCAGCCGTCCGGACTACGGGGATCCGGTGCCGGTTCGCGAAGGGGAGGTCCCGGTGTTCTGGGCCTGCGGGGTCACCCCGCAGGCCGTGGCCCAGAGGTCCAAGCTCCCCTGGATGATCACCCACAGTCCGGGCCACATGTTCTTGACGGATTTGCGCGACGAGGACTTGGCCTGGGACTGATCGAACTACCAACAACATCCTGAGGTGAAGGGGGGAGGAGCGTTGGCTCGCGTAACCCGCCGGCAGTTCCTGCAGTACTCGGGCGCGGCCCTGGCGTCCGTGGCCCTCGGGGACGCCCTCGGCCCCTGGGCTTCGGCGCAGGAGGGACCCGTGACCGTGGGCGCGGTGTACCCCTTGACGGGTGCCCTGGCCCGCATCGGGGCGGCCATCCGCAACGCCGTGGAACTCGCGGTGGACATCGTGAACAACCCTTACCCGGACCTGAACCTGCCCCTGGCCCGCACCGCGGGTCTGCCGCGGCTGGGCGGCCGCAGGCTCCGGGTGGTGTGGGGGGACACCCGAGGGGACCCTGCCACGGGCCGGGCGGAGGCGGAACGCCTGATCGAGCAGGAGCGCGTGGTGGCTCTCATCGGCTCGTACCAGAGCGCGGTGACCGCCACCGCCAGCCTCGCCGCGGAGGCCAAGGGCGTGCCCTTCCTCAACGCGGAGTCCAGCTCACCCCGCCTTACGGAACGTGGGTTCAAGTGGTTCTTCCGCACCGGCCCGCACGACGTCACCTTCACCCGGATCATGTTCGACATGGTGGAGGACCTGCGGCGCCGCGGGCACCGCATCTCCCGCGTGGCCATCCTGGCGGAGGACTCGGAGTTCGGGGCCACCGCAGCCGGGGTGGCGAAGGGGTTCGCGCAGTCCCGCGGGTACACTGTGGCGGCCATGGAGCTGTACACTTCCCCGCCCAGCAGCCTCACCGCGGAGTTGCTGCGAATCCGGGCGGCGAACCCGGATTTCGTGATCGGCGCGAACTACCTGGTGGACGCGGTGCTCATCACCCGGACCCTCAAGGAGATGCGCTGGTTCCCCCAGGGGTTCATGGTGCACGCGGGCTTCACCACGGTGCCGGACTACCTGAACACGGTAGGGAAAGATGGCTCGTTCTTCCTGGCCCGGGCTCCGTGGGCCCTGGGCATCGGCCGGCGCAAGCCGGTGGTGGCACGGGTGAACGAGCTGTACCGGCGCAAGCACGGTGCGGACATGGACGAGGTGGCAGCCCGCGCCTTCACGGGGATGTTGACCCTGGCGGACGCCATCAACCGGGCGGGCTCCACGGCCCCCGCGGCCATCCAGAAAGCCCTGCGGGAGACCAACCTCCCGGGAGCTCAGCTCATCATGCCTTGGCAGGGGATCCAGTTCGACGACAAGGGGCAGAACCGGTACGCCACGGGGGTCATGGTGCAGATCCTGGAGGGAGAGTACAAAGTGGTCTGGCCCTTCGAGGTGGCGGAGGCGGAGCTGGTGTGGCCTGCGCCCTCCTGGGATCGCCGGTAGGGGCGGGCGCGGATTGGGCGAAGGGCCGAGCACCGCACCGCTGAGTTTCGCGGAAGCGGTTTTGCGATGGAGCTGGTATGGCAGGCCGCGGTGAGCGGCGTGGTGCTGGGGCTGGTGTATGCCCTGGTGGCTCTTGGCCTGTCCTTGGTCTGGGGCGTGATGGACGTGGTGAACCTGGCCCATGCAGAGTACCTGATGCTGGCCATGTACGCCACGTACTGGCTGTGGGCGCTGGGAAAGCTGGACCCTACCCTGGCGGCGCCCGTGGTGGTGCCCGTGTTCTTCGGGCTGGGTTGGCTCACCTATCAGCTCCTGGTGCGCCGGATCGTGCGGGCGCCCCTCGCGGCGCAGATCTTCGCCACCTTCGGGTTGCTGTTCATCCTGCGGTACGGTGCCTTCGCGGCCTTCGGTCCCAACGTGTACGGGGTGTGGCGGCCCGGGGAAGGGACGGTGGCGGTCCTGGGCGTGCCCGTGGCCACCTCCAAGGTGGTGGCCGCCGCCGTCTCCCTGGCGGCCTTCGGCCTGCTGGCCGGCTTCTTGCGGTACACGAAGACCGGGAAAGCCTTGCAGGCCGCGGCCCAGAACCGGGACGTGGCCCTGGCCCTGGGCATCCCCGTGGACCGCATGTACGCCCTGAGCTGGGGCGTCGGGGTGGCCAGCGTGGCCCTGGCGGGGGCGTTCCTCATCCCCTTCTACCAGGTCTCCCCTACCATCGGCGACGCCTTCTTGCTCCTGGCCTTCGCCAGCGTGGTCCTGGGCGGGTTCGGACGGGTGGACGGGGCCCTGGTGGGCGGGTTGTGCATCGGCCTTCTGGAAAACCTCCTGGGCACCCTCATCTCCCCCACCTTCAAGTTCCTGTTCGTGTTCGCGGCCTTCGTGGCCATGCTCCTGGTCCGGCCTCAGGGGTTGCTGGGGGACGGGGGGCGATGAGCCGCACAGGGCTGTGGGTGGGGCTGGGCCTCGCAGCCCTGGCCTCCTTGCCCGCGTGGGTCCAGGACAGCTTCCTCCTCAACGCCATGATCCACGTGTTCCTGCTGGGTGCCGCGGCCCAGGCGTGGAACCTGGTGGGTGGCTACGCGGGGCAGGTCTCGTTCGGGCACGCGGCCTTCTTCGGGATCGGAGCGTACACCGCCGCCTGGCTGCTGAGCCGACACGGGGTCACGCCGTGGGTGGGCCTGTGGGTGGGGGCGGCGGTGGCCGCGGGCGTGTCCCTGTTGGTGGGCTACCCGACCTTTTCCCTACGGCGACACTTCTTCGCCCTGGCCACCCTGGCTTTGGCGGAGATCGCCCGCATCTCCTTTCTGAACTGGGAAGTTGTGGGAGCCGCCATCGGCCTGTACCTGCCCCTGGAGTACCGGAACCGACTGGCCTACCTGATGTGGGACAGCAAGCCTCCCTACTACTGGACGGCCCTGACGGTGTTCGTCCTGGCCACCGCGGTGGTCTGGGTGGTGGACCGGCACCGGGCCGGCCGCTACCTGCGAGCGGTGGACCAGGACGAAGACGCCGCGGAGATGCTGGGGATTCCCACCCGGCGGTACAAGCTGTACGCCATGGGCCTCAGCGCCTCCCTCACCGCGGTGAGCGGGGGGGTCTACGCCTTGTACGTGCTGTACATCGACCCGTACAACGTCATGGCCAGCCGCATTTCCTTGCTGGTGGTGGTGATCGCCCTCATCGGCGGGCGTGGGACGGTGTGGGGTCCCGTCCTGGGGGCGTTTTTCATCGTGCTGCTGAACGAGTACACCCGGGCCTGGCTGGGCGGGCGCGGAGCCGGAACGGACTTTATCCTGTTCGGCCTGCTGGTGGTGCTGCTGTCCTTGTACCAGCCCCGTGGGCTCGTGGGACTGCTGGCGCGGCCCCTGCGCCAGCCCCAGGTGGCGGTGGCGGGGGCGGGAGGAGACGAGGAGGAACCGCCCCGCACCTTGCCCACCGAGGAGGTGGTACTGCGGGTCCGGGGCGTGCAGAAGTCTTTCGGGGGCGTGCGGGCGGTGCGCGGCGTGGACCTGGAGGTCCGGCGGGGCGAGATTCTCGGGCTCGTGGGGCCGAACGGCGCGGGCAAGTCCACCCTGTTCGACTGCCTCACGGGGTTTGCCCGCCCGGACGGGGGAGAGGCCAGCCTGGGGGGAGCCCGCGTCCTGGGTCTGCCACCCCACCGGGTGGCGTGGGCGGGGCTGGGCCGGACCTTCCAAGGCATCCGGGTGTTCCCCGACCTGTCGGTGTGGGACAACGTGCTGTGCGGGGCGGAACACTCCCGCGAGGGGCTGTGGGAGTCCACCCTGGGCGAGGCTCCGGAGCCCCTGCGGAGACGGGCTGAGGCGCTGCTGCGGTCGTTCGGGTTGTGGGAACACCGCCACCGGCCTGCGGGGCAGCTGTCCTACGGCCAGCAGAAGCTGCTGTCCCTGGCCATGGCGGTCCTGCGGCAGCCGCAGGTGGTCCTCCTGGACGAGCCCGCGGCGGGCGTGAACCCTGTCCTGGTGGAGGAGATTGGCCGGCAGATCCGGGCCCTGAACGCCGCGGGCCTCACCTTCGTGGTCATCGAGCACAACATGGAGTTCGTGATGCGCACCTGCCACCGCGTGGCGTTCATGGCGGAGGGGCGGGTGGTGACCGTGGGCAGGCCGGAGGAGGTCCAGAGGGACCCCCGGGTGCTGGAGCTGTACTACGGCCGATGAACGCTCTGCTCGAGGTGCGGGGGCTTCACGCGGGGTACGACCGCCGGGAGGTCCTGCGCGGGGTGGACCTGTACGTCCGGCCGCAGGAAATCGTGGTGATGATCGGCCCTAACGGCGCGGGCAAGTCCACCCTCCTGCGTACCGTGTTCGGGTTCCTGAGGCCCCAGCAGGGGGATGTGCTCTTGGCCGGCGAGTCCATCGCGGGGCTTTCCCCCCCGGAGGTCCTCCGCCGCGGGGTCTGCTACGTGATGCAGGGCTACAGTATCCTGCCGAACCTCACCGTGTACGACAACCTGCTTTTGGGCGCATACGTGCGGCGCGACCGGCGGGTGCGGGAGGACGTGGAGGCGGTGCTGGACCGGTTCCCCGTCCTCCGGGAGCGGCGCCGGGAGAAGGCCCGGGTCCTCAGCGGGGGAGAGCGGCGCATGTTGGAGCTGGCCCGGGTGCTGCTCCTGTCCCCGAAGCTCGTGTTGCTGGACGAGCCCACCCTGGGGCTGGCGCCCGCGGTGGTGGACCAGGTGTACGGGATGGTGCATGAGCTGAGGGCCCAGGGCATCGCCTTCTTCGTGGTGGAGCAGAACGCCCGCACCGCCCTCCGGAACGCGGACCGCGCCTACGTCCTGGAGCAGGGCCAGGTTCGCTTCGAGGGCCGCGGGGAGGAGATCCTGCAGCACCCCGAGGTACAGCGGGCCTACCTGGGAGCTTCCCTCAACCTTCCAGAGGTGCCAGGCGGGAAACCTCCTCCACCTCCTCAGGGCTGAGCTGCCAGTCCGCGGCCCGGGCGTTGGCCTGGACCTGCTCGGGCGTGGTGGCGCCCGCGATGACGGTACAGACCGCAGGGCGCGCCAGCAGCCACGCGATGGCCAGCTCCGCCAGGCTGCGGCCCCGGGGCCGGACCCAGGCCTCCAGCTTGCGGACCACCTCGAAGTTCCGGGGGGTGGCGAACCGGTGGCGCATGTGCTCCAGCTGGGCGAACCGGGTGCCCGGCGCAGGCGGCTCTTGCTCCCGGTACTTGCCCGTGAGCATGCCCGCGGCCAGGGGAAAGTACGGGATCACACCCACGCCGAAGGCCTGGCAGGCGGGCAACAGCTCCCGCTCCACCTCACGGTTCAGGAGGCTGTACTCCGGCTGCACGGTGACGAAAGAGGCCCAGCCGCGGCGGTCGGACAGCCACAGGGACCACACCAGCTGCCACGCGGCGAAGTTGGAGCAGCCCACGTAGCGCGCCTTGCCCTGGCGGACCACGTCGTTCAAAGCTTCCAGGGTCTCCTCGAGAGGCGTGGTGGGGTCCCAGCGGTGGACCTGGTAGAGGTCCACGTAGTCCGTGCCGAGCTTGCGCAGGCTGTTCTCGATGCCCGAAAGTACCCGGGCCCGGGAGGCCCCCCGCTGGTTGGGGCCCGGTCCCAGCTCCCAACCCACCTTGGTGGCGATGACGGCCTCGTGGCGGTGGCCCCGGAGGGCCCGGCCCAGGTACTCCTCCGACCGGCCCTGGCCGTAGCTGTCCGCGGTGTCGAAGAAGTTGACGCCGCAGTCCAGGGCGGCTCTTACCACGCGCGCCGTCCCCTCCGCGTCCAGGGCCCTGCCGAAGTTGTTGCAGCCGATGCCTACCACCGACACCTCCAGTCCGGAACGGCCGAGCCGACGGTACCTCACGGACACCTCCCTGCCTGTGGTTTGCTCCACCCGCGCAGCCCCACGGGCCTGCCGGGCAGGAGACGCGCGGTCCCTGCAAGAACTCTCCTTAGGGTGCCGGACGAAGTCCTGCTGGCCTTGCCCGACAGGCGGCTGCGGGCCCTTGTCCTGGCCCAGCTACAGGAAGAAGGATACCAGGTGGTGGCGGTGCCGCGGTTTTCCCACGCCCTCCGCTTGCTGGCCCGGGGACTGCGGCCGAAGGCGGTGGTGGCGGAACTAGAGGACGCGCCGGAGGCGGCCCTGGAGGGACTCCGGCGCAGCGGAGTGGCGGTCCTGGTGGTGGGGGGGCAGCTGGAGCGGGAGAAGGCTAAGCGCCTTCCGTTGCCTTGCATCCTGCGCCCCTTCACCGTGGGGCAGCTGGTGGATCGGGTCCGCGACCTCGTGGGTCCTCCCCGGAAAGACGCCTCCCGTTGACGGCAAGCCTCCCGCCGCCGGGGTGAGGTGCGGGTCCAGACCCTCCGAAGGAAGGACGGAAAGGACGCGGAGGTGGGGGCGCACAGATGCCCAGGTTCAGCCCGAACCTGACCATGCTGTTCGGCGAGGTCAGCTTCCTGGAGCGGTTTGAGCTCGCTGCCCGGGCGGGGTTCCGCTACGCCGAGTTCCAGTTCCCCCAGGCCTCCCCGGAGGAGGTGGCGCGGGCCCTGCGGGAGACGGGACTCCAGCTGGTGCTGTTCAACCTCCCCGCGGGAGACTGGGAGGCGGGAGACCGGGGTATTGCAGGCGACCCGGGACGCCGGGAGGCGTTCCGGCAGGGCGTCCGGGAGGCGGCGGAGCTGGCGCGGCTGTGGGGTTGCCCGCGCCTCAACGCCTTGGCAGGGAAGAGGGTGGAGGGGCTTCCGGAGGAGGAGCAGTGGCGGTGCCTGGTGGACAACCTCCGGGTCGCGGCCCGACTTTTGGAGTCCTCCGGCGTGACCCTCCTGGTGGAGGCCGTCAACCCCCACGACGTCCCGGGGTTCTTGGTGACCACCACCCGCCAGGCGGAGCGGCTCCTGGCGGAGGTGGGAGCCCCGAACCTGCGGGTCCAGTGCGACGTGTACCACATGCAGCGGGCGGAGGGGAACCTGGTGCCCGGGCTGCGCCGACTCCTGCCGCACCTGGGGCACGTGCAGATCGCGGACGCCCCGGATCGGCACGAGCCGGGAACCGGCGAGATCCACTATCCGTACGTGCTGCGCCAGCTCGACGCCATGGGGTACGCGGGGTTCGTGGGCTTGGAATACCGCCCCGTGGGCCAAACGGAGGAGGGGCTGGGGTGGGTGGAAGCCATGGGGTTCCGCCGCGGCTAGGAGCCCGTCTCGGAAAACCCGCCGTCGGAAGACGGACCGAGGTCCCCAAAAATCGCGCAGCGATTTTTGGGGTGGTCTTAGGGAAGGAGGGGTTCGCGTGAAGGTCGGATTCGTAGGCCTGGGCATCATGGGCAAGCCCATGGCCCGGAACCTGGTGCGGGCAGGGTACGCGGTGACCGTACACAACCGCAGCCGGCCTCCGGTGGAGGAGCTGGTGGCGGAGGGTGCCGCGGACGGTGGTTCTCCCCGGGGGGTGGCGGAGCGGTCCGAGGTGGTGATCACCATGCTCCCCGACACCCCCGACGTGGAGCACGTGGTGTTCGGGCCTCAGGGCCTCGTGGAGGGGTTGCGGCCGGGCTCGATGGTGGTGGACATGAGTACCATCTCCCCCGTGGCCACCCGGTCCATGGCGACCCGGCTCCGGGAACGGGGCGTGGAGATGCTGGACGCGCCCGTGAGCGGCGGCCAGCGAGGAGCCGAAGAGGGGACCCTGTCCATCATGGTGGGTGGCGACCCTGAGACCTTCGACAGGGTCCGTCCCCTGTTCGGGGTGTTGGGCAAGAACGTGGTGCACGTGGGGCCAGTGGGCGCGGGCCAGGTGTGCAAGGCGTGCAACCAGGTGGTGGTGGCCCTGACCCTCCAGGCGGTGGCGGAGGCCCTGGTGCTGGCACAACGGAATGGGGTGGACCCGGCCCGGGTGCGGGAGGCCCTCTTGGGAGGGTTTGCGGCGAGCCGCATCCTGGAGGTGCACGGCCAGCGGATGTTGGAGGGCCACCACCAGCCGGGCTTCCGGGCCAGGCTCCACCACAAGGACCTGCGCATCGCTTTGGAGACCGCTCGGAGTGCGGGAGTCCCTCTTTTGGGGACGGCCCTGGTCCACGAGCTGCTGGGCGCCATGGTGGCGCGGGGCTGGGGAGACCTGGACCACTCGGGCCTGGTGCGCCTGGTGCGGGAGCTGTCCGGGGAGTAGACGGGCGTCGGCCCCGTTGTGGGGTGCGGGCCGCCGTGGTACAGTACCTGCCGAGTTCCCCGGCTCTGCGCGAGGAGGTCCCATGGACAAGCGGACGGTGTTGGAGAAGGCGGAAGCGCTGAACGTGCGGTTCGTACGGCTGCAGTTCACGGACATCTTCGGCACCCTGAAGAACGTGGAGATCCCCGTGGACATGCTGGAGAAGGCCCTGGACGGGGAGATCATGTTCGACGGGTCCTCCATCGAGGGCTTCGTGCGCATCGAGGAGTCGGACATGTACCTCGTCCCTGACCCGAGCACGTTTGCCCTCTTTCCCTGGAAGGACGCGCAGGCGGTGACCGCGCGGGTGATCTGCGATGTGTACACCGCGGACGGGGATCCTTTTCCCGGGGATCCCCGCTACGTCCTCAAGCGGATGGTGCAGCGGGCCGCACAACACGGCTACAGCATGATGGCGGGCCCCGAGTGTGAGTTCTTCCTGTTCCCCACGGACTCGGAGGGCCAGCCCGTGCTGACCACCCACGACCAGGCGGGGTACTTCGATCTGGCGCCCATCGACCGGGGAGAGGAAGCGCGGGCGGACACGATTACCGCCCTCAGCGCCATGGGGTTCGAGGTAGAGGCGGGGCACCACGAGGTGGCCCACGGGCAGCACGAGATCGACTTTAAGTACGCGGACGTGCTGCGTACCGCGGACAACGTGGTCACCTTCCGGTTCGTGGTGCGTACCATCGCCCGCCACCACGGTCTGCACGCCACCTTCATGCCCAAGCCCATCGCGGGGATCAACGGCTCCGGGATGCACACCCACCAGTCCCTTTTCCGGGAAGGGCGGAACGCCTTCGACGACCCCTCGGGGCCGTACGGCCTGAGCTCCGTATGCCTGCACTACACGGCAGGGCTTTTGGAGCACGCCCGGGGCATGGCCCTGGTCACCAACCCCCTGGTGAACTCCTACAAGCGGCTGGTGCCCGGCTACGAGGCCCCCGTGTACATCGCGTGGGCGGAGCGGAACCGTTCCCCCTTGGTGCGGATCCCCGCGGCGCGGGGCCAGGCCACCCGGGTGGAGCTCCGGATGCCGGACCCCTCCTGCAACCCGTACCTGGCCTTCGCCGTCATGCTGGCCGCGGGCCTGGACGGCATCGAGCGCAAGTTGGACCCGGGCCCGCCGCTGAACCGGAACATCTACGCCATGACGGAGGACGAGCTCGAAGCTCTGGACATCCGGGTGCTGCCCCGGAACCTGGGGGAGGCCATGGAGGCGTTCAAGGCCGACGAGGTGGTGTGCGAGGCCTTGGGGTCCCACGTGGTAGCAGACCTCCTGAAGGCCAAGCGCCAGGAGTGGCGGGAGTACATCGCCCAGGTGCACAGCTGGGAGGTGGAGCGGTACCTGACCCGGTACTGAGGGGGAGGGGGCCCCTCCGCACGGAAACGCTAGGGCCGGCAGGGCTGGGCCTCCGGTGCCGAGGCGGTGAGGGGCCGGGCCGGGGCGGGAAGCTCGGGAGTGCCGACAGCGTTTTGTACAATACGGACATGGCAGAGCAGGCACAGGTGTCACGCCCTACCCTAGGAGACGTCGAGCAAATCGTCGCCGCCCTGGCGCAGGAAGGGTACATCGCGGACCGGGAGATCGCCACCGCCATCTACCTCTCCATCGAGCTGCACAAGCCCCTCCTGGTGGAGGGGGCCGCGGGAGTCGGCAAGACGGAGATTGCCAAGGTGATGGCCCGGGCCCTGGGGACGGACCTCATCCGGCTGCAGTGCTACGAGGGGCTGGACGTCAACACCGCCCTCTATGAGTGGAACTACCAGAAGCAGATGCTCCGCATCCGCCTGGAGGAGGGGAGCGGCCGGAGCCCGGAGGAAAAGGAGCAGACCATCTTCTCCGAGCCGTTCCTCCTGCGCCGTCCCCTCCTGCAGGCCATCACGCACCCCAAAGCCCCGGTGCTGTTGGTGGACGAGATCGACCGGGTAGACGAGGAGTTCGAGGCCTTCCTCCTGGAGCTGTTGAGCGACTGGCAGATCACCATCCCCGAGATCGGTACCATCCGGGCCGAGCACGTGCCGTACGTGGTCCTCACCAGCAACCGGACCCGGGAGCTTTCCGACGCCCTCCGCCGTCGCTGTCTGTACCTGTGGATCGACTACCCCAGCTTCGAGAAGGAACTGGCCATCGTGTTGCGGAAGGTGCCCGGCATCTCCCGGCAGCTGGCGGAGCAGATCGCGGCCTTCCTGCACGCGGTGCGGGCCCTGGACCTCCAGAAGGTCCCCGGGGTGGCGGAGACCCTGGACTGGAGCGCGGCTCTGATGCGGCTGCACCGGGACCACCTGGATCGGGAGGCGGTAGAGCGGACCCTGGGCTGTCTGTTCAAGCACCACGGGGACCAGCGGGTAGCCCGAGGGCCGTGGCTGGACCGAGCCCTGGCGGTCATCGCGGACGCCCAGAGGGACGGCCAGGCCCTGCAGGCGGCCCTGGACCGGCTGGAGCGCCTGGCGGGGGGATAGGGCGGGCCGCGGGAGGAACCCATGCGGCCGGAGTTCGGAAGCCTCACGAAGCACGTGGTGGAGTTCAGCCGTCGCCTGCGGGCTCACGGGGTCCTGTGCGGGCCGGCGGAGACCGCGGACGCCCTAAGAGCCCTGCGAGCCGTGAACCTCCTCGACGGGGAAGCCTTCCGCCTGGCCCTGCGCACCACCCTGCCGCACCGTCGGGAGGACCTGGCGGTGTTCGACGCCCTGTTCGAGGCGTACTGGCGGCAATGGCCGGCTCTGGAACGGGAAACCGAGGAAGACAGGCCGGAACCGCGGCCCGCGGAGGCCGCGAGCCTCGGTTCCCCTTCGGTCCGGGGCTGGGGGGAAGAGGCTCCCGAGGGCGAGGAGGAGGTCCCAGGCTACAGCCCCCTGGAGGTCCTCAGCCGCAAGGACTTCTCCAGCTTCCGGGAGGACGAGCTGGACCGGATCGCGCGGCTGGTGGTAGCCATCGCGCGGCGCATCGCCACCCGATGGAGCAGGCGGCGGCGCCGGGTGCGGCGGAGCCATCTCCTGGACATGCGGCGGACCCTGCGGCTGCACCTCCGCTGGGGAGGCGCTTTCCCGGAACTCGCCTTCCAGCGCCGGAAGATCCGCAAGCACCGGGTGGTCCTGCTCTGCGACGTGTCCGGCTCCATGGACGTGTACAGCCGGTTCTTGATCCAGTTCATATACGCCCTGCAGGACGCCTTGGGCCGGGTGGAGTCCTTCGTGTTCAGCACCTCCCTTACCCGTGTCACGGAAGAGCTGCGCAGCCGGTCCCTGCGGAGGGCCCTGGACCGGCTGAGCCAGACGGTCCCCAACTGGTCCGGGGGAACCAAGATCGGAACCAGCCTCCGCCAGTTCTTGGATCGCTACGGAGGCCTTCTGGACCGCCGCACGGTGGTGGTGATCGTGAGCGACGGGTGGGACACGGGGGAGGTGGAGGTACTCCGGCGGGCCATGCAAGAGATCCGGGCTCGGGCTGCCCGCGTCATGTGGCTGAACCCCTTGCTGGGCAGCCCCGGCTACCAGCCCCTGACGCAGGGCATGCAGGCGGCCCTGCCCTACGTGCACGTGTTCGCCTCTGCGCACAACGTGGAGAGTCTGCGGGAGCTGGAACGGGCGCTGGCCCAGGGGCGGTTACGGGGGGCGGCGAGGAGGGAGACGAGATGAGGGAACTGCGGGACATTCTGGCGGGCTTGCGGGAGGCGCGGGCCAAGGGGCAAGAGGCGGCCCTGGCCACGGTGGTGGGCGTACGGGGTTCCACGTACCGAAGGGAAGGGGCCCGGCTGCTCATCACCTCCTCCGGCCGCACCGTGGGTTCCGTGTCCGGGGGTTGCCTTGAGGGCGACATCCAGGTGGTGGCGGAGGAGGTGCTGCGGGACGGAAGACCCCGGCTCCTGCACTACGACCTGACCGCGGACGACGACGCGGTGTGGGGGCTGGGGCTGGGCTGCAACGGGGTGATCGACGTGCTTCTGGAGAAGGTGGGAGCCCCACAGCCCGGCCCGGAGGTGTACCTGGCCAGGGCGGTGGAGGAAGAACTCGCCCTGGCCGTGGTGAGCGTGGTGGGACCGGAGGGATCGGAGCTTTTGGGTGGGCGGCTTCTGGTGGAAACGTCCGGAGGAGTGACGGGCAGTCTGGGGGGGCCGTCCCTGGACGCGGCCGCGGTGGAGCTGGGCAGGGCCGCTCTGGCCTCGGAACGCCCCGCCCGGGCGGTGGTAGAGGGGTTGGAGCTCTTCGCGGAGCCCATCTTGCCCCCGGCGAGGCTGGTGGTGTGTGGGGCCGGGCACGACGCCATCCCCCTGGTGCGCTTTGCGTCCGAGCTCGGCTTCCGCCCCGTGGTGGTGGACCGGCGGGAGAAGTTCCTGACTCGGGAACGGTTTCCGGAGGCCCACGGGTTCGTCCACACGGAGTTCCCTCAGGCCGCGCAGGCGGTACAGCCGGACAGCCGGACGTGCGTGGTGGTCATGACCCACAACTACCTGCACGACCGCGACCTGTTGCGGTCGTTTCTCACCTACGAGCGCTTTCCGGCCTACCTGGGGGTGTTGGGACCCCGGCAGCGGACGCAGAAGATCCTGCAGGAACTTCAGCAGTCGGGGGTGGTGCCTTCCTCCGAGCAGCGTAGCAGGCTTTTCGCGCCGGTGGGTCTGGACGTGGGGGCGGAGGGGCCGGAGCAGATTGCCGTGGCCATCCTGGCGGAGGTGCTGGCGGCCCGCAGCGGCCGGTCGGGCGGGTTCTTGCGGGACCGGCCCACCCCCATTCACGAGCCCGCGGTGGCCTCCGGTTGACGTCGGACCTCCCTCCCGAGCCGGACCCGGAGGTGGCCGCGGTGGTGCTGGCCGCGGGGCAGAGCGTGCGCATGGGCCGACCCAAGCTGCTCCTCGTGTGGGAGGGCAAGAGCCTGCTCCGCCGGGCCGCGGAGGCCGCGGGGGCGGCCTGCCGGCAGGTGGTGGTGGTGTTGGGTCCGGAGCCGCAGCGGATGGAAGCGGAGCTGTCCTCCCTGCCCGTGGAGGTAGTGGTGAACCCGGAGTACGCGAAGGGCATGGCCACCTCCCTGCGGTGTGGGATCCAGGCCGTGGGGGACGCCACCGCGGCTTTGGTTGTCCTCGCAGACCAGCCCGCGGTCACCGCGGAGCACCTGCGCCGCCTGATCCAGGCCTACCGGAGGAGCGGCGCTCCCCTGGCTGCCGCCGCGTACGGGGACACGGTGGGAGCCCCCGCGGTGTTTTCCCGGCAGCTGTTCCCGGAGCTGTTGGCCCTGGAAGGCGACACCGGCGCCAAACGGGTGGTGGAAAGCCACCGCCACGAGGCCGTGGTCGTGCCGCTGCCGGAGGCGGCCGTGGATGTGGACGCCGCGGAGGACTGGCAGCGCCTCCTTAGTCCTGCCGCGGACACGGCCGAGGGCTAAACCACCCCAAAAATCGCGCAGCGATTTTTGGGGGCCCCGGTCCGTCTGCCCTACCGCCACCAACGGGGACCCCAACCCGGCCCCGGCCGCACGAAGCAGCGCAGCAGGGCCTCCCGCCGATCCGCGGGCAAGGCCTCCCGCAGGTCCCACAGAAAGGCGACGCGGGCCCGCTCCAACGCCGCCAGGGCCTCCGCCAGCCGGGTGGCCTGCGCCTCGACCTGTGCCCGGGTGGCCTGCGGGGAAGTCAGCAGCCTCCGCAGGGCGTAACGCTCGTCGCCCACGCGGTTGCGAGCGTCGCGCAGGGCCGTGCGGTGGCGGTCGAACACCGTCTCGAACTGGGCTCGCACCGCAGGGTCCCAGCACGCGGCCGGATCCTGGGGAGCGGGAGCTGCCTGCCCCCACCGCGCGGCCACAGCCGCCACGCCTGCGGCCACCAACACCGCGGCCAGCCACACCACCAAGGTCCGGTTCACGGTCCCACCTCCTGCGTCCGTCCTCCGCAAAAATGGACGAGCCAGGGGGCCCAGGGGTTGAGTGCCATCCGGTGTGGGACGGATTGCCACCGGGCTGCAGGGGCGTATGCTGGGTTCGAGGTCCGCGGAAGGAGGCGACGGAGCATGGCTCAGCCCACACTGGGGACCCTCCAAGACCCCTGGGACATGGCGTTGGAGCAGTTCCACCGGGCGGCGCGGTACGTGCCGCTCAAGCGGGGCATTCGGGAGTTCCTCGCGTACCCCAAGCGGGAGCTCACGGTGAACTTCCCGGTCAAGATGGACGACGGGTCCGTGCGGATCTTCACGGGCTACCGGGTGCACCACAGCACGGTCCTCGGGCCCACCAAGGGAGGCATCCGGTACCATCCCCAGGTCACCCTGCACGAGGTGCGGGCTTTGGCCATGTGGATGACGTGGAAGTGCGCGATCGCGGGGCTGCCGTACGGCGGCGCCAAGGGCGGGGTGGTGTGCGACCCCAAACAGCTGTCTACGGGGGAGTTGGAGCGCCTCACCCGGCGGTACGCCACGGAGATCAGCGTCCTGATGGGGCCGGAAAGCGACATCCCGGCCCCGGACGTGGGCACCAACCCGCAGGTCATGGCGTGGATCATGGACACCTACAGCATGCACCGAGGCTACTCCGTCCCCGCGGTGGTCACGGGCAAGCCCGTGTCCGTGGGAGGGTCCGTGGGACGGGAGGAAGCCACGGGCCTGGGCTGTGCCCTGGTGGCCCGGGAGGCCGCCCGCAACCTGGGGCTCTCCCTTGAGGGGGCCCGGGTGGCGGTGCAGGGGTTCGGGAACGTGGGTTCGGTGGCCGCGCTGACCCTGCAGCGGATGGGGGCGGTGGTGGTGGCGGTGAGCGACTCCCGGGGTGGAGTGTACGACCCCGAGGGCCTGGACCCGGAGGCTTTGCTCCAGCACAAGCGGACCACGGGTACCGTGGCGGATTTCCCGCAGGGCAGGAGGGTGCCTGGGGAAGAGGTCCTGGAGGTGCCGTGTGACGTTCTCGTCCCCGCAGCCTTGGAGGGGCAGATTAGCCGGGAAAACGCCTCCCGGGTGCGGGCCAGGCTGGTCATCGAGGGCGCCAACGGCCCCACCACTCCGGAGGCGGACGACCTGCTGCGGGCGCGGGGTGTGGTGGTGGTCCCAGACGTCGTGGCGAACTCGGGCGGGGTCATCGTGTCGTACTTCGAGTGGGTGCAGGCCCTGCAGGCCTTCTTCTGGACCGAGGAGGAGGTGCGGCAGCGGCTGGAGCGGTTGTTGGTGCGGAGCTTCCAGGAGGTGTGGCGGGTAAGCCAGGAGCGCGGGATGGACCTGCGGACCGCGGCCCTGGTGCGGGCCATCGAGCGGGTAGCGGAGGCTCTGTACACCCGGGGCATCTACCCCTAGACCACCCCAAAAATCGCGCAGCGATTTTTGGGGACCCCGGTCGACTCTCATGCACGGTTTCGGAACACGCCCCGAGCCCGAAAGCCGCTTCCGCGTCGGTTCAGGCCCCCGGGCCCGGGCCCCTGTTGGAGCATGCCTCGCCGGCTGGGCCAGAGGGAAAGGAAACCCGACGCGACGCGGCGTAGTAAAGGCTAGCAGGCTGTACCAAGACGAAGGGGGGGTCGAGGATGCGGACGGTGTGGATCCCGCTGGTGATGGTTTTCATGCTCCTGGGGGCGTCCTGGAGTGCTGCGGGACCTGCCACCTGCGCTCTGGGTGTGCCCGCCATCAGGCTCGGAGTCCAGGGCGTGGCCTCCGGGCCCCACGCGGACTACGGGCGCCAGATCGAGATGGGCGCGCAGCTGGCCATCGAGGAGATCAACGCCGCGGGCGGGATTCTGGACTGCCGGCTCGAGATGCGGTTCATGGACGACGAAAACCGGCCGGCGGTAGGCGTCCGGAACGCGCGCTTTCTGGTAACCGAGTGGGGTGCGCATTTCCTGTACGGGACCGATAGCAGCGGGGTTGCCATGGCTCTGGGACCCGTGCTCCGGGAGCTGGACCGCATCCAGTTCTTCACCCACGCGGCCACGCACCGGCTCACGGAGGAGCTGGTGGCGCAGCAGAGGATCAAGCAGATCGTCCGGGTGAGCGCCCCCGTGTACCAGGACGCGGTGGCGGCCTGGTTGTTCCGGGACCGCCGGGATGTCCGACGGTGGGCTACCATCGGGGCGGACTACGAGTACGGGTACGCCACCTGGGCCATCTTTCGGGAGCAGATGCGGCGGCTGCGGCCGGACGCGGAGTTCGTGGGAGCCGCCTGGGCCCCCTTCCTGACCACGGACTTCTCCCCCCACATCGCGGCGGTCATGGCCACCAACCCCGACGGCATCATCGCCACCCCGTGGGCCGGGGAGGCGGTGACGCTGCTGCGGCAGGCCCTCCTGCAAGGGGTGTTCGACCGCATCAAGGTGTGGTTCCAGGCCATGGGCGGCTCCGTGGACGTGCTGGATGGGATCTCCCGGGAGGTCAAGGAGGGGCGGTTCCAGGGGAAGCTGTACGCCACCGCCCGGTACATCCACAACTGGCCCAACACGGAGGCCAACCGGTCCTTCGTGAGCCGCTTCGCCAAGCGGTGGAACCGCATGCCGAACTACTCCGCGGAGACCACGTACTCTGCCATCTACATCACCAAGGCGGCGGTGGAGAAGGCCCGGAGCCTGCACACGGACCGCGTGATCGCGGCCCTGCAGGGCATGCGCATCGAGACCCCCGCAGGGCTCCGGGTCTTCCGGTCGGAGGACCACCAGTTCGTGTACGCGGTCCCTGCAGGGAAGGTGGTGTGGGACCCGCGGTACCCCATCGCGGTGTTGGGGGAGCTGAAGGTGTTCGACCCGAAGGACTACTGGCGGTGGCCTCCCTTCCGCCCCCTGGAGCTGAGCAAGTAGGCGACGTCTTCCAGGGGTGGCACGGCGGCTCCGCGTGGACTTGGGTGGGAGTGCCTCGAAAACCGTCGCGCAGACGGGACGGGAGGCCCCAAACCTGACGCCGCGGTCTTTGGTGTGTTCTCAGGGAGGCGCATGGAGGTCCTGGCCTACCAGGGGTTGATTGGGGTGAGCTCGGCCATGTACCTGTGGCTCATCTCGGCCGGGCTCACCATCATCTTCGGCGTGCTGGGAGTCCTGAACTTCGCCCACGGAAGCCTGTTCATGCTGGGGGCGTACCTCGGGTACACCTTCTACGGGCTGGCGGGCCTGCCCTTCGGGGTGGCGGTGGTGGCGAGCATGGGCGCCGTGGCCCTCCTGGGGGCCGCGGTGGAGCGGGGGCTCCTGCGCCCCCTGTACGGCCTGGACCCCAGCTACCAGCTCCTCCTGACCTTCGGGTTGGTGCTGTTCCTGGACGACCTCGCCAAGCTGGTGTGGGGCGGGGTGTTCCGGATCCCGCCCATCCCGGGCTGGTTGCAGGGGGCCGTGGTGGTCTTCGGCCGGCCCTTCCCGCACTACAACCTGTTCCTCATCGGTGTGGGCCTAGTGGTGGGCCTGGGGCTCTGGCTGGCCTTCGACCGGACTTGGTGGGGCCGGGCGGTGCGCGCCACCGCCTCGGATCGCGAGATGGCGTCTGCCTTAGGGGTGCGGACCCCCGCGGTGTTCTCTTCCGTGTTCCTGCTGGGCTCCGCCCTCGCGGCCCTGGGCGGGGCCCTTTCCACCCCGGTGCGGCCCGTGGCTCCCGGGGTCGGTGCGGCCATGATCATACAAGCCTTCATCATCACCGTGATCGGGGGACTGGGCAACCTCCGGGGTGCCTTCGTGGGCTCCCTGCTGGTCGGGGTTCTGTCCAGCTACGGCACCCTGTGGTTTCCGGAGTTCGAGCTGTTCTTCATCTTCGCCATCATGGCCGCGGTGCTGCTGGTGCGGCCCCAGGGCCTGTTCGCGCCATGAACCACGCGACACGCCGGTGGGCCTTGGCTGCCCTGGGGGGGCTCCTCCTGCTGCTGCCCGTGGTGGGGAGCCGGTACGTGGTGTACCTGACCATCCACATCCTCCTCCTGGCGGTAAACGCGGTGGGCTTCAACCTTCTGTTCGGGTACACGGGGCTGCTGTCCTTCGGCCAGGCGGGGTTCTACGCGGTGGGGGCGTACACGTGCGCCCGCATCCTCCTGGCCTGGCCTTCCCTGCTGCCGGGACTGGTGGGCGGGACCGCCGCGGCCGCGGCCGCGGCCCTGATCCTCGGCTACCTCTCAGTGCGGCACACCCGCATCTATTTCGCCATGCTGACCCTGGCCTTCGGCATGATGATTTTCTCCCTGGCGTGGAAGTGGCGGGCGGTCACCGGCGGAGACGACGGCTTGGTGGGCGTACCCCGGGCGCCCCTGGAGCTGGTGGGCTGGACGGTTCCCCTGCCCACGGTGGAGCGGTACTACTACGTGGTCCTGGTGGCGGCGGTGCTGGCCATCGCCCTGATGCACCGGCTGGTGCACTCCCCCCTGGGGCTCGCCCTGCGGGCGGTGCGGGACAGCGAGGTACGGGCGGAGCACGTGGGGCTCAACGTGCGGCTCCTTCGCCTGGTGGCCTTCACGGTGGCTGGGGGGTACGCGGGGTTGGCGGGGGCTCTGTTGCCGCCCTTGGAAAACACCGTGACTCCGCCCATCGCCCACTGGACCGCGTCCGCGGAGCCGGTCCTAGCCACCCTTCTGGGGGGCATCCGACACTTCGCGGGACCCCTGGTGGGGGCCTTCCTGCTGGTCGCGGCCAAGGACGTGATCGTGCGGTTCACCGTGCACTGGTCCCTGGTGCTGGGTGCGGTGGTGGTGGTCCTGGTGCTCGGGTTTCGGGGCGGGGTAGCCAGCGCCCTGGAGGCCCTCCTGGCCCGGACCCAGGGGAGGCCCCAGGTGGTGGCGGCTCCCGCGGGAGAGGAGGCTCCGTGACGGAGCTGTTGGTAGCACGCGGGCTGCGCAAGCGGTTCGGGGACCTGGCCGCGGTGGACGGCGTGGACCTCCGGGTGGAGGAGGGCGGCTGCAC